>Ga0075030_100004749_pt1 | contig 12285 bp, 10 predicted proteins | sample LitLauG_LLR_2012_FD_71393 | JGI IMG/M metagenome (GOLD analysis project Ga0075030, IMG submission 71393) | Freshwater sediment microbial communities from Pennsylvania, USA - Little Laurel Run_MetaG_LLR_2012 | ecosystem: Environmental > Aquatic > Freshwater > Creek > Sediment | place: USA... | reverse complement strand
TCGGATTCTCAGAACGTCCGGCTGGCAAACCTGACGGCTGCGCAACTAAACGCGCAAAACGGGATCACCACGATCACCACCGGCATCAATCCCTTTGGAATCCAGATATCCGCGGGCAACTACAGCAGCGGGACATGGGGAACGCCGGCCGCAGGCAATTACTATAGCCTATACTTCGCCGCCGCTTCGAACGCGGTCCCAATTCCATCGTCCTGCGTTTCGGCCACGTCTTGCGCCACCCCGGAATGGCCCTACGCACCTTGGCCGTTTGCCGGACAATCAACCTCACAGGGGCTCCAGCCGTTTCCCCAGCCATTCAATCCAGCGGCGGTAAACTCTCCGGCCTTCATGATCAACGACACGGCCGGTTTCAACTACTTGGCCCGTACACCTGCGACTCCTCCGGCGATCACGATCTGCCCGCCGACGAATACGGCGCCGACCAGCATCCCTGCCAACTGCCTTGCGGGAGCGTACCCGTATTACGCATTCCCCAATCCCTTTACGCCGGTCGTCGGCGGGACCAGCCTGACGCCCTACAACTCCGCCAACGCCAATGGCTGGAGCCTGATTGATGGCTACCTACGGGTGGAATACGTTGACTCTTCGGGCGCTTGGCACCCGGTAACCAAGGAATGGCTGTCTTTGGGATTTGCGCGGGGCGTGACGCCGCCTACGGCTAACGGTGCGGGTGTCCCGGCGACTGGGACTCCCAACCCGATTACTCCGAATGCGATTCTGCTGCTGCAACGGCCAGCGGATCGCGGCAATGTCGGCAGCACCACGATTCCTACGGAACCAACGCAGGTCGGCGGAGTATGGCCGGTTTCGCAAGCGAACTCCCCGATCTGTACGGCGACCAACGGCGGTGGCCAGTGCACGGCGTGGAAGGCAGCGGCCACGCTGCCTGTGCCGACCCTTGCCTCGGATGCAGGATCGGGAGGGCAGTGGGCTTTTGGCATAACGCCTAATACCGCTCTGGCCAACCAGTCAACAACTCCGCAGAGCCTGACCCAGTACAACTGGTATCCCATCAACTTCTACGATGCCCGCGAAGGCGAGCCGCGGGATATCACTACCCACCAGGTGAACACGGACGATACCTGCACGACCCTGGGCGTGATGAACGCCGTCGAAATCGATGTGGGCAACCTGCAGCGATGGCTGGCGGGAACGATCGGTAGCAGCGGCTCAAGTGTGGACTATCTCCAACAGAATGGATACGTTCTGTATTTTTCAGACCGGCGTGGAATGCTGCTCAACCCAAATCCGCCGATGTCGCCGTCGGGCCCGGCGGCCAGGTCCGGGGACTCGGGTCTGGAGGACGTGATCAACTCCGACAACGCTGCCGGGACTCCATTGAACGTGACGTTCGCGACCCAGGGGGCGAGCGAGGACGTCAATCAAAATGGCTTTATCGACATCTTTGGCGCCGCGAACCTGGGATTGGCCCAGTGGAACGGCGCAGTCAACCAAAACGTTCAGATCGTTACGCCCAATCCTGACAACCCATTCAATCCGCGTATCAACTCGTGCGGCACCACCGGGCGCAAGAACTGGGTGAGCGGGGCGCGCCACGTTCTGAAACTGGTGGATGGCACGCTCGGCAACTTGCCCACGACCCCTGTTCAAGTTTCCGTCAATAACGTCAGTTTCTATGGCGGATTCAGCGTGGCGTCAGAGAATCCGGTGTACATCCAGGGCGACTACAACAGCAATGCGGCCGACCCATTCTTCAGGCTTGCGACTGGCGGGACGCCGGGACCGGACTCGACTTCTCCTTTGCATGTTCCCGCCGCAGTGATTGCCGATACGGTCACTTTTCTCTCGAATAACTGGAACGACGACAACAGCACGATCCTCGAGCCGTCGCAGCCCGCGAGCGATAGTGGCGGTCCTCCATATAACCGGGCGGCTTCTAGGAACGGCTACTACCGGGTCGCAACCGCTACCGGAAAAACTTTTACGTTCCCACACCCTACATGGGAGACTGACGGCAACGACTATTCGTTGGGCACCGATGGAGGAATCGGTAACTTCCTGCGCTTCCTCGAAGACTGGCAGGACACCCCCTCCACGATGCACTACGGAGGCTCAATGGTGGAAATGTTCTACTCCACCTATAACACCGGACTGTTCAAGTGCTGCGAATACGTGGTGTATCAGCCACCCAATCCGCGCGACTATTATTTCGATACGGACTTCACCGTGCCCCAGGGCCTGCCGCCTGGAACGCCCATGTTCAAGGACGTGGAAAGCTTGAGCTATCGCCAGTTGTTTGCGGCGCGTGGGCTCAACGGTAACTAAGCACGTAACTGTGGGATGATCCTTAACCCCGATCCGCGAGGATCGGGGTTTTTCTTTGTGCCGCTGCGGCGGAAAATTGTGGAAGAGAACTAATGGCGTTTCTGCACCGGCGGAGCCGGCTCGCTCCCCTTTCGGTGCGCGGGTTCGGGCGACGCGGTCACCGGTAGATCGGAAGACCAGCAGTCCGCCAGGATCTTCCAGGTGCCGACGGGCTGGCGGACAAGTACGACTAGATACTTCCCGCGTTCTTCGCGCCGCTTCCCCATCGCCACCGGGACGAGCATCTTGCAGCGGCCAATATCCATCGCTATCTCACCCATCATTTCCAGCCGCAAAGATTCCAGCTCAACTTCACCCAACCCGGCATCCAGCATCGACAACAGAAATTCGCGGATGGCAGGCAGGCTGCGCACGGGCGGGACGCTCGAGCGAATCAGGGTCGCGTCCGCTGCATAGAGCTCGACCAGGTCATCGATGTGCCGCGTGTTGCAGGCCTGAGCCCAGTCCTGGGCGACCTGGCGGGCAGCGAGTTCCGCGCGGCCTCCCGGCGCCGGACCTGGAGAGCCCGGCGCACGGCCACGAGGCCCCGCCGACTCGGCCTCGGTCGCGGGCGCAACCGATGACGCGGTCTGGGCGGGCACGAGATGATGATAGTGATGATGAACGTGCTGCTGATTGGCAGCTGGCCCGGAACCGTCCCGGGCAAGTCCGCACCACACGCAGAAACGCGCGGTCGTCGGCAAAGTCCCGCCGCATGCGCCGCACGTGTTCGACAGTTCGGCGGCATCGTTGAGCGACGCCAGATCCTGTGCGACGGCCGCGCCCCCTGACATTCGCTGGATGGCTTCTACCGCCGCGGCCACAGCATCGGCATTCGGCTTTGGCCACCGGAAGTTGGCCGGAAGGCGCTGAAAAAAATCTTCGATCTCTTGGCTTCCGGCAGGCTTTTCGTCGGATTCGACCGGCTTCTTTTCGTCGCTCACGGCCACCTCGTTGCGATCTATTGTAGGAGAAATTCGCTCACTCGTGGATGCTGAATCGTACACGCACCTCGGAATCCGTAGGCACACCGTTGCAGAGCGCCGGACGGTACCGCCAACCACGCACCGCTCGCAGCACCGCGGCGTCTTCATTGGCGCCCCCACTGTAAAGCACGAAGGCGCTGTGCACGCGTCCGTCTGGACCAATGACAAAACTGACTCGCACCAGCGGACCATCGGGCGCGATCGGCAACAGGGGGTCTGGAGTGAGCAACGCCTCGGCTGGTTGCACGCTCTCACACCTTGGCACGGCCATTGTCGGCATTGTCGGTGTGAGTTCGGACACGTGCGCGGGCGCGCGGCGCAGATGGCTCTCTGATTGCGAGAGCGGAATACGGTGTGTATTCACGCGCAACGGCCTGATCGCGGACGACCACCCGGGCGCGCAACTTAAGACCAATAGCAACAATATCGAGGCGCCCCGTGTAACGAGGGACGGTTCTCCTGGCCCACTCTTAGCCAGAAGTGGCTCGGCATCCCCTTCCGTCGCGCTCGGCCGTAAACCCAGCATGGGCGTTGCTGGCGCAATTGTCTTTCCAGTGTCACAATGAAACAAGTCGTTTGTTATCATCGTCTTTAGCGGCTATATGACTGAAGACTTCAACCCAATTCAACCGCAACTGCAATTGCTTGCAAATGATCGTCCAGCCAGAACCGGGACTAGTGAATGGTTAGTGACTTTCCAACCTCGCTGTGTGAGCTACGTCACAGGGCCAAGGCAGTTCCGGGCGCAAAATTGAGTTGACATAGAGCAGTTTGTCCTGTGCGCGCAACACGTTCATGGAGGATGTCATGTTCGAGCAAGAGTTGGAGATGGAAAAAAAGAGTTCTTCTATTCTTCCTTTACTTCTGATGGTTACTCTCATTGTGGGGATCGCGGGGGTGGCCCTTTACTTTGTGCTGTGGAGCCGAACGACGCTCACTACCGCGGAAGTGAGTCCGATCGTCCTGGCGGGCTTGGAACGCCAAGGGTCTGCAACCTTGCACTTTTCGACCGGCGCGGTGGAAGACCAGACGCCCCTCGATCCGCGCTATCGATTGCTGGAAAAGGCGGGTTATCTAAAGATCGAAAAGGCACAGAAGGGAAAGACTCCCGTGTCGCTGACGCCCAGCGGACAGGAATGGTTGACGGCAGTCGCGGGCGTGAAGGAAAAGAAGACCAGCGACGGAACTGAGTACACCGTGCCACTGGCACAGCGGAAACTGGTAGAGGTCGGGAAGGTCACCATGCTGAGCCCGATGAAAGCGTCGGTGGATTACTCCTGGAAATGGGAGACCACCAAGGCAGGGGACTTGTTTGACGCCTCAGGCCCTGCCGTGAAGGCTTTCAATACATGGGAGCGCTCGACCTTGATCGACAAGTTTGGAGCCGCTTTCTACCATGCGGATCCGACCAAGGTCACGATTTTTCTGAGCAAGAGGGACAACGGCTGGGAAATTACCAGAGAGTAGCAACGAAACAGCCAGAATTCCCCGCCAACCAGCGGGATAAAGGCCCTGCGATAGGCTCGAGAATCATGAGCCTGAGCAGGGCCCGTGGGTTCGACAGCGCTAATTCAGCCCGTTCTGTGTGAATTTGTAGGCCGTGTTGACGGCTTCACCGGTTAGATAGATGCTGGAAGCTTGCGGCTTCGTGCTGTAATTGTCGACCACGATTCCGCTGGGCCCGCCGGCGACGGCCGCAGTCACAAGCGTCGCAGAAGTCGTTGTGATCGATGCCACGCAGCCCGTGCTGCCCCCGGTGCCCGGGCAGCCCTGCGTCAATCCGAAGAAAAAGAAATCCGTTCCGTTAGCACCGACATTAGGGTTGAAAAACTCATTCCATGAAGTGCACGTGGCGGTAGTGGAAGTGACCAGTTGGTTCTTGGACGCCGCGGTTGTGAGCATGGTGCGTCCCGTAAAACCAAACGAGTAGGCCCAAGGCGATGTGTCCGCCCCGGTTCCCGTCCCGCATACATAGATCGCTCCACTGGACGGACTCGTGTAATAGTTGTTGCTGAGAGCGGGTTGATAAATATTAATGACGGTCCCACTCGCTCCGCCCACACCGATCCGGGCCCTTGCCAACTGCGTAAGAGTTACGGTATCGGCCTGCACCAGAACCGCGGAGGTGCCGTCATTACCGCTGACCGCAAACGTTGTGCCGTTCGTGACGTCAACGGTGGGTGGCACCACCACTCCGGCACCCTTGCCCCCATGGGACCCGACAATGAGCACCGAGACTGCGCCGGTCGACGCGTTGATCTCGTAGAGGTTGCCGTTCCTGCCCCCAACTATCAACAAGCCGCGTGACCTATCGAAGACCGGAGAGCTAAGGCGAAAACCGCTGGAGACTGTGATCGGCCACGGCGCTGATGTGACCTGAGTCGGTGTTCCTTTGAAAACTCCCGTGATCTTATGGAGAACGCCGCTGTCGTCGGCCACGAAGACCACGTCGTCGCTATAGTCAATCCACGGAGACGAAGTCGTAGTATTGGAACTGGAATAGGTGAGAGAAGTCATCGCAGTCGGCGTTGCCGCGGTCGTGATTCCACCCTGACCAGGCGTAAACGTCAGCACATGGAAAACGGACGCCGTCCCGAGGCTCTCCACAAAAGCGATCTTCTTCCCGTCCAGCGAAATCGCGGGAGAAGTTACGACCTTGCCCCCGGCCACCGTGGTCACGTTGTAGGCAAAGTACACATTCGGCCCAGTCGTGCAAAATCCGCCAGTGCCAGCATAAAGAGAGTTGAGCCCAACCAGATTGGCCTGACCGCCCGTGGAGCCCGCGGTCGCCAGCCCAAATACCACATAGTCTTTCGTGCAATCGGGCGGGAGACTCGGATCGAAGGTCCACTTCGCCGGATCCATTTCGGCCGCCACATGGCCTTTGCCCAGAGCAATGCTCCAATCGCGATGGCGGGCGTCGGCATCGGCGTCGGCGGACACAGCCTCCGTCTCGACTGCGGGCAAAACATTCGAACCGCGCGCCGGAAAATGCTGCATCAACTGGTGCAAGATGCGAGGCTCCTGGTAGATCAGTTCAGGGTGTTGCGCAAGTCCATCGAGAGTAAATACGAGGCTGTGTTCAGACCAGTCTTGGGGAATTCCCTTGGATGGGGAGACATCCGCTTCCTGAGCCCAGAGAGTGGCCGTGAGCAAAATACAGCCCACGCACCACGCAGCCATGGCGTACCGATGCTGAGAATTCACAGCTCCCTCCAATTTTTTCGTTCGGATTGCGTTATTGTAGCCGCTTTTGATTCCTTGCGGGATTGACTCATTTTAGACGGCTCTACGCGCCGCTGGCAGGCTTTCTACGTGGCCCGCTGGGAAATCCAAGGGCGATTTCCGATTCCCATCCGCTTATGGAACAATGAGGGACTACAAACGCCTCTCGAACCCATGACTCTCACGCCGAACACCCTTCAACTCGCGCTTCTGTCGGCGGCTATTCTCGGGTTCCATCACGGATTTGACTACGACCACATCGCCGCCATTACCGACATCACCAGCGTGCAGAATGACCGCTGGCGCGGCATGCGGCTGGGCCTGTTATACGCCCTGGGGCACGCGGCGACGGTAGCCGCACTCGGCACTGCCGTAATTGTGTTCCAGCTCTCGCTTCCGCATGGCATGGATCGCATCGCCGAGAGGCTCGTGGGCCTCACCCTCCTGGTACTGGGTATTTACGTTCTGGGGTCGCTGTCACAGGGAAACTCCGTCCCCAAAAGCCGCTTTCGCCTGATGGCGAAAGCGCTGCGCTGGCTCCACTGGAAACTCAAGAACTATTGGCATGACCACGAGCACCCGGCGCCGGAAGACAAGTCCTGGAATTACAGTCCCAAGTCCGTCGTCATGATTGGCCTCGTGCATGGACTGGGAGCCGAAACCCCGAGCCAGCTAATGATTTTCCTGCTTGCGGCCAATCTTGGCGGAGTCAGCAAGGGGTTCCTCGGGTTGGCGATGTTCATTGCCGGATTACTTGTGATGAACACGATCATGACGGCATTGTCAGTAGGAATTTTCGGCGCCAGTTCGCGTCTACCGCGCTTACAGTTTGTGGTTACTGCCCTGACGGCGATTTACAGCCTCGCCGTCGGCGCCTTTTTCCTGTTCGGTTCTTCCAGTCTTTTGCCGCAGCTCGGATGACCTGCCGGACGTCCGGTTTCTCAATTGGCATGTTATCCCGGGGTCATTCTGATCGGTCATTCTGATCGGTCATTCCCCTCGTTCTTCCGGATCTCTTTCCTTGTTTGCAGTTAATAATTTATGGCAGGATAGCCAACCTAGTAATACAATGGCCGACGGTAGTTACCCGAGGGGGGTATTTCAAATGACCAATCTAGCTAAGGCGCTTGTCCGGCTTCGTGAAGAACGCCGGGAAGCACAACATCAAGTCCAGAAACTTGGGGAAGCAATCTCAGTTCTCGAGAAGCTCACCCGGGGTTCGGGCATAACCATCCATGCGGGTTCCCCGCATCGCGTGAAGCGCGTTCTCTCCGCCGCCGGACGCCGGAGAATTTCTCTCGCTCAGAAAGCGCGTTGGGCAAAGCTCAGGCAGATGAAAAAGGCCGCCTGAAAGTTGGCCGGGCCAGTCTCGCGAATCTTCCCTCGCGAGACTGCCTTCCGCCAGAATTCTGCAAGCCAATTCCTCGTTTCCGCTCCCACATAGCAAAAGTAAGCAAACTAGGAGTGTCCGCCACCAAGTTCGCGCACGATATTTCCCACGAACGCCTTCGCATCTCCGAACAACATCAGCGTGTTATCGAGATAGTAAAGCGGGTTATCGATGCCGGCAAAGCCGGGATTCATACTGCGCTTGATCACCATTACCGTGTGAGCTTTATCCACGTCGAGAATGGGCATGCCATAGATGGGGCTGGACGTATCGGATCGCGCCGCCGGATTTGTAACATCGTTGGCGCCGATCACCAGCGCCACATCAGTTTGCGGGAAGTCACCGTTGATTTCATCCATTTCGACCAGGCGGTCGTAGGGAATATCGGCCTCCGCTAACAACACATTCATGTGGCCCGGCATGCGTCCGGCAACCGGATGGATTGCGAATTTCACGTCCACTCCCCGCTTGGTCAGGCCGTCGTAAAGCTCGCGCACTTTGTGCTGCGCCTGCGCCACTGCCATGCCATAGCCGGGAACAATAATGACGCGATTTGCGCCCGACAGAATCGCAGCCGCTTCCTCGGGCGTGGCGCTGCGAACCGGCTTCACTTCTCCCGCCGCCGCCGAAGTCTGCACTTGACCGAACGCCCCGAACAGCACGTTTGTAAACGAGCGATTCATGGCCTTCGACATGATGATCGAGAGAATCAGGCCCGACGATCCGTCGAGCGCGCCTGCGATAATCAACAGTTTGCTGTCGAGCACGAAGCCCATGGCCGAAGCCGAAAGACCGGCGTAGCCGTTCAGGAGAGAGATTACGGTTGGCATATCAGCGCCGCCAATGGGGATAATCAGCAGCACGCCGAACACAAGGGCAAGCAAGACCATGAACGGGAATAACGACTGGCGCTCAGGGTGCATCACGAGCGTAACCGCAATTACCAACGCGATGCCGAGAAGCAGGAAGTTTACAAGGTTCTGTCCTTTGTAAGTCAACGGCCGTTGCGGCAGGATCTCCTGCAGCTTCCCCGCCGCCATCAAGCTGCCCGTTACCGTCAATCCGCCAAGAATGACTTCCACCGAGAGCACCGACATCATGAAGCGGGAAATAGCCGGTGCGCGCAAGTAGAACTCCGCCGAACCGACCAGGGTCACGCAGAGCGCGCCAAAGGCGTGGCTGAGCGCGGTTCGTTGGGGAACGGCAGTCATCGCCACCCGCCCCAGCGGCACGCCGATGATTGCGCCGAGCACCAGCGCGATCGCAATCAAGTGGTAGTCATGAAGGCCGTTGCGCAGCAGCGTGCCGATAATCGCCAGGATCATGCCGACTTCGCCCGCCCAGATGCCGTGGCGCGCTGTCGTCGGCGAACTCATCCATTTCAGCGACAGGATGAACAGGACGCTGGCAACGAGATACAGAAGTTCGATGATGACCTGGCCGCTTGCAAGTTCTGCGCTCATTGCTTTGTCGCCGGACGGCTGGATTTGAACATCTTCAGCATGCGGTCGGTAATGAAGAACCCGCCCACGATATTGCTGGTAGCCGCGACCACAGCAATGAAGCCAAAAATGGCGGCAAGCTGGCTCTTATGCTCACCGACCAGCACGATTGCGCCGACCACTGCAATCGCGTCCAATGCGTTGGTCAGCGACATCAGCGGCGTGTGCAGCAGCGGCGAGACGCGCCGTATCACCTCGAATCCGATGAATCCCGCCAGCACAAAAATGAATAAAGCATCGATGAGGTTCGAACTACTGTTCATCGTTCCTCCATGCCAACTGCCTCGGTCACAAATGTCTCATCAGCCCTGTTTGACCAGGGCAGGCAAGCCGAAGAATTCGCGCACTCGCCCCTGCACGATTTCACCGCCGTTGGTCAGCAAGGTTTCGCGCACAATCTCGTCCTCCAGATTCAGGTTCAATTTCTGATCCTTCACGACATAGGTAAGAAAGGCAGTAAGGTTGCGCGCATACATCATGCTGGCGTGGTACGGCACGCCCGAAGCCACGTTAATCGCCCCCATGATCGTGACGCCATACTTCACGACCGTCTTGCCGGTTTCCGAAATCTCGCAGTTTCCGCCGCGTTCGGAAGCCAGGTCCAGAATCACCGAGCCTGGCGCCATTCCCTTCACCATCTCTTCGGTCACAAGCACCGGAGATTTCTTTCCCGGAATTACGGCCGCGGCAATCACTACATCGCTTTCCTGCACCACCTTGCCCAGCAATTCGCGCTGCCGTCGGTAAAAGTCTTCATCCTGCGCGCGGGCATAGCCGCGAGCATCCTGCGCGTCTTTCGCTTCGATCGGCAGCTCGACGAAGCGTCCACCCAGACTCTGCACTTGTTCTTTGGCAGCTGGCCGCAGATCATAGGCGGAAATGACCGCGCCCAGCCGCCGAGCGGTCGCAATCGCCTGCAATCCGGCCACGCCACAGCCGATGACGAACACGCGCGCCGGTGTAATCGTGCCGGCCGCGGTCGTCATCATGGGAAAGATGCGGGGGTGAGAATCGGCAGCCATGAGCACCGCTTTATATCCGCAAATCGTGGCCATCGACGACAGAGCATCCATGCTTTGCGCGCGTGTACTGCGCGGCATCAACTCAACCGAAAACGAAGTCACGCCCGCGCGCGCGATCTCCTCGACCACTTCCTTCGATCCGAAGGGACGCAGAAATCCAACCAGAACCTGATTCCGTCGATAGAGCGGCACGTCCTCTCTTCCGTTGATGTCGTTCGAGCCGTAGCAAAGCAGTTGCGTAATAATGTCGGCTGCGCCAAACACCGACGCGCGATCGACGACGATCTTGGCGCCTTTCTCCACATACAGCGAGTCGGGATAACCGGCATCGATTCCTGCGCCCGCCTGAATGTGTACTTCGAAGCCCGCTTTGGCAAGCGTCGGGACAACCAGCGGCACAAGGGCAACCCGTCGCTCTCCTGGGTAGATCTCTTTCGGAACACCGATGATCACGAAGTCCTGCCTCTGTGCGATTTTACAGTTTACGTTTTCTTAGTCTTGCGATTGATAACCACAGTTGCGAGGATCGTCGTCAGCAAAACATCAACGTCGCTAGAACCGGAACCGCCGCAATTTCCCATAAGTCGAGCATTCTAGTTGAGTAGTTGAAGCGGCGCAAATGTGCCCGCGAGAACGGCGGAGTCACGGCGCAAGATTCAGAAGCAAACCGCCTTCTTCGTCGTGCGCGGAAATGTCCGCGCAGTTCCGCAAGATCCAGTCGGGGTCAGCGCTTTCGAGTTCGCCGCGACCGGCCGTGGTGAGCAACGCAATCACACGCGCGCCTGCGGTCTTTCCAGCGTGAATCCCGGCGAGTACATCCTCGACGACCACGCAATCCGAAGCCGCATAATTGAGCGTTGCCGCGGCCTTTAGATAAGGTTCAGGATCCGGTTTCCCGATCTTCACATCGTTCGATGTGATCATCGTTTTTGGAATCGGCAGGCCCGCCGCACGCAAACGTACCTCCGCCAGCGCCCGCGTGGCGGAAGTCGCGATCGTCCAGCGATCCGCAGGCAAGTTCTCGAGCAGTTGCCGTGCACCAGGCAGCACAACAACTCCATCGAGGTCTTCGATTTCCATCCGCTCGACCTCGCGGTCTTCTTTTTGCACATCAGCGTTGGGCAGGAATTCGCGAATAGTAGTTCGGCTTGGCCGGCCGTGCGCCATTCTTACGACTCTTTCCGGATCAAAACCATGCGCGACTGCCCAGCGACGCCACACGCGCGAGACCGCCGGAGTGGAATCGATAAGCACGCCGTCCAGATCAAACAGCAAGGCACTGCAGCGTACCAATGTCATCGCGAATTGAAAGTGGGACGACTTCCGAGGCTGGCAATGCAAGCCGGAGCGTTTTGGTGAGCGCGGCAGGATTCGAACCTGCGACCCACGCCTTAAAAGGGCGTTGCTCTACCACCTGAGCTACGCGCCCCACCAATTTCCAATCTAACATATTTTCCGCACGGGGCCGTGGAAGCTGGCTCCCGGATGGGCCGTGACGGCGCCGCCACAAAAGCGATACACTCACGGTCAATGCGTCGTTCGCGAATTGTCTTGTCAAAACTAGCGCTCCTTTCGTGCGCCCTCCTTCTTCCCCACCTCGCTCACGCCAAGAAAAAAACGGAGTTCCCCTCAGTCCGCTGGACAACTGGCGCGCCCGGTTGTTCGTTCGAACGCGGCGCCGACGGCCGCTACCGCTGGACGATGAGCGACAAAGACCTCGACGTCACGCTGCTGGTAGATTCCCAGGAACTCACCAAAAGCCGCCGCCGCTTTTATCACGTGTTCGGCGTTTACACCACCGTGACCTACAAAGG
>Ga0075030_100004744_pt1 | contig 12294 bp, 14 predicted proteins | sample LitLauG_LLR_2012_FD_71393 | JGI IMG/M metagenome (GOLD analysis project Ga0075030, IMG submission 71393) | Freshwater sediment microbial communities from Pennsylvania, USA - Little Laurel Run_MetaG_LLR_2012 | ecosystem: Environmental > Aquatic > Freshwater > Creek > Sediment | place: USA... | reverse complement strand
TCGATGACGTGCTTGTGTAGCTCTTCCGACTCCGGAATCGTCAGGCCTGTCGGCCAGACCCGGTTTGGATCGTCTGCCATATCGATTTGCTCCTTAGATAGCTATCAAGCGTTACGAGGCCAAAATTCGTGCGATTCCCGCACAGGATCCATCATCGCTGGGCCCACAGACGATGAAATCGAATACTGGCCGCGCGCAGGGCGCGGACCGTTTCAGGCGACGCGGAATCACAGGGAGGAGACCCCCTGCTTCGGACCGGCACTGCAGCGTGACCTGCGTTCACCGACTCGCAACCCCGATGTCAAATTTTTTGCGGGCTTGGATACCCTTACTGAAGTCCACGTTACCCATGTAACGTTCTGTTGTCAATTCATAATGTCATGCCAGCAAGACACATGCCGCATTCGGGTGCAAGAATCCGGTTTTTGCAGTGCAAGGAGACGCCACCATGAACGACGATGTTCCGCCCGCAGTCGCCTTCCTGATCGGCGCGATGATCGGCGTGCTTCTTTATGGTCCCTTGCGGCGCTGGGTCGGTACCCTGGTTCGGACCTTGCGCGAGCGCTCGCGCAATCCGCAGAGCCGGCGCGCCGGCTCGACCAAGCTGCTGCTGATCTTCGCGACCCTGCATCCGGCCCCGTGGCTGATCCTGATCGGCCTGCCCTACGGCATATACCGGCTGTGGTCCGATCCGCTGCGCATGACCTGGGGTTGCCTGCTCGCAGGGTCCATACTGGGGGCCATGCTGATGGTGGCGTACGAAGCGCTCGGCCGGGCACGATCCCGGCAGGCGCCCAAGTGAGGAAACAACCCATGTGGTGGGCAATTGCGGGCGTGCTGGCATTGGGCGCGGGACTATCGGGGCCGGTGATGAGCAATGTGGAGCAGCCCCAATACCGGGTCGTCGAGCAGCACGGCGACATCGAACTGCGCGATTACCCGCCCATGATCGTCGCCGAAACCGAGGTGGCCGGCACGCGCAGCAGCGCGATCAATGCCGGATTTCGCACCATTGCCGACTACATTTTCGGCAACAACCTGGCGGCCCGGAAGGTGGCCATGACCGCGCCTGTATTGCAGCAGAACAGCCCACGGGCCAGCGAGCAGATCGCGATGACCGCGCCGGTCAGCCAGCAGGGCGACGGATCCACCTGGCGGGTGCGCTTCATCATGCCGGCCGGCTACACCATGGCAACCCTTCCCACGCCGAAAAATCCGGCCGTCCTGCTGCGCGAGATTCCCGCCAGGCGCTACGCGGCGATCCGCTTCACGGGGCTTGCCGGCGAGGACAGCCTGCGCCGCCATACCGAGCAACTGCGCAGCTACCTGGACAGCCGGCAACTGGCCGCGCCGGGTCCGCCCAGCTACGCGTTCTACAACCCGCCCTGGACCCTGCCCTTCCTGCGCCGCAACGAGGTCCTGCTGGAACTAGGCGATGCAGCAATACCCCCTGCAGGTGCTATTCCTGCCGGGAACTAGCGCGGCGCGGGCCACTCTGAGACGGTTGCGGCCCTGCCGTCACACCACCCCAACCGAGGAGAGACCATGACGACCAAGCTCGACAAGATCCTGTATACCGCGCATGCGCACACCACTGGCGGTCGCGACGGGCGTTCCGTCACCGACGACGGATTGCTCGACGTCAAGTTGGCGGTGCCCAAGGCCATGGGCGGCGCCGGCGGCGCCACCAACCCGGAGCAGCTCTTTGCCGCCGGCTATTCGGCGTGTTTCATGGGCGCCATCAAGCATGTTGCCGGACTCAAGAAGATATCGGTGCCGGCGACGGCGGCCATCGACGCCAGCGTGGACATCGGTCCCATTCCGCAGGGATTTGGCATCGCCGTACAGCTGGTCGTGAACTTGCCCGGACTCGACCCTGCGGTGGCGCAGGAACTCGTCGCGGCTGCCCACCAGGTCTGCCCCTATTCGAACGCGACGCGCGGCAACATCGAGGTGGATCTCAGCGTGGCCTGAGCGGTTCAGCCCTCGCGCCCTGACGCCCGCTCTGCCGTCGCGGCAGAGCGGGTGTCAAAAGGCGTTCAAGTCCCGGCTTGCAGCGTCGCGCTGGAATGCGCGCCGTTCGGGCGCGGTGCCGCCGGCAGCGGCGCGCTCGGCCACGGCACCCGCTGATGCTTCCCCATCGTCATCGACCAGGAATCCGCCGCTCTGGTGGGCCCACAGGCGCGCGTACAGGCCGCCGGCGGCCAGCAGGCGCTGGTGGTCGCCCTCCTCCACCATGCGGCCCTGATCCAGGACGATGAGCCGGTCCATCGCGGCGATGGTGGAGAGCCGGTGCGCGATGGCCACCACGGTCTTGCCCTGCATGAGGATGCCCAGGCTTTCCTGGATGGCCGCCTCCACCTCCGAGTCGAGCGCGCTGGTGGCCTCGTCGAGCAGCAGGATGGGAGCGTCCTTGAGCATGACGCGGGCGATGGCGATGCGCTGGCGTTGCCCGCCCGAGAGCTTGACCCCGCGCTCGCCCACCTGGGCGTCGTAGCCGCGGCGGCCCTTGGCATCCTTGAGGGCGGCAATGAACTCCTCGGCGCGGGCGCTGCGCGCCGCCGCTTCCATCTGCGCCTGGGTGGCGTCGGGCCGCCCGTAAAGTATGTTCTCGCGCACCGACCGGTGCAGCAAGGAGGTGTCCTGCGTGACCATGCCGATCTGGGCGCGCAGGCTCTCCTGGGTGGCCAGGGCGATGTCCTGGCCGTCGATCAGGATGCGCCCGCCCTCGATGTCGTAAAAGCGCAGCAGCAGGTTGACGATGGTCGACTTGCCCGCGCCGGAGCGACCGACCAGGCCGATCTTCTCGCCGGCGCGGATGTGCAGGTCGAGCCCGTCGATCACCCGCCGCTCGCCGCCGTAGGCAAAGCGCACGTTCTCGAAGCGCACGGCGCCGCGGTCCACCCGCAGAGGCTTCGCGGCGGCGTGGTCCACCACCGCGCGCACCCGTGCGATGGTGTTGATGCCGTCCTGCACCGTGCCGATGTTCTCGAACAGCCCGGCCATTTCCCACATGACCCAGTGCGATATGCCGTTGAGGCGCAGCGCCATGGCCGTGGCGGCCGCCACCGCCCCCACCCCGACCTGGCCGCGCGTCCACAACAGCAGCGCGATGCCCGCCGTGCTGGCGATGAGCAGGACGCTGAGCGTGTGATTGACGATCTCGAAGCCGCTCACCAGGCGCATCTGTCCGTTCACGGTGAGCAGGAACTCGCGCATCGCCGAGCGCGCGTAGCCGGCCTCGCGCTGCGCGTGGGAGAACAGCTTCACCGTGGAAATATTGGTGTAGGCATCGGTGATGCGCCCGGTCATCAGCGAGCGCGCGTCGGCCTGGGCGCGCGCCACCCGCGCAAGGTTGGGCACGAAGTAGGCGAGCGCAGCCACGTACAGCGCCACCCAGCCCAGGAAGGGCGCGAGCAGGACCACATCGAAGCTGCCCACCACTGCGGCCATGGTCACGAAATAGATGACCACGAATACCAGGATGTCGGTGAGCACGAACCAGGTGTCGCGGACGGCCAGTGCGGTCTGCATGACCTTGGCCGCCACGCGGCCCGCGAACTCGTCCTGATAGAACCCCATGCTCTGGCCGAGCATCAACCGGTGGAAATTCCAGCGCAGCAGCATCGGCAGGTTGCCCGCGAGCGTCTGGTGCTTGACGATGGTCTGCAGCGCAACGGCCAGCGGGCTGGCCAGCAGGATCACCGCGAGCACGATGAGGGTGTTGCGGTTGTCGGCAAACAACCGGTCGGGCGCCGATTTGCCGAGCAGGTCGACGATGTGTCCCATCATGGCGAACATCAGCGCCTCGAACGCGCCGATGACCGCCGTGAAGATCGCCATGGCCACGATATGCCGGCGCAGGCCATTCGTGCAGAACCAGATGAACGCCATGAACCCCTTCGGGGGCACCACCGGTTCGGCATCCGGATAGGGGTCGATCAGGGATTCGAACCAGGCAAGCACGCAGCGGCTCCGGACAGGCAGCAAGGGTGCGGCGGCCCGGCCGTGATGGCGCGTCCGGACGCTCTGGCAGCGCCTGCCCTGTCGCGCTACAGCAGCGGCATTCTACCGATGCGCCGTCCTCAGGGACTCGCCGGCACGCGACCGCCGGCGCCGTGCAGCAGCGTATCGATGAGGGCGTCCTTTTCACTCCATTGCTGTTCCACCCAGGCGCCGATGCGCAGGCGATAGGCCTTGTCGCCCACCGGGTCGCCGCCCAGCACCGCGGCGGGAATTTCGCGCCGCTGGACCCGCACGATCACGACCGGCAAGGTGCCGCACAGCAGGTCCCAGAACCGCGGCGTGCCGCCCGGATAGACGATGGTCACGTCGAGCAGGGCGCCAAACTGCTCGCCCATGGTGGCCAGGGCGATCCCCAGGCCGCCGATCTTGGGCTTGAGCAGGTGGCGGTAGGGGCTGTTCTGCTTCTGGTGCTTGACGGCCGTGAACCGCGTGCCTTCGACGAAATTGAACACCGAGGTGGGCACGCGCTTGAACTTCTCGCAGGCCTCGCGGGTCGTGCGCAGGTCATTGCGCCGCGCGCCCTGTCCCTTGCCGCGCTTCATGAAAGGGAAATCGAGCGCCCACCATGCCAGCCCGATCACCGGCACCCAGATGAGTTCCTGTTTGAGGAAGAATTTCAGGAACGGTATGCGTCCGTGGAAGATCCGCTGCAGCACCAGGATGTCGACCCAGCTTTGGTGATTGCTCGATACGAGGTACCAGCCGCCGCGGTCGAGATGGTCGAGCCCCTGCACGTCCCAGCGGATGGGGCCGACCGCGGCGATCCACGCGTTGTTGATCGCCACCCAGCGCGACGCCAGCGCCATGAGCAGGCGGTCGCAGCCGCGGCGCACGCCGTCGCCGCGCAGCACCAGCTTGACGAGGGCCACGGGAATCATGCAGGAGAAGACGAGGATGGTATTCATGCCCAGGATCAGGCCGGTAATGCTGCCGCGCAAGGCGGCGGGCAGGCGTGCGAGCATCGGTATGCGGATCCTGTCGGCGAACGGTTGATGGGTGCGGCGACCCGATCCGCGGCGACCCTCACGGGTGTCCGGCGCCCAGGGCGGCGCGCCAGTCGCGGAACAGATCCAGGTCGATGCCGTCGGGATTGTTCAACTCGCCCGGACCCCGGCCCGGATGGTCGGTATGCCCATATTGCCAGATGATCTTGCGGGTCTCGCGGTCGATGACCACGACGCGGTGGCGATAGTCGTCGTTGAGGATGACATCGCCGTTGGGCAGTTCCTGCGCGAGCGAGGGGTGATCGAGCATGGCCTCGCCGCTTTTCGGGAAGTAATCCCAGGTCACCTTGCGCTTGACGGGATCGAAGATGATCACGCGGCCGGGCTTGCTGTAGTCGGCGACGATCACCTGGCCGTCGTGCGTGGGCATGGCGTCGGACGGATAGTGCAGGCCGAAGGCCGGCATGTCCCACACCACCTTGCCTGCGCGCGTCAGGCGCGAGATCCACGTGCCCGTGATCTCGGTGACCAGGATATCGCCGCCGTCGAGTTCCACCGCCCCATTGGGCAGGCCCAGGAAGTCCGGCGGCGCATGGCGGCAGTTCTTGTCCTGGTGGAAATTTCCGTCCTTGCGCCCGGGCGCACCCCACTGCGCCTTGATGGCCGCGGTGGCCCGGTCAAGGAACAGGACGCGGCAGTTGCGGATGTCCGTGACCAGGATGGTGCCGTCCTCGAGCACGTGGGTGTCGTCCGGGAAGTTGAGGTAGCCGGGCCCGGTGCCGTGCACATCGGGAACGCCATAGCTCCAGACCAGTTCCCGGCGCTCGTAGTCGATGAGGTGGATGTCCTGGTTATCCTCCTCGCTGATGGCCAGCAGGCGGCCGTCGGGCGAGAAGAACACGTCGTCGTTGTCGTGATAGACCTTGAGCTCGGGGGAGTCGAACTCCCATATGATGTGCTTGTCCGGCGCCACCTCGATCAGCCGGTTATTGCGCCGATCGGCGATCACCACCGGGTACGGCAGCGGCTTGCCCCAGGACGGCGGCGGCGCCTTCGGGCTGGCGGTGATGGCGGGCGGCGGCACCGCGGCATCGCCGGCAGGCGCGGCGCCAGCGCCGGCCAGTAGCAAGCTTGCCAGTAGCGCGCCGCAACAGGCGCGCGGAAAACCAATGATCTGCATGGGGGACTCCGCGGGACGCCGGAAAATCCGGCGATCGTGACACTAGCTTGACGGCGCCGGGCCTGAGCCGCTGTCGTGGCCTGAAGTTGACGTGCGTCAAGCCCGAGTGCAGCATGGCCCGGCTGGCGGGGCCGGGCTCGGCCAGTCACCGTGGTGGAACCAGGCGGGCTGTCCTTGGCAGGGAGACGAATGTGAAGGCATTACCGGTTGTCATCCTTTTCGGCGCGGCCGCCTGCCTGGGCGTGATCCTGGGCTTGCAGTACCTCAAGGGCATACGCAGCAAGCCGGTGATGATCGGCATGCACCTGCTGCTGGGCGCCGCGGGCCTGGAGGTGATGGTGATGACGCTCGCCGGCGCGCCCGACGGCACGGTGATGTGGACCGGCACGCTGGGACGCACTGCGGCCGGCTTCCTGGCCGCGGCCCTCTTCATCGGCATACTCTCGCCCATGGTGGGCCGGCGCTCGCGCCAGACGATGAACATCGCGCTGGCCACGCACGCCACAGTGGCAAGCGTGGGTGTCACGCTGCTGCTTGCCTGGGTGGCATTTGCACACGGCTGACGGGCCCCGGGTCCTGCTGCGGCCGGCACTCGACGCGGATGGCGAATCCCTCCTGGGGCTCAATCTTGCATCCGAGGCCGTCCTCAGCCCGTTGACGGCGGCACGACTGGCGTCGCTGATCGGTCAGGCCTGGTACCAGCGCGTTGCCTGCCTGGATGGACATGTACAGGCCTTCCTTATCGCGCTCGGACCGGGAGCCGACTACGACAGTCCCAACTACCGGTGGTTCGCGCAGCACTACGACGATTTCGTCTACGTCGACCGTGTCGTGGTCGCGGCGCCGGCACGTCAGGCCGGGCTTGCCTCCCTGCTTTATGAAGACCTGATGGCCAGCGCACGCGCCGGCGGCATTGCGCGCATCACCTGCGAGGTCGACATCGAGCCGCCCAATGCGGCCTCGCTGCGCTTTCACGAGCGCTTCGGCTTTGCCCAGGTAGGAACCCAGTGGGTTGCGGGCGGCAAAAAACGCGTATCCCTGCGGGAGCTGCCCTTGGGCCTGCCCGGCGCACGACCGGCAGGCCACAGCGCTTGACCGCGCCGTGAGCACGCGGATCCTCGCCCTGGCCGACGGCCGGACACTCTCCGTCGCGCAGTTTGGCGACCCGGCCGGTCCGCCGTATTTCTACTTTCACGGCTATCCAGGTTCGCGGCAGGAGTCGGCCGTCCTGGACGGGCTGCCCATCCGGGTCATCGCCATCGACCGCCCGGGCTACGGGGATTCGTCGCCGCTGCCCGGCCGGCGCCTGCTGGACTGGCCGGCCGATGTCGCCGCGGTGGCCGACCAGCTGGGGGTGGATCGCTTCGCCGTGCTGGGCGTATCCGGCGGCGGACCTTATGCCGCCGCCTGCGCGTACGCACTGCCGCAGCGGGTGAGCGCCGGCATGCTGCTCTGCCCGGTTCCCCCGCCTTGCGCGATCGATGCGCCGCCGGCGCAAGCGCTGGGCAACCTGGGCCTGCTCATGCTGCTGGGCCGCAACCCGCGTGCCGCCCGCGCCTTCCTGGCCACCGCGCGCTGGCTGGGACGACAGCCGCGCCTACTCACACCCGGGGTCATCCGCCATGTTGGTCCGCTGCGGCTGCCCCCGTCGGACATGCGGGCGCTGCGTGAGCCCGCCAGCAGCCGCGTTCTGGCCTCGTTTCGCGAAGGCATCCGGCCCGGCATCGAGGGGGTCTGGATGGACGCGCAGATCTACGCGCGGCCGTGGGGCTTTTCACTGGGCGACGTACCGGTTCCCCTGGAACTCTGGCACGGTACCGCCGACACGATCGTACCGGCCGCGCTATCCGCGGCATATTCCGCGATCCCCGGTTCGCGGCGCACGCTGGTGGAGGCCGCCGGACACTATGCGCTCATCATCTCCCATGGGCCGGCCATCGTCGCCGCATTTGCACAATCCCGCCGCTGAGCCCGATGGCGATACGGTACCGGATCAGCGGCCTTTGGCCAGATAGACGCGGCGCCGCGCTTCGGAGACGAACTCCTCCAGCTCCGGGTCCATGGCGTTGCGTGATGACAGGATGCCGACCGGCTCGCCGTTGGCCATCACCGGCGCATGCCGGAAGCCGCCTTCCTGCATCATCACCAGCGCATAGCCGTAGGTGTCGTCGGGGCCAACGGTCTGCGGATCCGGCGTCATGACCTGCCCGATGGCGGTGCCTGATGGATCCCTGCCCGCCGCGATGACCCGGAAGAGTGCATCGCGCTCGGTGAAGATTCCCTTGAGTACGCCGCGCTCGACGACGAGCACCGCGCCGAACTTTCCCTGGGCCATGATCTGCGCGGCGGCGGTGACACTTGCATCCGGTCCGAGCTGGCGGCTCCGGCTGGTATCCATGAATTCCTTGACCAGGCGATCAAACATGATTTTCCTATGTAGGGCCCGGAAACGCAGCGCGGCCAAATCCCATGATCGGCCATCGTAGTTGTGCCCCGGCCGGCCTGCTTGACGGTGGTCAAACGCCGGCGCACTTTCGGGTAAATGCGTCGACGCGTCCGGCCCGCCACGCGATGTCTTGCTGGCGCAGCCGCAAGGTATCGCCGCGCTGCGGCATGCCGGATGGCCAGTTAACGCAACACCGGCGCCCCGCGGCGGCGAGCGCGGTCGGCATAATGCAGCTTGTTCCCGGAGGCGCCATGTCCCTACGCATGCAGGAAACCGCCCGCACGGGCGCCAACGAAATTCCCGCGTCGGACGCCGAGCGCGCGGCGCGGGTGGAGCTGGCGGCCTGTTACCGCATCTTCGACATGCTGGGCTGGACGGAGCTCATCTTCAACCACATCACGCTGCGCGTGCCCGGCCCCGAGCGGGTATTCCTGATCAATCCCTTCGGGCTTCATTACCAGGAAGTGACAGCATCCAACCTCGTCGCCGTGGACACGGACGGCGTTCCGGTGCGGCCCGGCCAGCATGCCATCAACCGGGCCGGCTTCGTGATCCACAGCGCCATCCACGAGAACCTGCCCAATGCCCACTGCGTGATGCACACGCACACCACGGCGGGCAGCGCGGTGGCGGGGCTGGATTCAGGACTGCTGCACGATTCCTTCTACGGCGCAATACTCAACGGCCGCGTGGCCTATCACGAGTTCGAGGGCATCACCGTGCGCCTGGAAGAACAGCAGCGCATGCTCCAGAGCATTGGCGACAAGCGCGCCGTCATCCTGCGCAACCACGGGCTGCTCAGCATCGGCGGCACCATCGCCGAAGCCTTCATGTGGCTGTGGACCCTGCAGCGCGCCTGCGAGATCCAGATCGCCACCACATCGGCCGGGACGCCGCGGCGCCTGCAGCCCCACGTGCACGAGCGCGCGGCGCGCGGGGCCGGCGCCGCCGAGCCCATCGTCGGCGAGATGGTGTTTGCCGCGCTCAAGCGCAAGCTCGACAAGATGGATCAGAGTTACCGGGAATGACCTCATGTCTACATTGCTCGTCCTGACCATCGTCGGCCCTGACCGCCCGGGGCTGGTGAACCTGATATCGGAACGCGCCACCGCGCATGGCGGGAACTGGCTCGAGTCGCGCATGGCAAACCTGGCGGGGCAGTTCGCCGGCATCGTTCTGCTCCGCGTTCCGGAAGCGAACCTGGACGCCCTGGTGAAATCCATCGAGGAATTCCGCACCCAGGGGCTGCGCGTGACAGCCCTGCGCGGCATGGGGGACAGCCCGCGCAGCTTGCGCAGGCTCCATCTGGAACTGGTGGGCCAGGACCGGCCCGGCATCGTCCGCGACATCTCCGGGGTGCTGGCCCGCCAGGGCGTGAGCATCGACGAGCTGGTCACCGATTGCGTGAGCGGTTCAATGTCGGGCGAGAACCTGTTCCGCGCCCGGGCCAAGCTGCGCGTGCCGGCCGGCGTCGAGACGCGCGCACTGCGCGGCGTGCTCGAGGACCTTGCCAATGATCTCATGGTCGATGTGACGCTGGACGAAGGCGGGCCGCCCGCCCACCCTTGATGGCCTTCGGAATGATCACGCTATCCGATTCGGAATTGCTCCTGGCGAAGATACTTGAAGGCGGAATCGACGAGCGCCTGCGCTTTCGTGCCGCGCATTCGCAGCTGCTGGAAGTCCTTGACGCGCTCGAGCAAGGCGGCACGCTGTTGCAGGCAGAGGGGCGCTACTACCCTTCCCTCATCGCAATCGACGATCTGCGCACCAAGCAGATCCTGAGGGCCGAGAGCATCTATCAGCGGTGCACCGATCTCTATCCGGTCTTGCGTCGCCTCCACACCAAGGCGCCCGGCCGGAAAATCACGATTGCGGAGCTCGCTTCGGAAGCAGCTTTGCCGGTTTCCCTGGTGCAAAAGACCCTGGTGTACCTGAATCAGGCTCCGATATGGACCGGATACGACGGATCCGTTTTCGCGTGCACGGCCATAGCGCTCAACGAAGACGTGCTGCGGTACGCCAACCTCAGGGCCGTCATCGCGAAGCTGCGCGCCGACATCGAGGCGCCAAGCCCCCCTGCGGACGGAACCAGGACCAAGGATCAGAAATTCCGGATTCTTGATTCACCCGCACTTTTGGAAATGGACCTCGAACACCCTGCGGGGCTGCTCGGCCGCGCGGTGATCTACCTTGACCTCGACGATTTCAAGGCCCTGAACACCAGGCTCACGGAAGTCGTCGTCGACCGCATGATCCTGCCCTCCCTGCATCGATGTCTCGCGCAATGCGTATCGGGCATCGGCACTGCTTACGCCGAGGGAGGCGATGAGTTCACGGTGCTGCTGCCGAACGCCACCGAGGCCATGGCGGCCGAGGTGGCCAAGGCGATAGGCAATCAGATCCGCGCGCTGCGGTTCGAACTGGAAGCCAAGGACGTACGCCTGCGCGCCTCATTTGGCGTCGCGCATGCAACCATCGGCGAGCCGGAAATCGACCTGCGCAAGCTGGCGAATGCAGCCAAGCGAATATCCAAGGCTAGCGGCAAGGACTGCATTACCGTGAACCGCGATCGCGGCAACACGTCGGCAGATGGTTGAAGTGAGCCGGCGCGCGCGTCGCGCGGCGGCTCGCGAAGCATTTCCAACGCGCCTTCGTGTGCTTGCGAACAGACGATCGCAGTGGGACGGGACCAAGATCGACACTTGTCTCGGCATCGGCATGGACATTCATCCACGGCCGACAACAGGAATCGATCACCATGAATCATCGCAAGCCAGTCCAGGCCCTGCTCATTGCCATCAGCATTGGTGCTGGCGGCATCGCAAAGGGCGACGAGTCGACGCCACCGGAACCCCAGACGCAAAACGGCATTACCTTTCTAAACGGCGGAATCGGCGAGCAGCAGGTAGAGGCGATGCGCCTGGAAGCCAAGAACGGCTACAACCTGCAATTGGTGTTTGCGACGAAGAAATCCGGTCAATACAAGGCCAACGTCAACGTCACCATCACGAATGCCAAGGGCGAGAAGCTGGTCGGCGCCGATTCGGTCGGCCCTGGCTTCTACGCCAAGCTGCCGGCCGGCCGCTACAAGATCAGCGCCGAGGCCAATGGCACCGTGCAGAACAAGTCCATCGACGTTACCGACCATAGTCTCAATCGCTACGTTCTTTACTGGGCCGCGGAGCCGGGCGAGATGGCAGCAGATGCGCACTGATTGAGCGTCGACGCATCGACAGTGGCTTTGGCGCATCGATGCGCCGCGTCGTGGTGGCAGCATTGGCCCGGCGGGCTGCTGGTGGCGGCTATTTTCCTGGCGAGATAAGAGGTTGGCCTGACAGCCGTAGCTGCGCAGCAGCGAAGGCTGGCGGTGGAGGTCGTCCACGTCGGCCACGGCTCTGCAGGGAATTCCAAATAAGCTTGGACTACGGGTACTACTGGACTGCCGGCGGTGGACGAAGTCAGTCTCGGCCGGTGCTTTGCGCGTTCTTCCGGGCAAACTCGCATCAGCGGTTATGGCGGACGGCGTGGAGGCCAGACTCCAAGCCCGGCCCGAGCAGCGCACCCGTTAGCATGGGGAAAAGTCACCCCTCATATTCTTCCCGACAGGACCACTGGCCCGGTCGGGCCGGCCTGCGGTGATCCGCCCAGCGGCTCCAGCGAAATTGCCAGGGTGGCTCCCGCAACGATCCGCGGCC
>Ga0075030_100004743_pt1 | contig 12294 bp, 8 predicted proteins | sample LitLauG_LLR_2012_FD_71393 | JGI IMG/M metagenome (GOLD analysis project Ga0075030, IMG submission 71393) | Freshwater sediment microbial communities from Pennsylvania, USA - Little Laurel Run_MetaG_LLR_2012 | ecosystem: Environmental > Aquatic > Freshwater > Creek > Sediment | place: USA... | reverse complement strand
TCGCTCATGCAGAAGGACATGAAGAAGCTGGTGGCGTATTCGTCGGTCAGCCACCTGGGCTTCTGCACGCTGGGCATTTTCGCGCTCAACCCAGCGGGACTGAGCGGGTCGGTGTTGCAGCAGATCAACCACGGCATCTCGACGGGCGCCCTCTTCTTGATCGTCGGCATTCTGTATGAGCGGCGGCACACGCGCGAGATCGCGGAGTATGGCGGCATTTCGAACGTGATGCCGGTGTACGCGACCATCACCATGATCATGTTCCTGTCGTCGATGGGACTGCCGTTGCTGAATGGCTTCGTCGGCGAGTTCACGATCCTGCAAGGCACGTTCACCGAGAACTGGAAGTGGGCGGCGTGGGCGGCGCCGGGTGTGGTGCTGGCGGCGGCTTACTTATTGTGGCTTTACCAGCGCGTTTTCTTCGGCACGGTTACGAATCCGAAGAACGAGAAGCTGCATGACCTGACGCCGCGCGAGATTTTGACCTTTGTTCCGCTGATCATCGCCGCATTCTGGATCGGCCTCTATCCGAAGCCCTTCTTCCAGATCCTGGAGCAACCGGTGAACCAGATTGTAAGAACGGTCCGGGGTCCGGACTATCCAATTCCGGGATACCAGAATCCGGTGGTGAACGCGCAAACTGTGCCCACTGCTCCGGTGCAACCGGCTGCTGGAGTCGCGCCACCTACGCGCGTCGGCAAGCCAGCGCGCGCGGCTGCTTCTGCAAAACCGAAAGGAAGCTTCTAGTGCTCGGCCTCTCGCCTGTCGAATACCGGCTGATGCTGCCCATGGTGGAACTGGGTATTTTTGCGCTCGGCATTCTGATGATCGACCTGATGATTCCGCGCGAGTGGAAATGGGTGAATGCCGTCGGGGCCTTTGTGGGCGTTCTTGTTTCTGCGCTATGCGTTTGGCAGATTCAGACATTTCTTCCGCGCGGCGGGATTGGATTTTCTCATTCGCTGCTGGTCGACCGCTTTGCCATCTACTTTTGGTACTTATTTCTCGCCGGTGCGGGGATTGCCATCCTGATGTCGGTGCGCTATCTGGATGTTGAAAACGAACATCACGGCGAATACTACGCGCTGCTGCTGCTCTCCGTGATCGGCATGATGTGCATGGCCGCAGGCATCGACATCGTACTCATCTTCATCGGCCTGGAACTGATGGCGATATCGACTTACGTATTGGTCGGCTTTCTGCGGCGCGACCGGCGCTCGAACGAAGCGGCCCTGAAGTATCTGCTGCTGGGCGCATTTTCGTCCGGCATTTTTGCCTACGGGCTCTCGCTGTTTTATGGACTGTCGGGCAGCACCAACCTAGCGATAATCGGGAACAAGATCGCAGCTCGCAACCCGCACGACCCGGTGGTGATTATCGCGATGCTCACGACCATGGTCGGTCTGCTGTTCAAGATCGCGGCGATTCCGTTTCACCAGTGGGCGCCTGACGCTTACGAAGGCGCGCCTACCAGCATCACAGGTTTCATGTCGGTGGCGGTCAAAGCGGCAGCATGGGCGATGCTGCTCAGAATTTTGGCATTTCCGGCACTGGTTTACGGCCAATTGACCTTTGGTTTGTTTCCACTGCGGTCTATCTACACGCCGGTAATTGTTTTCGTTTCAATCGCCACCATGACGGGCGCGAACTTTGCCGCGCTCACGCAAACGAACACCAAGCGCCTGCTGGCCTACTCTTCGATTGCGCATGTCGGATACATGCTGCTGGCGTTCGTGGCCATGGGGACTTCCGATCCCAACAGCCCCGGCTTCATCGACGGCTTCAAGGGAATCCTGATTTACCTGCTGGTGTACACGTTCATGAACCTGGGCGCGTTCGCGGTGATCACTTCACTGCGCAACCGCAACGTGATTGGCGACGAACTCGATGACATCGCCGGGTTGTACTCGCGCGCGCCAGTCGAAGCCGTGCTGATGCTGCTCTTCCTGCTTTCGCTCGCCGGCATTCCGCCGGCTGCCGGATTCCTCGGCAAGTACTACATCTTCCTCAGCCTGATCGAGAGCCAGCACTACTGGCTTGCCGCTGCGGCCGTGTTCTACGCGCTGTTCGGGCTTTATTACTATTTGAAGATTGCGAACGCGATGTTCATGCGCGAGTCGATGGAAACGGAAAGGCTGCCGGTCAGCGCGGGAATGCGCGCCGCGCTCGGAGTCACGGCGCTTGCGACCCTCGTGATCGGAATCTATCCCGAGCCCTTTATCCGCGGCGTGAACTGGTCGCTGGGAATTGCGCAGACTCCGCACGTCGCGGCGCTGTTGAAATAGACTGGTGTGGCTCGGACACTCGTGTCTGCTCCTACTTTTTATCTGGTGCCACATGCGGACAGGAGTGTCCGCGCCACACCAGCAACCCCGATCCCCTGGCCTCATGCCCTAACCATTTTCGGCAACCTTTTTTGTTTCGTCGTAGTCCCATAGGTAATATATTCTTGCGAACGAGAAGGCTAACTATGAGGCTACCCCCCGCTTCGATACTGCTTCTCTTGTCTTTTTGTCTGCCTCCGCTGGCCGGGGCGCAGACCTCTTCCATCAGCGGGACGGTGACCGACGCGACCGCGGCGGTTGTGCCGCAGGTGAAAGTCACTGCCCGCAACCTGGCTACCAACGCGGCCCGCAGCACGGTGACCGACGGGTCGGGCAGCTACCGCATCACGAGCCTCGTCCCAGGATTTTATGATGTGCTGGTGGAACGGGCGGGCTTCAAGACGGTGGAATATTCCCGGGTGGAACTGACGGTTGGCCAGGTTCTGAACCTCAGCCCGGCGATGGTTCCGAGCGCGACCCCGGAAACGGTGACGGTGCACGGCGAGCAGGTTGCGCCGGTGGACCTGGACGACGCCCAGATTGGGAACCTGGTCCGACGCGAGCAGATCGAAAATCTGCCGATGATTCTGCGCGATCCGTATGAGCTGATCTTGCTCTCTCCGGGTGCGATGCAGAGCAATTCCGATTTGCAGGGCCTTTCGGTGAATGGTTCCCGCGAGGTCAGCAACAACTTTCTGCTGGACGGCACCGATAACAACGACACCGAGATTCCCGGCTTGACGCTGCCGCAGCCCGGGCTGACCTCCCTGAATCCCGATTCCGTGCAGGAATTCCGCGTCATCACCAGCAATTTTCTTCCCGAGTTTGGCCGCAATATGGGGGCGGTGATTGACATCGTAAGCAAGCGCGGCACCAACGACCTCCACACCGACGTCTACTGGTTCGGGCGCTACGACGCGCTGGGCGCCCGCGACTATTTCAATCACCAGGTGGATATGTCGGGGCACGTTGCGCCCAAGGATGCGTACTCCCGGAATACGTTTGGGGTTTCCGCGGGAGGCCCGCTGGTGCGCGACAAGACTTTCTGGTTCGCGAATTACGACGGCGAACGATTCTCCACGACGCTCACGAACACCAGCATTGTGCCCACGCAGGCGTTCAAGACCGGCGTCTTCACCGTCCACGACTCAAGCGGCAACCCCATTCCGATTGATCTCAGCTCACCGGAGAACTACCTGGGCCTGCCGCTGGATCCAACGATACAGAAGATCCTGGCGCTCTACCCCGCGCCGAACGGTCCTGCGGTCGACGACGTGCGTGGCCTGCTTTTCTACCCCAGCCTCTCGACCGCGACCGGCGACAACGTGAGCGTCCGGGTGGATCACAATTTCTCGCAGAAAGAAACCCTGGCGGTGCGCTACACATTTAACCGCTACATTGATCCCAACTTCGATCACACGGATTACCTTCCGGGCCTGGGCGGTACTGGCACTTCGCAGCGGCGGCAGAATGCTTCCGTTCAACTGACGTCGGTTATCGATCCCAGGCTGGTGAACACCTTCCGCCTGGGCGCAAATCGCATCAACTTCCCGCTTACCTGCCAGGGAACGAGCGTGCTCGACAGTTTCGGTCCGCTGGATCCGTATGGACGCGGGCTCGATATTCCTTTGCCCGGCGTCTCCGGGTTGGGCTGCCTGTTCATCAACGATCGAAACGGTTCGGAGCGCTTGAGCGGCACTTATACGATCGGGGACGACGTGACCTGGGCCCGGGGCCGCCACACCTTCAAGTTCGGCGTCGAAACCCACGATGTCTACTCCAACAACACGAATGGTTTTGTCTCGCGGCCTTTGCTCGATTTCAATAACTTCTCGAACTATGGCGGATTCCCTGCTTTTGCGACCGGCGACCCAGGAGTGGATGGGAACGCAACTCTCCAGAACATGGTGTGGTCGATCTTCGGCGCCGTGGGATCGGTGACTCAGGCGCAGTTCTTCGACAAGAGCGGCACTCGGACTCCCGATGATCTTCGCGGATTCCGTCAAAAAGATTTCGCTGCTTTCGGACAAGATACGTTCAAGGTGTTCTCCAACCTCACCCTGAACTATGGACTCCGGTACCAGTTCAATGGCGTTCCTTACGAAGTGAACAACCTGCTGTCGACGCTATATGAAGATCCCAGCGGACCCGCACCGTTCACCTTCACGGGTGCCGGGCGGAGTGGCCTGCCACCTCTCTACAACAACGACTGGCACGACTTTGAGCCGCGAGTCGGAATCGCATGGGATCCTTCCCGGGACGGCAGGACCTCGATTCGCGCGGGCTATGGCATTTTCCACGACCGGCTGTTCGGCCAGTTGCTGGGACTCGTGCGCGGGAACCCGCCCTTCCAGCAGGTTTTCTTCCAGCCTTTCATCCCCGGTCCTCCTTCCGCCCAACCACCTGCCTGCAGTCCGGGAGACATTCAGAGCCCGTCGGGTTTGTGCGTCGGACCGCCTCTGACTGGGTTGCTTCCGCCTCCGTCTCTGAGCTCTGGTCCGGGCGCGAATGTTGTGAATGATGGATCGTTTATTTTGCCGTTCATCATTGATCCGCATCTGCGCATGCCCTACACCCAGGGATGGAACTTCGGACTGCAACGCGATCTGCCCGGCAATGTAATGATGGAAGTGAACTATGTGGGGTCGCGAGGCACGCGCCTGCTACGTCTGGTGGATGGCAATCCTCCTCAACCAGCATTGGTGACACAGTTGCTTGCGGGTGGCGTTCCGCCCGATCAACTGCAGTTTAATAATCTCTGGTTCCTGGGTGCTGCGAACAACACGGCGTTTCTGCACGCCGAGGTTTTCAACAACGCAGCTTCGTCCGTCTATCACGCCTTGCAAGCCAATGTCACGAAGCGGATGTCGCACGGCCTTGTGTTCCAGGGGGCATACACGTGGGCGCATGCCATTGATAACGCCTCCGACCCGCTGACGCCCGCATCCAGCAACCAGTCATTCCCGCGCAACTCGCTGAATCTGGCTGCCGAGCGCGGCAATTCCGACTTGGATGTCAGGCAACGGCTGGTCATCAACTACTCCTGGGCGCTTCCACTTGGTCGCGGGCATGACCACCTGGCCGAGGGGCTGGCAGGCAACATTTTCGGGGGTTGGGAAGTGTCCGGGATTACGACCTTCTCCGGCGGCCTTCCGTACGACATCTTTACCTCCACTGATACGGCACACACCGGTCAACAGCAGCGTCCGGACTTCAATCCCGCGGGCACGCCAGCGCCGGTCAGCAACCCGCGCACGCAAACTGGACCGAACCTGGGTACTGCGGCCAATCCGTTTTTTCCTGACGCGGCCTTTGGAAGCGCCGGCAACGTCGGTCGCAATCACTACCGGGGCCCCGGATTGAACAAATGGGACATGGTTCTGCAAAGGACCTTGAGCCTCTCCGAACGTTTCAACCTGCAATTCCGTGCCGAGAGCTACAACTTGTTCAACCGCGCCCAGTTCGGCCCACCCGGGGACCTCACGTCGAATCCCGGCACGTTCGGGCAGTCCACCACCGAGGTCCGGCAACCCGACCTCACGACCGGCGCGCGCCAAATCCAGTTTGGCGTGAAGCTGAGCTTCTGACACAGGTTGGTTTAGAATCCCGGCATGCCGGACAAGGGTTCTGAGAAGAAAGATCCGTTCGTCTCGCTGGCGCGCTACTCCGAAATCGGGTTCATCATTCCCGGGGCGGTCCTGCTCGGTTTTTTTCTCGGCAAGCTTCTCGACTACTGGCTGCACACCAAGTGGCTCTACCTGGTGGGCTTGCTGTTTGGCGCAGCGGTGGGATTCGCGCAGATGATTCGCATGGCGCTGGGCGCTTTCAAAGATGAATGATCAGGGGAGTCCGGAGACGCCCGCACCCGACCTGCGGCTGGAGGCGTTCTCGGCACGCGCGATTCCACGCATGTTGCGGATCATGCTGGGGGCGAGTGCCGTGTTGCTGGTGCCTGCTTTCCGGTTCTACGGCTGGGCGGGCGCGATTGGATTTGCGGCGGGGGCGGCGGTTTCCTACATCAATTTTCTGGCACTGGCGCGCGGCGTGGAGGGTCTGGCTGGGCGCATCGTGAATCAGCATAGTCAGGAAAAGGGCCGCAGGATCGTGCTGCGTTTCATCGCGCGCTACGGATTGGTCGCCGTCGTTGCCTATGCTATATTCAAAGGTTCTTCGTTGGCGTTTCGCGGCTTCCTGTGGGGCTTGTGCCTGCCGGTAGCGGCCATGATGATTGAGGCGGGAGTCGAGACGTACGCAGCGTTTCGACGGGATTGAGCTGCGAGCTACGAGCCGCGCGCTTCGAGCGAGAAGATTCAAGCTCGAAGCTCGCAGCTGGTGTTATTCGTATGGAGCAACTGGCTTTTACAGCATTCCTGAACCGTTTGTTCGGCGCGCCCGTGCTGGCGCTGCTGCATGCCCTGCACATTTATCCGAAGCACCCTGCTACGCCGATCACCAATCCGGTGGCGATGGAAATTCTGGTAGTGCTGCTGCTTACGGTCTTGTTCGTCGTCGTGCGCTCGCAGCTTTCGGTGGAGCGGCCGGGCGCGCTGCAGCACACCATGGAGGGCATCTACGGGTTTGTCAATAACCTGGCCGGCGAGACGATCTCACACCATCCGGAACGGTTCGTCCCGTATCTTACGGCGCTGGGGTTGTTCATCCTGTCCTGTAATCTGATTGGGCTGGTGCCGGGCCTGGAGTCGCCCACGGCGGTGCCGGCGGTGCCGCTGGGCTGCGCGCTGTTTACGTGGTTCTACTACCACTATTACGGCGTGCGAGAGAACGGTCCAATCGGATATTTGAAACACTTTATCGGGCCGCAAGAGGGCATGCCGCTGGCGGTCCGCTTGTTCTTGCCGATCTTGCTGTTCCCGATTGAGATCTTCAGTCACATGGCCCGGGTGCTGTCACTCACGGTCCGTCTTTTCGCAAACATGTTCGCGGGCGAGATGGTGACCCTGGTATTTTTCTCGCTGGTGCCGCTGGGTATCCCCATTGTGTTTGAGGCGCTGCACATCGGCGTGTCGTTTATTCAGACGTACATTTTTGTGCTGCTCACCTGCGTGTATCTGGGAGAGGCGACAGCGCATGAGCACTAAACAGGGTCTCAGGTGTCAGGTCACAGGTCTCAGGAAGAGCCTTTCCTGTCACCTGTGACCTGAGACCTGACACCTGCCTTTCAGCGTGAGGGCGCTGGCTCAATTGAGCACGGCGTCAACCACCCACTGGGGGCAATTCATAAAGGAGAAGCAAATGCGGAAGATCGTGTTGTTGTTGTTCGTGATGATGATGGCATCGGTATTGGCTGTGCCCGCGTTCGCGCAGACCGGCGGAAGCGCGGCCAGTCCCACCAACTGGGTAGCAATCACTTCCGGTTTCGCGATCGCGATCGCGGCCGGGCTGGCAGCGCAGGGCCAGGGGCGTGCCGCCTCGTCGGCGTGCGAAGCGCTCGGACGCAATCCGGCCGCGCGCGCCGGCATTCAGGTGGCGCTGATCCTGGGTCTCGCCTTCATCGAGTCCCTGGTGCTGTTCACGCTCGTGATTATTTTTGTGAAAGTCGCGTAGAACGCGCCGGCGTTACTGAATCCCACTCATCGCAAAGTGCGCGATGAGTGGGCACTCGCCTTGCTAAGGAATCGCTTTTCCTGAGACCTGAGACCTGCTCTACCCCTTGCGTTCCCCGTCCCAGGTGTCGGAACGATTGGCGGGGGCCTTTTCCAGGGCTTCCATGAGGACGCGGCGCAGGCGGTGGCGGCTGTCCAGGTCCATGCTGACGAACTCGAAGCCGATTTCGTTGACGCGGGCGCGGCGCAGCAGGATCTGGCCGCGGATCTTCTTCACGCCCAGCGAGATCTCAACGTTCGCTTCGGAGCCGACGCGCAGATTATCAGTACGCGTACCCATTCCTCCACCCAGGCTCATTTCGCGCATCACAATATTCGATTTTCCCCAGGAACTGGAAAGCGTTGCGTTCAGGGTGCGCGGCAGAACGATGCGATCATAGCGGCGCTGCCGGACCCAGGAGCAGGCCGGGGCCGGATCGAGGGGAGAGATCGCCAGTTCGGCGGATTCCAAGCCGCTGTCACCCAGGGCTTGCGCGCCGTAGCGGGGATCGATTTTCGACAGGGCCTGTGCCGCTGCAATCCGCAGCTCGCGGTGCTGGCTGTATCCCCACATCTTTTTTTCTTCCAGGATGGTGCGGAGCACCGGAACCGCTTCCGTCTCACGCAGACGGCCCAGGGATTCGACGGCTTTCAGTTGCACGAACGGCGGACGGGAGCGCGTTTCGCCCGAGGCTGCGAGTGCAATCAAACTGGAGTTGGCGCTGCGGTCCAGGCTCATGCCGATTTCGTCGATCGTCTCCGGCAAGATCAAAGGATCGAGCATTTCCAGCAATTCCAGAAGCGTGCGTCCGCGATCCGGAGCAGCGCCATACGCGATCTGGCGCACGATGATGTCCTGATAGAAGCGATTAAACTCCGACATGCGCGAGGGCAGCAGCTCGAGCAGAGTCGTGACTGCGAGACGGCTGAGCAAGCCGACGGTGGACGCGGCCTGCCGCGGCTGACCCGTGCGCAAGATCTCGCGCAGATCGGCGACGCCAGGCTGTCCCAGTTCATTCACCAACTCCACGATGCGATCGCACTCCACGCGCTTCTGGGAGCGGAAGAACCGGTCGGCCAGATGTTCGACCGCTGGTTTGGGAAGCCGTTGCAGGACGTCAACGAGTTCTTCGGGAACCTCGAGTGCGTTGATCGCCTCTTCGATCATTTCCGGCAAGCGGTTTTCGACGCCCACGCGGGGGCGCAAATCCTGAACCAGAAGGGGCCGCACATCGGCGATCCGTTCCAGCGAAGTGCAGACTTCGGCAATCGCCTTGTATTTTTTCCGGGAGCAGGCTTCCTGGCCGAAGCGCGTGTAGGCGGCGCCCAGCACGCTCTGAATCTCCGGGTCGTTTTCCTTGCCCAGCTTTTCCGCCATCAGGGCGATCGAGCTGGGCATGACTTCATCGGGCGCGCTGGCGTACAGGTCCGCGATCTGCGAAAGGCCGATGGCGGTCTTGCGCCGGGGCTCCGCGTCCTTGGCGTCGAGGCAGCCACAGTAGTTGGTCAGGATCTTGGCGGCCAAGTCGCGGTCGCCACGTTCCAGAAGCACTTCCACGAACTGGCGGATATTGCGCGGCGGCACGCAGGCCGCTTCGCCGGAGAGCAGAACGCTTTTCTTGCCGGCTTCTGGAACCTCGGCCCAGAACATGCGATCGAGAATGTCGGCGTGGGACTCGATCAGGATGCCGGCCTTGCCCATCTTGTCTTCCTGGACGCGCAGAATCTGGCGCAGTGTATCCATCTGCCGGCTCATGTGCTCCATCATCTGGTGCACGGCGTTGACCTTGACTTCACCCTTCTGATAGCGGTCGAGGGCGAACTTGATCGCCATGTGCTCGGCGGCTTTCATGAGCAGCGGAGTATCGGTTTCCTCTTCGGTCGAAACTTGCGCCGCCAGCGACTCGAGCAGGCCAGCCAGGTTGACTTTGGCGCCTTCCGGGGCCTTGCTGAGTTCAACTTTAAGATTTTCAGGGGAAGCGTTGGGATCCTGCATGGCCTGGCCAAAATGCGTGAGCAGGCGAATGGTCTGGATCACTTCCTCTTCCTGCAAGGGTACGACACCGCCCTTCCAGGCTGCCCCGCTGGCATTGCCGCCAGTTCCGGTTCCAGTGCCGCCGCCAGGGGCCGCGCCCAACGGTGCCGCGCCGGGTTCGCCCGGGCCGCCGGAGTTCGCTCCCTGGGCGGCTGCGATCAACTGCAGGAGCTTCTGCGGATCGTTCAGCCACTGTTTGAATTCCGGCCCCAGCGACTGGGCGGCAATCTGGGCCGCGATCGAGATTTCCCCGGTGGACGGATCGGCCGCCACAAACTTCACTTCATTGATGCGGATGGAAGAATTCTTGTTGTCGCCGAGCGCTTCCTTGATCTGCTTGGCGAAATCCTGCGCCTTGGAGGCCCCCATCGCGAAAGCGCGCACCAGCCGCGTAAAGTCGTCGATCGTGACCTTATTCGAGAAATGAATGCTGGCCAGTCCGGCGGCGGTCAGCAGCTGCGCGAAACTGCGCTCAGCCTGGCCGGAATCGAGCGGGACGCCATCGAGCAGAAGTTTGCTGTCTGAGACTCCGAGCAGGAAGCCGTTGTCTCCGCCGAGCCCTTGTTTCAATTCAGACCAGGTTGTCTGAAACTGTCCTTCGGTCCGCTTATGATTCACTCCATACAGCCGGGTGTACTTCACCAGAATGTTGAGGCTGTGGATGAAAGCCCGGGCAGACGCGCTGCGGCTGGCTTCGGTTTGTGGTCCGGTCTGGATAGCGAGTCTCCTCGGTAGAGGGGTATTCGTCCTCCAGACTAAGCCTGAAAGTGACCATGTGCACGATTACGGAGGTAATTGGACCAGCAGGGTCTTGATCTCGCGGACTGGCCGAAAGTAGGGGTCCCCGAGGGGGTTGGGGCACCGGGGCGCGGTACACTGTGAAACGCGGCGAGCCGCGTGTTTACACGAGTCCTCATGCAAATCCGTGTGCTTTTCTTTGGTGTGCTGAAAGACCTGGTGGGGCGGTCGAGTGAGACCATCGAATTGCCGGACGGGGCGAGGGTCGAGGCCGTTCTCCGGCATTACTCCCGGCAGGCTCCGCGTTTCCAGGCGATGGTGCCCTCGCTGGCGCTTTCGGTGAACCAGGAATATTCGTCTTCCGATTGGATATTGCGGCCGGGTGACGAAGTGGCGTTGTTGCCGCCCGTCAGTGGCGGAGCACCCGACTCTGGGACCGCGCGCGATGAAGTGCGCATTGTGCGCGAGCCGATTGCGGCGCAGGCGGTGGTTCAAAGACTGAAGCTGCCGGACGACGGGGCGGCGGTGATTTTTGAGGGCGTGGTGCGGAATAACACGCGCGGGCGGCGCACTCTCTATCTCGACTATGAGGCCTATGAAGCGATGGCCCTGAAGAAAATGGCCGCACTGGCGGAAGAGGCACGGTCGCGCTTCGCGGTGCGTCAGGTGGCGCTGGTACACCGGTTGGGCCGGCTGGAGATCGGCGAAACGAGCGTGCTAATTGTGGTCGCTTCGGCTCACCGCGGTCCGGCGTTTGAGGCTTGCCGCTGGATCATTGACACCCTGAAGAAGACGGTCCCGATCTGGAAGAAGGAGTACTTCCAGGACGGTGCGGTGTGGGCGGACGGAGAGCCGTTTCCGGAAGAAATTCGCCGTCCGGCAGGCACGGCGGGGGAGCAGCCCGCATCCAAATGAACGTCCGGCATATGAGCTTAGAGCTGCGAGCCACGAGCTTCGAGCAACCCGATACCGAGCCGTCGCGGCTCCCAGGCGGACCCTCGAAGCTCAAAGCTCGCATCATGAAGCTGACGTTTCTGGCCTTGTGTGTTTTCGTTCTTGCTTCAGCAACAGCAGCGCAGGAGCCGGGAACTACCCTCAAAGTGGATGTCAAGCTGGTGAACGTGTTCGTTACGGTCACCGACAGCCACGGCGCACCAGTGGGCAGCCTGTTGAAGGAGAATTTTCAGCTGAAGGAAGATGGCAAGGAGCAGAAAATCTCGATCTTCGACCGTGAGTCCGAGCTGCCGCTTTCGATTGTGCTGGCGGTGGACACGAGCCTGAGTACCCGGAAAGACCTGCCGCTGGAGCTCGCCTCGGCACGCAAGTTTGCGCACACCATTCTCCGTCCGCAGGACGGCTTGTCGGTTTACAAATTCAGCGAGGAGGTGAGCGAGGTGGTTCCGTTCACCTCCGACCTCAAGCGCATTGATGCGGGCATCGATCGCATCCGCAACGGTGCGGCCACGGCGCTCTATGACGCGGTGTTCCTGGCCTCGCATGCCCTCGGCAAACGGCAGGGAAGAAAAGTGATGGTGGTGATCACCGACGGCGGAGACACGGTCAGCCAGGTCGATTACAAGCAGGCGCTGCGCGC
>Ga0075030_100004741_pt1 | contig 12297 bp, 12 predicted proteins | sample LitLauG_LLR_2012_FD_71393 | JGI IMG/M metagenome (GOLD analysis project Ga0075030, IMG submission 71393) | Freshwater sediment microbial communities from Pennsylvania, USA - Little Laurel Run_MetaG_LLR_2012 | ecosystem: Environmental > Aquatic > Freshwater > Creek > Sediment | place: USA... | reverse complement strand
TGGCGGTCGATCGCGTTGCTGGGGCTTTTGGCCGCGGCGGGCATTGGAGCCACCGTTGGCGACGTGTTGTACGTCAATCGAGTGGCGCTTCCAATTCGCAACGGCCGATTCGCGTTCGACAAAGTGAATGGCACCGCCCTGCAAGGGGAGACGCTGACGGTCACTGCCGTCGAAGGGACCTGGTTGAAGGTCAAGTACACCCCCAAGCCGGAGGACCCGTCAAAGCCCCTCCCCGCGGTCGAGGGATATGTTTTGGAGGAGGCGTTAAGTGCCCGGGAGGTTGCCGCGGCCGGGAGCGGCGCCAGCGGGTCGGCGGTTGCCGCGGGCGCTGCCGGCGCGAGTCGGGGATTGCTCGACTCGGCAAAATATGCCAGCGCCAAGGGACTCAACCCCGAGCCGTTTTATCGGATGGTGACCGATTCGCGCGAGGTCATGACGGACAAAAAGTTTGAAGCGTTCACCAAAGCGGGCCGGATCGGGCCGGATAAACCGGCGCCAGTTGCGTCGGCACGGTAAATGGGATTTTGCATCAGTCATTCAATCACCGTTTTGAAACTCAACCCGCCATGAACACTCGATCATTCCGTCGTTGGCCTGTCCTGATCTGCACGCTCTTTGCCCTTGTCATTGCAGTCGGGATTGGTTGCACCGTCACGCACAATATCGCCTACAAAATCAGCCCCGGCGTTGGGAAATGGGTCGACGATGTGAGCTCGGTGCACGACGCCCGGGCTCTGGGCGAAGCCGATGAGGACGAACTGGGCAAATCGGTCGCCATCCTGATCACCAACCGGTACGAGCCCACGCACAACCAGAAGCTGGTCGAGTACGTGAACCTCGTCGGGTTTACTCTGGTGTCGGCGTCAAGCAAGCCGGATCGGCACTACGTGTTCGGTGTGCTCGACACCGATGACATCGGCGCGTATTCCGGCCCCAACGGATACGTGATGGTGACGCGCGGCGCGCTCGAGTCAATGCACGATGAAGCCGAATTGGCTGGCGTGCTCGCGCACGAGCTCACCCACGTGATTGATCAGCACGGACTGACCGCCGCTCGGACCGCTGCACAGAAAGCCGGCTGGATGGACGCGACCAAGGCGGTTCTACCAGTCGCACAGGTGACGAACTTTATCGACCAGGGCGTGGATGGCATTACCCGCAGTGGTTACGACCGTCCGCAGGAAGCCGACGCGGATTCGGGAGCCGTCAAGCTATTGATTGCCGCCGGTTACGATCCGCGCTCCTACGCGCGATATCTCTCACATATCGCGGAACTACAGCGCGAATCCGGGCCTCCGACGACCCAACCCGGCAATGTCACCGCGACCTATGCGAAGATCATGGCGACCCACCCCGGCATCAACGATCGATTCATAGCGGTAACGCGGCTGATTGGCGACGCCGGCCCGGCTGGCGCCACCGGCGCTACGTTGCCCGATCGCTTCAAATCTTACGTCATGCAATAACAACCATGCCCGCGCCTGCCATCCGAACCACCGTCGTCGGCTCTTATCCGGTTCCCGATTGGCTCGTCGCTCTTCCCAGCCAGCAGGCTCTGATCGATGCCACGTCGGTTGTTTTCAAGACGCAGGAGTTGGCGGGAATCGACGTCGTCGCGGATGGCGAGTTATACCGCTTCGACATCAATCATCCCGACACCAACGGGATGATCGAGTATTTTGTCCGCCCGCTCTCCGGCGTTCGGTCTGCCATCACCCGGCTCGATATCGAGGAGTTCGGTCGACTCGAAGGAATGGGTTTTCGTGCCGAGCCGGCGGGAGTTGTAGAGGGACCGATCGACGAAGGAACGATGAACCTTGTCCGCGATTACCGCCGGGCAAGGGCGTGTACCCAACACCCGCTGAAGTTCACGTTGACCGGGCCGCACATGTTGTGCAAGACGTTAATGGATCATCACTATAGGAGCCGCCCGGCATTAGCTCGCGCCCTTGGCGCGGCCCTGGCGAAACAAGTTGCGGACATCGATCCGCAAGTGCTCCAGGTTGACGAGGCGAACATCCCGGGTCACCCCGACGAGGGCGCATGGGCCGCCGACGCGATCAATCTCATCCTCGATGCCGCTAAAAAGGTGACGGAAAAAGGGGTTCACATCTGCTTTGGCAACTACGGAGGCCAATCGATTCAGAAGGGTGAATGGAAAAAACTGATCGGCTTCATGAACCTCCTGCACTGCGATCATGTCGTCCTCGAATTCGCCTTCCGCGGCTACGATGAGTTGATCCATTTTCGCGAACATCTCGATCCGCGAATCGCCATCGGATTGGGAGTCATCGACATCAAGGTCAACACGGTGGAAACCCCCGAAACGGTGGCCAAGCGAATCGAGTCCGCGACAAGGATCGTTGGAAACGGGCGGATCAAATGGGTACACCCGGACTGCGGATTCTGGATGAACAAGCGCTCGGTGGCGGACCGGAAGATGGCCGCCTTGGTAAAAGGTCGCGATTTGTTTCTCGGCGAGCCAGATGAAACTGCGTCGGAGCCGCTCTAACCGACGAACTCCCTCTGCCCCGTTTGCTATAAGTGGGATCGACTCCACACGAGAATTTCCTCGAAGACCTCGAATCGACCCGTCTCGCGAAGCAATTCATGCTTTTGTGATGGGTAGAGCCGAAAGCGCTTATCCTGGGACGCGGCAGCTTGAACAAATTCTTCGGACGCCTGCGGATCGGCAATAATATCCGCTCCGGCCGCGAGCACGAGCAGCGGCAATCGGAGTTTCGCAGCACCGTCCAGAACCCTGCGCTGCATGCGAAGGTGGGACAGATACCACCGGGGAGTGGCGACGCGCGTCACGAGCGGATCGGCGCTGCTGTCTGCAACCATCAGCGGGTCCGAGGACATCCCGTCGTTCGTTAATCCCGTGGGAAATTGCATCCAGGGAATAAATGGCGCAATCATTCGGCCCAGAAGAATCTTTCGCAACGGCACCTTCATGCAACTACGAAGGTAGGGAGAGGTGAGAATCACCCCGCGCACACCGGCAAATTCCAGCAGCCCCTCTTCCCCGGCGGCGGCCACAACAAGCCCGCCATGGCTGTGGCCCAGCACGAAGAGGGGAAGGTTCGAAGAATATTGCGAATTAACAAGCGAAAGAAATGCGTTGAGATCGTCGAGATACTCCTCCCAGCGCCGGACATATCCGCGGCGACCTTCGGAAAGTCCCTGGCCGCGCAAATCGAATACATCACACGCGAAGCCACGCTCGGCCATCCATTGCATGAAATGAACATGGCGACCACTGTGATCGCCGTATCCGTGTACGAGCGCCAGGCGACCGACCGCGTCTTTCTCCGGGCGAACCGATCGGCGATAGAGCCGGCCGCCGGGCCCGTCGAAGGGACCTTCGCTGTTGACCAGTCCTGAAGTCATTGAATCGGTTTCGTTCACCGAAACAATGTTACCATTGCCGAACGGTCCGAACGACGACCGTTGGACTATTTGCATCGGCGACCGGTCGAGGAGACTTGCCCATGATCGAAGCACAATGGAGTGCCGTTGACCGGTACATCACAGATCATCTCGTAGAGAGCGATCCTACAATGGCGGCGACACTCGTCGCAAATGCGGCTGCCGGCCTTCCTGCGCATGACGTTTCCCCTGCACAGGGCAAACTCCTTCATCTCCTCGCCCGCATGATTGGCGCGCGGCGCATCCTTGAGATTGGCACGCTCGGCGGTTACTCGACAATATGGTTCGCGAGAGCACTTCCAGCGGGCGGCCGCATTATCACGCTTGAGGCAAACCCTCGCCATGCCGCAACGGCCCGCGAGAATGTTGCGAGGGCGGGGCTTACCGATCAAGTCGACATACGGATCGGCGTTGCGCTGGAGACACTGCCGCTGATCCATGCAGAGCACGTCGGACCGTTCGATCTGGTCTTCATCGACGCGGACAAGCCGAATAACCCAGCCTACCTCGACTGGGCGATAAAGCTTGCGAGGCCGGGCACAGTCATTATTGCAGACAATGTTGTTCGCGAAGGGGCGATTCTCGACCCGGCTAGCAGCGACCCGAGCGTGCAGGGCACACGACGATTCTTCGACATGCTCGGCCACGAGCGACGCCTGAGTGCAACTGCAATCCAGACAGTCGGCTGCAAAGGATGGGATGGCTTTATGCTCGCGGTCGTTAACTGAAGACATCACCTGGTTCGGAGAACATTCCGTGTCAAACACCATCGCCGTACGCGAATTTGATCTGCGTGTGCTCAACATGCGGACGCGGATTCCATTTCGGTATGGCATTGCGACTCTGGAGGCGCTGCCGCATCTGTTCGTCCGTGTGACGCTGGAACTGAATGGCGCGGTGCACACGGGAACGGCCGCTGATGGCTTGCCGCCGAAATGGTTTACCAAGAACCCCGACACCTCTTTCGAGGATGATCTTGGGGAGATGCGAAACGTGATTGAGAACGCGTGCGGCCTGGCCACGGGAATGGGACGCGCGGATTGTCCGTTTGACGTATGGCGCGAGGTATACGATCGACAGACGGCATGGGCGCAAAGCCGGAAATATCCGCCTCTGTTGGCGTCGTTTGGAGTCAGCCTGGTCGAACGCGCAGTGATCGACGCATTCTGCAAGGCGAAGGCTACCCCATTTTCAGCCGCATTGCGTGCAAACACGCTGGGCATCCGATTGAATGAGATTCATCCTGAACTGGCGTCCGCGCGACCAAGCGACCTTCTTCCGCAACAACCCCTGCGCTCCGTCATCGCCCGGCATACCGTCGGCCTGGGCGACCCGCTCACCGAAAGCGACATCGCCGCCAAGGACAAAGTCGATGACGGGCTGCCTCAATCCCTGGAAGCGTGTATCCGCGCCTACGGCCTGACCCATTTCAAGATCAAATTGTGCGGCGATGCGAATCGCGACCTGCCCCGACTTCGGCAGCTTGCCGGAATCATCCGCGAGCAAACGCGTGGAGAGTTTGCCTTCACACTCGACGGCAACGAGCAGTTCCACTCAGTAGAAGGCTTCCAAAAGCTATGGCAGTCAGTTGTCGACGATTCAAGCCTTCAGCCATTTCTCGACAAGCTCATTTTTGTCGAGCAACCGTTCCATCGCGACGTCGCATTGGCCGAGCCGCTCGTATCGTCGCTCCGCGGATGGGACCAGCGGCCGCCGATGATCATCGACGAATCGGACGGCACCCTGGATGCCCTGCCTCGCGCGCTGGCGAGCGGGTACAACGGCACGAGCCACAAGAATTGCAAAGGCATCTTCAAGGGGATCGCGAACGCTTGTCTGATCGCCCACCGCAAAAAGACAGACGCAAGCCGTGAATACATTCTGAGCGGAGAGGACCTGGCCAACGTCGGCCCCGTGGCGCTCTTGCAGGACCTGGCGGCCGCCGCCAACTTCGGCATCCCGCACGTGGAGCGCAACGGCCACCATTATTTCCGCGGGCTCAGTATGTTTGCCAAGGAAACCCAGGAAACGGTGTTGTCATGTCATGGTGATCTCTATTGCCGGCATGAGTTAGGATTTGTGACACTCAAAATCGAAGCAGGACGAATCGAGTTGGGATCGGTAATCGATGCGCCGTTCGGTTGCGGCGTTGAGATGCAAACTGAGGGCTTGACGCCGTTGGTCGAGTGGAAATTCGAATCGCTTCGCGCGTAGCCCGATTGAGGATTGCACGAATTATTCACCACGGAGGTGAATCCTGGGTTTTCCCGGTCACACGCGGCGGGCGATCAGCAGGGTGCGATCATCTCCAATCGGCGCCGAACCGCGAAACTCATCGAGCCAAGTCCCGAGATTCGCCGCTAGATCTTCGGCGGCGCAATCCCCCGACGAGCCGCACAGCGATTGGAATTGTTCCTGCAGACGATCGAGGCCCAGCATTTCGCCGGACTCGTTGAACATTTCGCTGAGTCCGTCGGTGTAGGCGAAGATCCACTCCCCGGGACGGATTTCCACAGGCATTGCCGCGACGCCCCCTTCACACAGCCCCAGCGGGAGATTTTCTCCCCCTTCGATCCATCGCGCCTCCCCTGCGACATCAACGGCGATGACCGGCGGGTGCCCGCAGTTCACGCAGCAACCTTCCCCACTGCGCGGGTCAAACAAAATCGCCGATAACGTGACGAACGATGTATCGGGGAGGAAGGTCTTTAGATATTGATCGGCGGCCGCGACCACCTCAGGCAGCGAAGCGCTGCTGCGCCCCTGGGTGTGAAAAATCGCGTGCAGTCCGGCGGTGATCAAGGCGGCCTGCATGCCCTTCCCTGCCGCATCGGCCACGACGATCAACACCGACCCGTCGTCGCGTGTCACCAAATCCACGTAATCGCCGGCAACGGAGAGGCACGGATCAAACCGTACCGCCCAGTCGATCGTGCTGACCTGGGCCTGCTGGGGACGGGGAAGCGTTCGCGCCTGCACCTGCCGGGCAAGGTCCATCTCGCGGTCAAGAGCCGCCCGCAATTCCGCGGCGGATCGAGCGGCCCATGCCGCCCCGGCGTGCCGGTACTGCTCGACGGCCAGGCTGATCAACATCAACCATTCCACCGTGCCCAGGTCCAGGGGAAGGATGACGTAGAGAATGTCGACAGCGGCTTCCTCGCTTCCAAACGGGCATGCGACGGCGGAGAACTTGGCCGTTTCGGGCGAGACCGTCATCTCCGCCTGGAAGCGCTGCTTTTTCTCGAGGTTGTTCGCCACGACGGGTTCGCCATCGGCTAAAACGGCGCGTAAGACGCTTTTGGAAATGTGCGGTTCCTTGAACGCGCCGAAAGGACTGGTCGCAGGCACAGAGAGCGTGCGAACCTGTAACGAATCATTCACGTCGCTGACGCGCAGCGCATACGCCCACCAACCGCCGACCTCCTCCCTGACCGCCAGTTTGAGCAGCGCGCCAAGGCGCTCCGCCGGGTCGGCGATGTCTTGCAGTGAACGCCCGAACCCGAGAATGGCGGCAACATGCTCGGGCGAAATGCGCGGACGGTGATCGCGGTGCAGGGTGCTGATCGTGAAGCCGGGCGCGTCATCCGCGGTCGCATCGGGCGAATGGACCGACGTTTCCTCTTTGAATCGAATGATCACCTCTCCGACCGCAATTTGATCGCCATCACTTAGAATGCGTTGCTTGATGGCGGTCCCGTTAACGGTGGTGCCGTTGCGGCTATCCAGGTCTTTAATCACCCACCGGCCTGACGCATCGGGCGCTAGCTCGGCGTGTTTGCGGGAGATGGATGGGTGTGCGATGGTCAATTCAGTCGATGCCGATCGTCCGACAACCGTCCGGTCCCGCAGTTCGTGGCGCGTACCGGCAAGTTCACCCGAACTGATCTCCAGATGTGCCATTAAAGAGTTCCCCGTGGAGACCTTATATTACGGGTAGCCGACGATAGGCCGCAATGTTTAACCATCGGATTCATCGCCGCGCCTGTCGCCAAATTCAACAGTTAGAGCAATTTGCTCATTTTTTGTTCAAATGCCCGACGGAGCGGGTGTTTAATGAGCATTATGTAAAGACGATAGGGGTCGTCGATACACGTCGGATAGGCGTTAGAATTGAACGATTTGCACATGAGGTGCCGATACCTGATTTGGCACTGGCTTTGTTATGGAGCCAGTGGGTTATGGGGGCTGTGTCGAGTTACGGTCCAAAGTGAAGGAGACGCTATGCTGCATCGTAAGGGTGTGGCCATGGTAGCGGCATGTGCCGCCCTGGCCTGTACGGGGATTGTTCGCGCCGGGACGGCCGATTCGGATTCGGGGCTGCTGCGCCCGAGCTTTCTTGACGCGCCGGCAACGGCGGAGGCGACGACCGCCCCTGCTTCGCAGCCGGCCGCGCCGCCCAAGCCCTTGATGGGGCTTCTGGACGCGACGGGAATCGGCAAGCCGCTGGATGACGCGGGCATTTCCATCGGCGGTTTCATCGAGGGCGGATACACCGTCTCCGACCATGGCGATTCGGCCAGCGTGCCGTTGGCCGGTCGGCTCTACGACACCAAGAACAACCGAATCGTTCTTGACCAGGTCGATCTGTTCATCGATCGCCCGGTCGATTACGGCAAGGCCGCCACGAATCACACGTTTGACATCGGCGGCCATGCGGAAATGGTGTTCGGCTGGGACTCGGGCTTGAACCATTCCAGCGGCTTGCTCGATAATCCGGCCACCTTGGGCGTGGGTACCGGAACCTACAGAAGCCGGACGAGCCCTGAGAATCAGTTCGACGTCGTTCAGGCGTATCTGGACTTCGCGCTCCCGGTCGGCAGCGGGCTGCGTATCCGGGCGGGTAAGTTCGTGACCCTGCTCGGCGCCGAAACAATCAATCCCACGACAAACCCGATTTACTCCCGCAGCATCCTGTTCAGCTTCGCGATCCCACTGACGCAGACGGGCGTCATGGGCGAGTACAAGTTGAGCGATGACTTCCTGGTCGATCTGGGCATCACGCGCGGCTGGAACCAGACGTTCAAGGACAACAACGGCGATCCCGATATTCTCGCCGAACTGACCTGGTCGCCCCAGGAAAGCGACTTCCTCAAGAAGTGGAAGGTTATCCTGAACCTCTCCGAAGGCCCGCAGGGAACTCATGACAACAGCAATTGGTGGACGGTCTTCGATACGGTGATCACCTACACCGCCACCGATAAGCTCTCGCTGACCCTCAATGCGGACTACGGCGATATCCCACACAATCCGACCATCGTCGGTTCGGAGCAGTATTTCGGGCTCGCGGCCTACGCCGCGTACGCGTTGAACAAGTACGCCACCGCGAATGTTCGCGGCGAGTACTATGTCGACGACAAGGGCTTCACGCTTGGCGCGGCAGGTCACCAGACTCTGTCGGAAGTCACGGTTAACTGCGCACTAAAGCCCTTCCCGGACGACAACGTCGGACAGAACCTCGTCATTCGTCCCGAGGTTCGTTACGACTACTCGAATAAGGGTTTCTTCCGGGCTGGCACGCATCATGACCAGTTGACGTTCGGCATCGACGCGTACTTTGTGTTCTAGTACGCGCGCGAAATCGGACATCAATTCAGTTTCCGAACGACCCGCGAGCTTGCTTGCGGGTCGTTCTGTTTAGACAAGCACAATAAAAAACGGCTGACATCTGTTGATGTCAGCCGCGGGCTATGGGTTCCGACCCGTGGATTCCACGTTGTGGATTGGGTCGGAATTGCGGGCCAAATTCAGGAGGATCAATTCCACGACCATTTCGACGCCGCGTGATCCTCAGTTTTGAAACTACAAACGCCGTGCCGATACTTCCGTGACCGGCGGGAAAACCCTCTTCTCCCCTGTTTTCCAAAGATTTGGTGCTGCAGGCCCCGCTTGGACAGCGACAACCCAGCGCGTCATGTCCCGGTGGGGACGCCAATGTGACAGGTGGGGGCCGCCATGTTTCACATTGCGGCAGCTCGCGGGCGATCCTGACCCCTCTTGTTGAGCACACCCCCAATCATTTTGTAATTGCGTGGCCCATGGAATGCCGGTAGTTTATGAACAGGTCGGAGGTGGAGGTAATTGATGTCGGCGGATGTGGCTCGGGATCAACTCGCAGTAATTCGTATCGAGGGCATGCATTGCCACAAGTGCGAGCGGACGATTCAAAAATCGTTGACTCAATTCCCCGGTGTTTATGAAGTGGAAGTCGACTTTAACAGCGGCCAAGCCTCAGTCCTCTTCAATCGAGAGACGGTAAGCGTGAAACAACTGATGGATGCTGTAAATATGGCCGGTTATCGAGCGACCGGATTCACGCAGGGGCAAGCCGATCGCGCGATGTAATCAAGTTCTGTCGAGCCAGTCGTCCGAAATTTGATCACTCTATTTTGGGGCTCCGCCACGAGTCAGAGTGGGGCAGCACCATAAGTCATTAGGCCCAGCCGCTACGACAGGTGGGTTAGCGGTCGTTGGGATCTGCGCGTAGTAATTCCAAGTGGACTGATCCCACCAATCGGCGTGGCCATCCAGATACGCGACATTAGCGCCCAAGTAATGGCGATCCGACAATCCCCCCTCGGAGGGGTAGCTTGAGCCATCGTTCCAATTGTTGGTATTTTCCCAGAACAAAACGCATTTTGCCGTGTCATGAAATTGCGTAATGCGGAGACCTGGCTGATAGGCGGGTTGATTGTTTGCTCCATATTGCCATTGGGCACCGTTGCAGATGTAGCTGGTAAGCCAGTTGGTACCCGTCCAAGCGGAGCTTTCAGTATCCATGGGACAGTGATAGATGGCAACCGACTTCAGGTACTGCCACAAGACACCGGATTCCACTCCATCAATGGGCGGATGCGCCCCCCAAGTTCCGCTTATGTCACCGCCGAAACCGACCCGGAGTGTCGCCTGGTTCGTGTAAAGCCATCCATACGCATAACGAGTTGCCGTATCCCAGTTCCCATCCCAATTGGCGAACGGCAATTGATTTTTATTCTCATTGGTATACATGTGCACAGCCAGCATCAAGCTGCGCATGTTGCTCAGGCACTTGACCTTAGCGGCCTGTTGCCGCGCCTTGTTCAATGCCGGAAGCAGAATCGAAATGAGCAGGGCAATGATGCCGATAACGACGAGGAGTTCGACAAGGGTAAAGCCTCGGGATTTGCGCATTCAGACCTCCGCGTCACGCACTCAAGAACAAATCCTACACTGCAGAAATGACTTAGTCAGATTAAATACTGTTCATCTGGGTGAGTCAAGGTAAAGTTTTTCCCGTTGGCCGTATTAAATGCGATCAATTGCCCACATCTCCGACCTGCATTTTGGTCGAATCGACCCGGCGGCGGCGGAAGGACTTGTCACTGATTTGAAGGATCGCCACCCCAATCTGCTGGTGGTAAGCGGGGATTTCACGCAAAGGGCACGGCGCAAGCAATATAAGCAGGCTGCGGAATATTTGACACGGTTGCCACAGCCGCAGCTTGTGGTGCCGGGAAATCACGATGTTCCACTTTTCAACCCGCTACGCCGGTTCCTTTTCCCGTTGAAGAGGTATCGGCAATACATCACCGCCGATCTGTTCCCTTCGTTTCGCGATGAAGAGTTGTTCGTACTGGGGGTCAATACCGCGCGTTCATTTACCCGTACGAGCGGATGGATCAGCGCGTCACAGACGGCAGCTATTCAAGCGGCCGCTCGGGCGGTATCGCCCGGTGTGTTCAAGGTCCTCGTGACACATCAGCCATTCATCCCGGCTCCGCGCAGGCCCAAGGCCGACGTTCTGAAAGGCGGCTCGAAATCTCTGCGCGAACTGGAGAGCAGCGGCTTCGACATGCTCCTCGCGGGCCACCTTCACATGGCCTACCACGATGATGTCCTGGCGCATCACGAGTTCGCGGGTCGATCGATATTGGCGATCCAGGCGGGGACAGCCACCAGCACCCGCCTGCGCGGGGAGCCCAACGCCTACAACTGGCTCACGATCGAACGTAATAGGGTGACGGTTGTCGTACGGACCTGGAATGGCAACGCATTTGTCGAGTCTCTCGTAAAGCAATACGAACGCGTGGATAATATCTGGCGAGCGGTTGGCCAGTCACCGGTCATCCAGCGACAATAGGAACGCAACAGACTGCCGCTCGCACCGTAGCTGGGTCGGGCATGCGGATCCGCTGCTTGCGGTTTCGCGAATCTGGTGACGCTGTTGATCCGCGAAACCGCAAGCAGCATTCCGGCGTCCTCCAAGCAGAACGATTCTGTGTGTAAAGTCGCGATAAAGAGAAGCCATGTCCGATCCGCACTGGAAAGTCCTACGTCGAGTCACACTGTATGACAGCCCATGGGTTCGACTTCATCGCGACGATGTAAGACTTCCCGACGGCAGCATTATCGACGGCCATCATGTTGTTGACGTACCTCGCCCCGCAGTCGGCGTCGTTCCCTTGGGCAGCGACGGCCGACTCCTGCTCATCGAGCACTACCGCTTTATCACCCATTCCACCAATTGGGAAATCCCCGGCGGCGGCATCGACGCCGGGGAAGAAGTTCTGGTCGCGGCAGCGCGCGAGCTACGCGAAGAAAGCGGCCACGCCGCGGGCCGGCTCGAATACCTCGGAACCTACTTCCCCAGCAACGGCGTCTCGACCCAGCAATTCCACATCTGCGTCAGTCATGACACGCACCCTGTCGGAGAAATCATCGACACCAACGAAGTCATCAGTACGCGCTGGTTTGAGCCGCAGGAGGTCTGGTCAATGCTCCAGAAGAATCAGATGCGCGACGGCTTAACTCTCACCGCCCTTCTGTGGCATTTCGCGCGACAGAGCATGTCGACCCGGTCGTGACTTGGTCGCGTGCGAAGCTTTTGTC
>Ga0075030_100004740_pt1 | contig 12297 bp, 14 predicted proteins | sample LitLauG_LLR_2012_FD_71393 | JGI IMG/M metagenome (GOLD analysis project Ga0075030, IMG submission 71393) | Freshwater sediment microbial communities from Pennsylvania, USA - Little Laurel Run_MetaG_LLR_2012 | ecosystem: Environmental > Aquatic > Freshwater > Creek > Sediment | place: USA... | reverse complement strand
ATGTCACGCTCGAACCTTGTTCGCACACTGGGCGGACGGGGCCTTGCGCTGACGCGCTGATTGCGGCGGGGGTGAGACGGGTGGAAGCCGCCATGCAGGATCCGAATCCGCTGGTTGCGGGTAAGGGGCTGGACAAGCTGCGTCAGGCGGGGCTGCAAGTGTTGGTGGATGCAGAACACTCAGCCGCCGCCGAGAAGCTGAATGAGTCTTTTATTCACTTCATGCGAAGCGGCAAACCGTTGGTGACGATTAAGGCCGCGCTGACTTTAGACGGCAAGATCGCCGCACCGCAGGACAACTTTGGCTGGATTACGAGTGAGATTGCGCGGGCGGATGTGCAACTCGTTCGCCACCATTCAGACGCTATTCTCACGGGTTTAGGCACGGTTTTGGAAGACGATTGTTTGCTGACCGATCGGTCGGGCATGGAGCGCAGCCGGCCTTTGTTGCGGATCGTGCTGGATTCGCAACTGCGCGTACCGCTCACGGCGAAAATCATCACGAGCGCGAAGAATGACGTTCTAGTGGTGGGAACTTCGGTAGCCCCTGCGGAGCGGCGGAAGGCATTGGAGGCCGCGGGTATCCAAGTGTTGATAGCCGATGGCCAGGGCGGACGGACGGACCCGAAGAAAGTGATTGATTATCTGGCTGAGCAGCGTTATTTATCGCTCATGGTGGAGGCGGGCAGCCATGTGAATTGGACGATGCTCGATTCGCAGATTGCCGACAAGGTTTTCTTTTACTACGCGCCGAAGATTCTGGGAGGGATGAAGAGCATTCCCGTTGCGGGCGGCACTGGACGGCAGCGGCGGGTTGACGCGATACTGTTGGAGCGGCTGACGGTGCATTCCGTTTCGACGGACGAGTTTGCAGTGGAAGCGTACGTAACCAAGAGTGCTGCAGTCTAAATGTTTACCGGAATCATTGAAGAGCTCGGTACTGTTGTCTCTTTAGCTTCTCAGAGCACTGGCGCGCGCTTAGTTGTCTCATGCACTGTTGTCCTGCAAGATGCCAGTTTGGGCGCGAGTATCGCGGTGAATGGAGCGTGCCTTACCGCCATTGAACTGACGCACGATCAGTTTGCCGCAGATTTGGCCCCTGAAACGCTGGCGCGGACGAATCTGGGCGCGTTGCAGACAGGATCGGTGGTGAATCTGGAACGTCCGTTACGCGCGAACGCGCGGCTGGATGGACATTTTGTACTTGGGCATGTAGATGGAACGGCGGAATTGATTTCGTTGACGGCGCTGGGCAACGATAATTGGTGGCTACGGATTCGAGTACCGGACGAGTTGAAGCGCTACATCGTGGAAAAGGGTTCGCTCGCAGTTGACGGCATGAGCCTGACGGTGGCTGAGATCAAGGATCGCGACGTGGCGTTTACCATCATTCCGCATACGTACAAAAACACAACGCTGCGCGGGTATCAGGCAGGTGCGAGGATCAATCTAGAAGTTGATATTCTGGCGAAACATTTGGAGAAGCTGACGAGCCGGGGCTGAGCCTTAACGGAACCAGGATTCAAACGCTTGCTGCAATATTGCCCAGTCCGCTGCCAAGCGTTGGGCTTCACTGACTGGGTGCGGCCCTCCGGCAATGAAATCAACCTTCTCATATCCGGCAGGCGCTTCAAACAAACTCGGATCCAAGGGGCCGGACGATAGCTCCAAAATTTCCCTCTTAATCGGACCTCTGGTCTCAAGAACAGCGACGCCCGAGGTGGGGCGCTTGCCGTGCTCGATGACCGTATCGTTGCAGGCAGGCCCGATGCCGAATCGCGGAGAGGCCAAACTCGTGACGGCACTTATAGACGCCATTCGAATTGTGGGCGGACGCGAAGCTGGAGAAGGCGATTGAAACGGGATATACCAGCCATCGGTTTCCGCTTGATCGTTTTGCGTACAAGCTCCCGGCTCAGCAACGCGACGCTCGCGCAAAATGAGGTGTTCCGCGGTCTGACCGAAAAATTCTCGCCGCTCGCCTGTGTCGACGGTTTCCCAATAGACGTCCACAGTCTTGCCGGATTCGCGAACCGGCAGGGGGCGCGGTGGTCGTCTGATCATTTGCGCCAGGGAAATCAGAAAATCCGGCTTATGCGACAGGACCACATACTTCTTTTGCCGGAGGTCGAGATAGATGGAGGCATTCTGATTGGAAACAAAGATGGTGACATTGTTGTGGCCGCTCGCGTCGACAGTTTCGAAGCGATAGTTATTACCGCGCTGATAACTCGTTTGAACCGTTTCCCGCCCATTGATCGTCATCTTAGTCACGGTGAAAGTGTCGGCAGCTATTGGCAAGGCGCATGCCAAAACACTCGCGTAGCGAATTAGCGGCATGAGGACAGGATAGCGGATTTCGGGCCGATGCAAGGACCTACTACAATCGGTCGCCCTCTTGCGGCGGTTCCCCGCCTTTGCGATTTAGAATGCGGCGAAACGCTTTGCGGTCCGCTTTTCCTCGGTGATTTTCGAAGAACTCGGCCGTACTGAGCGCGGAGATCTTTTCAGCAACCGCGGTCACAACAAATTGATTGATGCTTGTGCCATCTTGCTTACTCAGCTTTTCGAGCGCGGTCTTGAGTGAAACCGGCAATCGAAGCGGATAGGTACTTGTCTTGGTCAACGTTGCGCGCGCGAACGGAGGCTTACCCATCTCTCTACCCTACCCCGTCGGATCCCCATGAATCTCAACCGCCGCATCATCCTCCGACACCGCCGGCTCCGGCAATTTTCCTGTCCAATTCGCCCAACCCCAGAAAATGGCAGTCGAGGAACTCGCCAAGCCCGAGACTGCACCAATCAACCGCACGCTGTGATGCTGCGAAGCTAATCCGGCCGCCAACATGGAAAGCATCATCGTCGACCAGTTCATGGTTTCAATCGTCGAGAATACTCTGCCGCGATACCGGTCATCTACATGCTTCAGTAAGTTGGACCAATTCAAAAGCGAACTGACCGCCACTGCGCCGCGCGAGACGGCCATAAAGAACAACGCCCAACCCCAAGCGCCCATTTGGCTGAATACGACGTACGCTCCGCCGTGCAGCAGATAGCAGAAGAATACCGTCTTCTTGTACGCTTCAAAGCCAATCCGCTTGCCGAGCCAGTTACCGACAATGCCGCCGATGAGCAAGCCAACGCCTGCCATGCCCCATAGTTGCCCTAAACCGCGCGCGCCCCGTTTGAAAACGAGTTCACTGAATAGGGTAAAGAGGACCTGAGCCGCGCCACCGCCGCTCGCCCAACCCACCGCGATCAAAGCGATGCCAAGAATGAGCGGCGTCTTCGACATGTAACTCAAGCCTTCGCGGTATTCGTGCCAAGGGCGCGCCACTTTGGTTTCGTTCAGCCCGCGATCTTCGGCCCGAAAGTGTCCCGTGTCCTTCCGCAAGTTGAAAATGCAATAGGCCGAGACAAAAAACGAGAGCGAGTTGAACAGGAACGCCAAGGCATACCCGAAGCTGGCCACGGTGGTACCGCCGAAATAAGCGCCGACGGTAAGCGTCAACCAGCCCGTGGTCTGGGTAAGTGAGTTCGCGGTGTGGAGTTCATCTTCGGTGGCAATCGAAGGCAAGATGGCCGAGCGTCCGCTGGTAAAAAATGGCGACGCCAACATCAGCAACGCGCTCAGCACGTAGAGCAGCCATACCTGGTGGTGTCCAATGGCATAGATAAAACCAAGAGCCACCACGCCGCGAATGAGGTCGCTGGCGATCATGATGCGCCGCCGGTCAAAGCGATCGAGCATCACTCCCGCCAACGGCCCGGCGAGTACCGCGGGTATTGCACGAGAGAGCATCAACCCCGCAACGGCGAACCCATTGTGCGTCTCTTCGACAGCCAGGCTTAAGACCGCAATGTTATTGAAGTGGTCGCCCACCTCACTGACAATCTGGCCCATCCAGGTATAGCGGTAGTTTCGATTGCGGACTAATAATCCGCCGAATCCAGGCATCAACCGCTCTGCCGGAGAAGTTTCGTAATCGTAATGGCTTGTCCCAGATGCCGCTGGGTGTGCTCGGCCAGATGAACAATCAAGCCGATCACCGTGGTAGGAAGCTCACGCCTGCCCACAGTGCGAGCCGCATAGAGCGCAGACGTGTCAATAGCCGCAATTTGACTTTGCGATTTATTCAGACTTTGCTCGACGGACTTGAGCAGGGCCGCCAGATTTCCCGGAGGTTGCGCTTCCTGCTTCAAAAACGCGAGTTGCGCATCGTCGAGTTGCTGGCCTACCAGATAGGTGGTGATGCGGTCGACACTGCCGGCAATGTGTTTCAGCTGGAAGCCGAGCGAACTGCCCGCCACCGGCTGCCACACATGATCATCGGAAAGACCCGCTGTATGCTTACGCAGATCTTCCCTCAATTGCTGGTAGCTAAAGAACACGGGCATTACCAGCGGGTGAATACCCGCCAGCGGACCCCGCAACCAAGGCTCTGCGTCCACTTTCGTAGTTATCGCATGTTCCCGGTGTGACCGAGCGAATAGCGGCCTGGTTGGGGATAAAAGCACAGCCCATGAGGACCATCGCCTACTTTTATGCGCGCGCGCAGTTTGCCGTTCGACGTATCGAACACATACACTTCGCTGTGATAGCGGCCCGATAGCCACAAGGTTTTGCCGTCGGCCGAGACACCGCCCATATCGGGGCTGCCGCCACCGGGGATCATCCACTTTCGATCGACTTTCAAAGTGTCCGTATTAATGAGACTGACCGACCCTTCGCCGCGATTGGAAATGTAAGCGAACTTTGAATCCCGGCTGAAGTAGATGCCGTGGGCGCCCTTGCCCGTCTTGATGAAATCCACTTGGCGAAATGGCTCGGCATCGACAACGTGCACGCCATCGGCCTCCATGTTCGCAATCAGGAAGTGCTTGCCATCGGGGGTGAGCCGGCAATCTTGCGGCATGCCTTTGGGTGTCAAGGGCAAGTGGGCTAGCACCTTTTTTGCCACGATATCCACCTTGATCAACTCACTCGAAAATTCGCAGGTGGCGATCATAATGCGCCCATCCGGCGTGAAGTCTGCGTGGTTTACGCCTTTGCAATCGACCGGCACGCGCGCCACAATTTTCATAGTCTCTGAGTCGCGAAAATCGATGCGTTTTTCGCGTTCGGCCATCACCAAAGCGTATTTGCCGTCTGGCGTGTAATACATGTTGTACGGATCGTCGACGGTAATGGTCTCGCCTTTTTTCCCGGTAGCGGGATCAATCAACGTCAGTTGATCGCCCAAATCCTGCGCCACCCATAGCTTCTTCAAATTCCACGAAGGGATAATGTGCTGCGGCTCCATGAGTTTGCCGTTCTTCTTAGGCAGCGCGAAGTGATCGACAATTTTGAACGTCTCCGGATCGATCACATCCACCGTGTCGCTTTTGGTATTCGGCACGTACACGCGAACAGGGAACCCGGCCACGGCAGGTGAAAACATTCCCGGCGCGGTTGACGAATAAACATTCTTCGGATCAACGACGGGCGGCATGCCCGGCAAGGCATTTTGTGCAAAGGTCAGAACAACCACGCTGACGCCACCAACAACGGCGGCGAAGAGGTATCGAAAGTTAATTTTCATAGCTTACTTTAGTACTGTAGCGCGCATCATAGTTTTTGGACGATGATTAGTTCAGTACAATTTTAGGTAGAAATGTCGTCAACCAGCGAAAACGAAACTGAGATCTTGCTTGGCAACAGGCATCTGCTGGCCATCTTCTTTGTACTAGCCGTTTTGCTAGGCATCGCCTTCACGGGCGGCTACATGGTCGGCCGCAATGGATCCGACAAGAAACCGGCAACGCTGTCGGCTTCGGCGGCGGACCCGGTTGCCGCAACGACCAGCATGGAGACGCACGCACTGCCACCGGCGAATGACAATGGCGACACTCCGGCGGATCAGCAGACGCACACAGTGCAACCGCCGCCCGCGGCTCCCGATGTAGTGCAGGTGCCGCTAGGAACGCCGAAGAAGGAAACAGCCGCGGTAGAGGAGCAGGAAGCTGCGCCGGTGAAGCCAGCGCCGGCACCGAAGCCCGTCGTAGTAGAGGCGCCTGCTCACAACAGAAGTGCCGAACACTTTGCAGGCCCCCAGAGCGGTCAAACATTCCTGCAGGTGGCCGCCGTTGGCCATACGGAGGCAAATGCGCTTGCCGATGTTCTGAGCAAGAAGGGCTTCCATGCGCACGCTGTAGCGAAGCCGGGAGCCACTGATGTGTATCGCGTACTGATCGGGCCGATGCACGATACCAGCGATCTGTCGACCACACGCGACTCTTTGCGAAATGCCGGCTTCACAAAGATTTTCGTTCAAAAGTATTAGGAAAAAAGCTAGCGGCTACCGGTCTGAGTTTCCTTACGCAAGGTCTCCGAGGCGTTGGGCTTCTTGGGAGCGAGAAGCAAGCGCTTGGTATAGCGCACCAGGTTGGCCACTTCGTTCGAACTCTTCTGGATGACCACGTCGGCCCCAGTGTTTTCAGAGCGCATGCCGAGCGTTTCAGCGAACCCACTGAGCAAAATGATCGGCTTCTGAAAACCGCTTGTTCGCAATTGCGCGATCAATTCCAGACCATCCATCGGGGACATGCGATAGTCGGTGATCACTAAATCCGGATTGCGTTGTTCTTGCAAGAGGAGTGCGTCCACGCCACAGCAGGCGGTGACCACTTGGTAGCCCAATTCTTCGAGAACCGAGCGCCGCGCGAGAACACCGTCGCGGTTGTCGTCCACCAGAAGAATAAGAGCAGTTGAGGGAGCGCGTTGAGAAGAAGCAGATCGCATTCGAAGACTTCGCTAAGGTAACAAGCTTCCGGCGAAGTGTCAATGACTCGCTATCGGACTCAAAGCAAGCAACATTCAGTTCTTGACAAGCGACCTGTTTTTGATTTCAAACCAGTGGTCCGACTATTCGACTTCGCGCGGTGCCTTATAGCCAGCCTTGGCGATGACGCGGTACTTCATCGGCTTGCCTTTGGCATCGGTAACGCGGAGCGGCTCGTTCGTGGCCGGGTCGACGAGATCGACTTTAATACGCCGGAATTTTCCATCGCGCGCCAAGTTTGTGGGATGGTACGTCAAAGAATATTGCTGGCGCATTGCCGTTTCGATCTGCCGGAAAATCTGCGGATATTCGCCAGGGAAACGCGGGAAGAAACTCAAGCCGCCGGTTTCTTTCGAGAAGGTTTTCATCTCGTTATCGGCTTGCAGGAAATCCATATTCATCATTTGGGCACCCATGCCGCCTCTGCTCTCTAAGCCGATACGCGCAATCTGCAAGGTGCTAATGGTGTAAATCGGCACGCCCGATTCCTGCAACGATTTGCGCGCCTTATCGAAAGTCAACTTGCTAAATGTGTCGAGGCCAGAGCCAAGAAAGAGAATCGCTTTGCGGCCTTCGATTGCGGTCATGCGGTCGGCCATGTCGGTCATCGCGTCGAAGGTGTTCGACTCGCTAAAGCCTGGAATCCGCAAGCGCGACATCGCCTCTTCGGCGTTGCGCTTATCGGGAGAAAAATCGGAAAGAATGGTGGTGCGCAAATCGAAAGCCACTACCGCCACATTGTCGTCCGGCTTCAGCGTATTGAGAAAACCATAAGACGCCTGCAGCGTTTCATACCAGCCCCGGCTCCAATAAGCCTGGAAGCGAGCGCTGAACTCGATGAGCATGCAAATGGTGATGGGAGCTTCGCTTTGGCCGAACTGCGCGATCTGCTGCGGCACGCCGTCTTCGGAAATCCGAAAGGCGCCCTGCGGAATGCGCGGCAAGAAATTGTCGTGATCGTCTAAGACTGCTACGTCCACCACAACTGTATTTGCAGTGGTTCGGAAGGTGGGAATATCGCCGGCGGCCGCCGCGTCTTTCGGCTTCTTGAATTCGGAAGGAATTGGCGGCTTGTCGGTTTTAGGAGTGGCCTCACCGCTGTCAGCCGCAGGCTTCTTCGGTTTAGCTACGGAATCGGTACTCTGGGTTTGATCTTGGGCGAGTAGAGAAGCTGGGCTGAAGGTTGCAACGGCCAGGGCGATAGCCCCAATTAATAATCGATGCCTCATAGTTTTTCCTTTTGACGGCGCAAACCGGCTGGAGGCTACGAGAAATATCTCTCAATTCACCCAACGGTCTGAACCGGAATCCCGTCGTTTCAAATAGACTTCAAACTTTTTCCGAGCGCGCCGCAGCTTCCAATCCTTGTAGCTCGCCGTGATGGGCTGGCGAATCTGGCCTTGCAAGGTCTTGCCTCGCAGCAGCAAGTACCCCGCCAGCATACCAACGAGCAGCGCCGTGTCGGCAATCGACGCAGGAAACGTCTGCACAAAGACGATCGCGCCAATAATCAGCACGAAGTACTTCGATTTCATTGGAATCAGGAAGCCGAACAGCAGGGTGGCATCGGGGAAGACGATGGCATAAGCCGCCAAGATGCCGTAAATGGCCCCGCTCGAACCGAGGGCCATACTTTTTTGCTGATGAAAGGCATACGTCAGAACAATGACGGCGATCCCGGCCAGTACGCCACAAGTGATGTAATAACGGACAAATTTTTGGGTTCCCCAGGTCCGTTCAAGTTCTGCGCCAAACATCCATAACGCGAGCATGTTCCACACCAAGCTCCATACACTCACGTGCAAGAACATATAGGTGAACACCTGCCAAACATGCAACTGCATCAGGGCCTGTGTGGGAACGAGGGCAAGCTGCAGCAAGATCGAACTCATGGGGCGCCCCAGCCACTGCAGCAAGAAAATGACGACATTCACAATCAGCAACCATTTCACCCCGGCGGGAAAACGATTGGAGGGCGTATACCGATTCACGTAAGAACGCGAACTGAGCGACATGTTGGGTGGACTCTACGGCTTCCTTGCCTTTTGAGGATAACAAACAAAAATGGCACGCTGTGTTGCAGCGTGCCATTTCTGAAACTAACGAATTTCAGCTACTCTTGTTCGTTGCGCGAGCGCTTGCGCAAAATATTTGCAGCTAAGCTCACCAAAACCGCGATGCCCATCCAGATCATCCAGTTGGATAAGGGCCCGGTTTTGAAAACAAATGTATCAGTCCAACCCAAATTTGCGGCCAAGCTCCAGGCCACAACCGCGTACACGGACAACACCGCAGGTCCCATCAACGCCGCCACCATTGCACCGAACTGCTGGGCGGTATCAGCAGCCCACACGCCAACGCGCTCTATAGCAAAAACACTACCCTGTAGTACTACGGAAGGCCAGGAACGTATGTTCGCTACCCTTATTGCAATCGCAGTAGATCTTGGCTCAACACTCATCGGAGATTAACCTTCTGACAAGTTGATGCATGTCAGTGGCCAAAAGTTTTGTCCTCTCGCAACCTTTTGACCTATCTATAGTTTAGCAAATATACCAGGCCTGCAAAGAATGGAAATCCATACGCGCATATGGTTAACGGGATGGCAGGAATGACACAACTTGTGTCTATGCATGGCGCATTGGCAGGGACAAGCAGGACCAACAGGACTGATGGTACTTTTCAACGGAATGCGTTATTCGAAAATGTCCGTCACCTGAATGGAGCCGCCGATTTCAACAGGCAATTCAAGAGACTGCGCTGACAATAATCGTGGCGACTCCGCTGACGTGAAGAGGCTGACAGCTTTCGCTTGTGGGCTGACCACCCAGAAGCCAGACAGCGCGCATCGGAACAATAAATCGAACGCTTCTGCTCTAGCTCCGGGTCTGAATTCGAGGCGGACCGCACTTCAATCACGAGTTCGGGAACATCCTCTGGATAGCCAAGGGCGCTTCTGCGTGCCGGGTTCCAGCGGTCTTTCCGGATAACGAACACGTCGGGACGTGGCCCTTCCGCGCCTGCCACGTAAAGGGTAGTGTCCCGCTGCGCGATAAACGCAGGAGAGATGACCGCATCCAGCAGCCGCTCCAATCGCTTACAGATCTCTTGGTGTTCTGCTTTAGCGCTAGGTGGTGAGGCCATTCACGTTAAGCAGGTTGCCGGCGAGGTCGTAGCTTTGGCCGTTGACTTGGCTCTTGGCGTTCTGGCTGTAGACGTTGGTGGTTGGGGTGCTGCCGGTCCAGGGGTTGCCGTAGGGGTTGGGTTCCCACATGTTGCAACATTGGTCGAAATTGGTGTCGCTCAGCAAGTCTTAATTATCGTTGGTCGGTTAACGTCGGGAAGAACGGTGATTGAGTGTGTCCTGGCACGAATTTCTATGAATCGGCACTGGGTGTGAGCAATCTCGACAGGAGAAGCAAAACAATCGAGGCGATAAACCAGCTTTGCCAATGCGAAAAAAATCCGTGCGCCACAAAGAATCGGGCCGTCCAGCGTAGTTCAGCGGCAACACTCCAACACATGAGCGTGAAGGCCAGAAGCGCGCAGGGCATGAGAAGAGAAGCGGCGGCCAACGCGAAGTTGCGGGGCAAGGCACTTGCACCCGGCGTCGCGCCCCACTGAATCCGTATTCGTCTACCGCGAAGAAGCAAGGTCACCAGCAGCCGCCTTCGGAATCTAGACTAGCAGCCCAGCTTCGGCGCTAAAAATGCACTCGCATATACTAACTCTCGGACCCAACACTAATGAAGAAGATGATTAAAACAGCAATGGTCGGCACCGGATTCATGGGCAAGGTGCACACCGAAAACGTTCGCCGCCTAGGCAATGTGGAGGTTGCCGCCGTTGTGGGCAGCCGGCCGGAAACCGCGCAAAAGTTTGCTGACAGCATGAACATTCCGTTCGCGACGGCGAACCTCAAAGACGTTCTCGACAACAAGGAGATTGCCGCCGTCCACATCTGCACGCCCAACGTTGACCACTGCCCCATGGCGCTGGCTGCCATTGAAGCAGGCAAAGCAGTGCTGTGCGAAAAGCCTTTAACGATGACATCCGACGAGGCTCGCCAACTCGTCGCGGCGGCCAAAGCGAAGAACGCAGTGAATTGTGTTCAGCACAATTTGCGCTATTACCCAGTAGTGCAGCAGATCCGGCAAATGATTGCGCACGGCGATTTGGGCGAAATTCTTGTAGTGCAGGGCACCTATTCGCAAGACTGGCTGCTTTACGACACCGACTGGAATTGGCGCCTGGACGCGAAATCGAACGGCAAGCTGCGCGTGATGGGCGATATCGGTTCGCACTGGATGGATATGATCCAGCACCTCACCGCTTTGTCCATCACCGAAGTGTGCGCCGATCTGATGATCTTCCACAAAACGCGCAAAAAACCGAAGGGTTCCGTGGAAACGTTCTCGGGCAAGAAGCTCGCCCCGACCGACTACGAATCGTTCCCCATCAACACCGAAGATTTCGGCATGGTGATGCTCCACCTGGGCGAGCGTGCGCGCGGCGCATTCACGGTAAGCCAGGTGTCCGCCGGCTCCAAGAATCATTTCGCGTTTGAAATTTTCGGCACGAAGGCCGGTGTGGCTTGGAATCAGGAGCAGCCCGACACGCTTTGGGTGGGTCACCGAAACGAGCCCAATCAAATCATTCTCAAAGACGCGTCGCTGTTTTACCCGGAAGCGGCGGGCTTCGCGGATCTGCCGGGCGGCCACAGCGAAGGCTACGACGATTCACACAAACAAATTTTCAAACGCTTCTACGCCAAAGTGGCGGACCCGTCTGCGCCGGTTGATTACCCGACTTTCGAAGATGGACTCAGAGGCATGATCCTGCTCGAAAAGGTGAGCGAAAGCTCCGACAAACGAGCTTGGGTTAAGGTGTAGCATTCTCGGGCGGCGACGGCGGAGTTATGGTAATTCCGCCGTCGTGCCAAGCCAGTTTCCACAGTAAGCCCAGAACGGCCAGCACAGATCCAAGCAACAACAGCAAAGTGTCTAGGTGCATGCGCCCTTCCGGCAACCAGCCATTCGGGAAAGGCACTCGTGGCAGCAGTTCGTTCAGCAGAAAACCGATCGCCATTTGCATAGCAGTGATGACGACCGCTCCCTTCGGAGAGAGGGCCCACAACGACAGGACGCCGGCCGCTATGGCAAGAAGCATGGTCGCGTACGCACCTTGATGAATGCTCGTAGACGACGGTCCGAACATCAGTAAGCACCAGACGCTTGTGGCCACCACCGCAAAAGCCCAAAACGCGATCGCCGTCCGCCACTCCAGGGTACGGCCGCGTTGACGGATTCCCACCAACAGCGCCCAGGGTGCAAAGAGGAAGAGCCCTAAACAGGGGGCTGGATGAAAGAAAATCTGGTGGCGCAAATCAAGTCCGCGCTCGGCCGCTTCCGCCAAGCCATCGGATCTGAATAGCGCCTTGCACAGCAAAGCGGTTTTCTTTACGTTCTCCAAACCCT
>Ga0075030_100004738_pt1 | contig 12304 bp, 10 predicted proteins | sample LitLauG_LLR_2012_FD_71393 | JGI IMG/M metagenome (GOLD analysis project Ga0075030, IMG submission 71393) | Freshwater sediment microbial communities from Pennsylvania, USA - Little Laurel Run_MetaG_LLR_2012 | ecosystem: Environmental > Aquatic > Freshwater > Creek > Sediment | place: USA... | reverse complement strand
CGTATCACATCAAGTGCCGGCCGCTGGAAATGCGGGTGGGAGAGCCGATCTCGACGGCGGGCATGACGGTGCGGGATTTGGAAGTAATATCCAACAAAGTACAGAAGGCGCTCGAAGACTTGTACTATCAGGCTTGAACCTGACTTCGACAAACATCTCCCTCGTCGCTTTGGGTAATCCTCCCGCGGAAATTTCCGTTACGCAGCCTTCCTGGTTTCGTCGCAGAGTTGCTGATAGTGCTCCCTTCCCCGCCGATAGCCGCGAGTAAACGCTTCCTCGACTTCCGCGCCCGGATTCTCCCGCTGAACGTCTTCGAGAGCGGCATTCATCGCGGCCGAAACCTGGTCGAACTCCATGCATCGCGTCCTCGCATGGAGAGCGGCCTCAAAACCGAGGCGGAAGAAGCGTTCGGCGTCGGCGAAGGTTTTTTCGGAAGTCGGATAGCGATTCTCCTCCGCGCTGCGAAGGCCGATCCACCACTGCTCGCGGGCGGCATCCACCGACTCCGCGCCCGCTCGATTCAGCAGGTCACGAAGACGCGAAGCCGTATGCTCATTATCTGCAAGGGCGATGACCACGCTACGGCCCTTGCGCAGGGCGTCTTCGTACACGAAGATCTCATCTTCCGGGAGCCCCTCGTAGGCTGATTCCTCCCCCTTGCCGCCTGCGGCAGCGCCGATCCTGGCGCCGGCGGCGCCTAGAATCGCGGCTCCTAGCAACCCGACTGCCGTGACTGGCCCCAGTCCCGGGACGAGCGCCATGAGGAGCGAACCGCCCACGAATCCCACCCCTCCGCCCGCAAGAGCACCCACGGCTTTCCCCATCCCCGGTTGTTCGGCGGCGTCGATTGGAACAGACGCTATTTCCTGGTTGATCTGATCCGCCGTTCCCGGCGTCAGGAGGGTGATTTTGTCGGCTGAGATCCCCGCAGCGTGCGCTTCCTTCACCGCGCGCTCAGCGTCGGATCGCGTTCTGAATACTCCCGTGGTTGCTTCCATATTCACCTCGGCTGTTAGCAGCTTTCTCCATCGCGAGGCCGCCGGGAATCCGGTTGACTTGGCTCCATTCTCTTTCCAGACCGCCCCTTGACGATGAGATGACAATACCCGGGCTGCGGGGTGCATAAATTCGACAAGGAGTTTGCTAGTGGGTCAGTTTTGAATGTCTTTCGACCCTGCGCCATACCGAGCGAGACCGTTTTTCAGGCGGAGCGAGGGATCTCCCAAATTCATGCGGGAGATCGCTGACTCCGGGCGTTCGGGTGGCTTCCGGAACCCGCCGTTTTTTGCTAGCGTAACCTTTCGCCGGGCGGAACGTTTATCCTTGTGACGCGCGAATCCGCGGAGAAACTGATTGAAGGCTCTGAAGAAAGAAGCGGACGAGCGGCTTCTGATCGAAGCTGCCCAGCAGGACCCCGCCCGCTTTGCCGAACTCTACGAACTCAACTTCGAGCGGGTGTACGCCTATGCGGTGCGGCGAGTGGGTAACCGCACCGAGGCGGAGGACTTGACCGCGGAAGTCTTTCATCAGGCGCTGGCGAATTTGAAACGCTTCGAGTGGCGCGGGATCCCGTTTGCGGCGTGGTTGTTCCGGATCGCGGCGAATCTGATTTCCGATCGCTGGCAGCGTTCGGGACGCGAGGTAAGCAGTGATTCCGAGATGGAGTCGGCGTCGGTGAGTCCGGCGGAGATTGAAGAAGTGGAGCGGCGAGCCACGCTGTTTCGCCTGGTGAGCACTCTTCCGGAAGAACAGCGGCGGGTGGTGGTCCTGAGGTTCGTGGAACAGAAGAGCATCAAGGAAGTCGCCCGGGAAGTTCGCAAGACGGAAGGGGCGGTGAAACAGTTACAGTTTCGCGCGCTGACCAATCTGCGCGCGCGCATGGAGGGTGCCGATGCCTAAGCGCTCTCTACGTCCGGGGAATGGCGACCAGAAGAGGATCGAGCAGCTGAACCAGGCTGTTGAAGGGATGTTGGCCCGGTCAGACGGCAAACTGGGCAAGGTAGATGCCGAGATCAAACCCCTCGTGCAACTCGCGGCTGAATTGCGCAATCTGCCGCGGGAAAGTTTCAAGGCACGATTGAAATCTGAACTAAGAGGGAGAAATCGCATGTCTACCGTTGTTGCTGAACCGATCAAGGCCGTCCGAGTGACTGCAACCCCGAGGCTGGCGTTCCTGGATCCTGCCAAGGCGATTGAGTTCTACCAGCGCGCTTTGGGCGCGAAAGAAACGTTCCGTTTCCAGGTGGGCGATAGCATCCCGCACGCCGAGCTTATGATCGGCGATTCCACCATCGATGTGACCGGCGAATGGCCCGAAGGAGGGCGCTTCAGCGCCGAAACGCTGGGACATTCGCCCATTTCGATTTCCATCCAGGTCCCGGATGTAGATGCATTTACGGAACATGCGGTGGCGGCCGGGATGAAGCTGGTGCGTGAGCCCAAAGACCAGTTCTACGGACACCGCGATGCGACGATCGAGGACCCGTTTGGCTATTCGTGGGCCGTGTTCACCGTAAGAGAGGAAATGTCGGTCGAGGAAATGCACCGCCGCATGAAGGGCATGACCAGCGGGCCTGAGGGCGGGAAGCCTCCAGCGCCGGAGGGTAAGGAACGGGTGAGCCCGATTCCTCGCGGCTTCCGCATGGTTACGCCCTACCTGGTCGCCGCGGACGGGTTGGCGCAATTGGATTTCGTCCAGAAGGCTTTCGGTGCCGAAGAGATCATGCGGGCCGTCATGCCGACCGGGGTGCACGGGGAGGTGCGCATGGGCGATTCCATGCTAATGATGGGCGGAGGCCTCCCCGGCAAGAAGTTCCCCGGCACGCTGCAGCCGAACGCCTTGCATCTCTACGTGGAAGACGCGGACGCGGTGACGCGAAGTGCAGTGGCGGCAGGGGCGACGCTGATCGACGAACCGCGCGACCAGGAGTACGGCGAGCGCTCGTCGACGGTGAAAGATCCCGCGGGCAACTACTGGTATATCGCCACCGCTAAGGGTGAGAGCTATCTCCCCAAGGGCTTGCACAACGTGAATCCGTACCTGCACCCGCTGCGGGCCGAGCCGTTGATCGGCTTCCTGAAACGCGCGTTCGGAGGGCAGGAAGTGGCCAAGTACGCGTCGCCGGATGGCGTGGTGCATCATGCCGTCGTGCGCGTCGGCGATACGGTGCTGGAGATGGGCGAGGCCCACGGCAAGTACCAGCCCATGGAAGCCATGTTCTATCTGTACGTACCCAACATGGACGCCGTGTACCGGCAGGCGCTGGCGGCGGGAGCGACTTCGTTCCAGGAGCCTACCGACCAGCCTTATGGCGATCGCAACGCCGGCGTGAAAGACGCGTTCGGGAACAAGTGGTACATCGCGACTCACGTCAAAGATGTGACGATGTAAGGTGATTTTCTGTGTCCCTCTGTGGTGTGGTTTTCAGATCGCCCACCACCGGGGACACGGAGGAGCGCAGAGAAGACCAATTCATCGGGGCACGAACTGGAAGTCGCGAATGACCACGGATTGGCCGGTGGAAGGTGTTTCTTTGAAGCACCAAAGATTGATTCCTACCGGAGAAGCTACCTGCGGAATGTCGGTTGTGCCGGATCGGTAGGTTTCGGTCTTGAGCACGTCTGCGACGGTCGCAATGGGATGAACACCCTTCATGAGGGTGAAGACGATGCGATCAGGGGCCCAATCCATCCTCGCTGTGGTCAGAGTTTCACCCCTCGTGCGAAAGTTATCCTCCCAGCTCGACGTGCCGTCTGGCTTGCGATGCCCCGTTGAAGGATAGACCGTGAAGTCGGCGTTGCAACCGTGGCAGGTCTCGTTCCACTTCGAGAATTCGATGTCGATCTCATTTTCTCCGTCCACCCCGAGGTGACCTGTCGGGCCGTAGGTGAACAGCCCGAGGACGGTTGATTTATCCATGTCGTAAATGTTGCCCTGGATCACCCACTGATAGGTGCCAAAGCCGAGTGCGTCCGTGGTGAACATTTCCGAGGCACTCCAACTTCCCTTGCGATTGACGATGCTGACATGCAGGTACCCGTTCCCGTCGACTTCGAGGTTGCCGGGATCGCCTTTGGCGACGCCGGCCATGCCGCCCTGGGTGACACGCCAGGAATGCCCTTTCCAGTTGATTGTCTGCGCGTGGAGGGAGGCGACGACGGATAAGATGGCCGCGCAGAACGTGATCGCGAGAAGGAATCTTTTTCCCATATCTTCCGGCCGCCCAGTTTGGATCCGGCCTTCGCAATTCTATGGCAAGCGGGAATTGCGGCCGACAAATCTTTGGAGGCCACCCTCGATTCGCCAGTCGTACCGGAATCGCACCCAACGAAAAGCGCATTGGGTGGGGCCCGCGCTCCCCTTGACCATGGTCTGCTCGTTGAATTTCGGCGGCAAGGTCGGTACGAAAGGATGGGCAACCTGCATCCGAAATACATCTTTACTAAAGGCGAGCGAATTAGGGTAAAATCCTCACGCCCCCCGATTTACTCAAGGCTGCTGTCTGCCTGTTATTTCCCCTTGAACCATGCAGCTGGCTTTTGCCGGCGCGAGAACGACTCCAGGAGGAATCCATGGGCGTAGACCAGATGTTGCACGAATTTGCGAAAAAGCAGTCGCGCGGGGCCTTTCCAAACATTGAACGAGCCGACGTTGTCGATGGGTTAGAAGACCGGGTGGCACCGGGTGGCGCAAGTTGCATCTCGCAGCAGCGCTCGAGTCTGTGCGGTGCGGCGGCAGTGATGTTCTGCCTGGTAAACCGCGATCCCGAGGCTTACATCCAGTACGTGATTGATCTTTATGAGAAGGGACAGGCAAAGTTCGGGAGTCTGACCGTCAAACCCGGCGACGCCTGCCGCAATTACGAGCCAAAGCGCATCGCACCAGTGGACTGGATCGCCCTGGCCAGCTTGCGCGACTCCGAGAACCGATATATGAGCCTGGCATCGGTGGAGAGCGATGCCGCGGCCATCACGATGCCGGAGACCATCGTCTCCTGGTTCCGGGCCCTCGGTTATACAACTTACAAAAGCACACAATGGTTCGGAGCCATGGTGCAGAACGAACACGAGATTGCCCGCGCTGGAACAGCCCGGTTGCAGGGTCGCGACGTCTGCCTGTTTGTCAACGCCCAGATGCTTGAGGGATCGATGGGCAGCCTGTCAGCCACACCCAATCACTGGATCGTGCTGACCAAACCCATTCGGCTGGACCCGAAGAAACGGGAAATTGCAGTGGAGATTTTCACCTGGGGCGACATCGTGCGAGTTCCCGTCAACGGAACCGTGGATCTGGACGGTTTCCTCAAGAATTACTATGGGTACGTGTCCGCAGGATGACTTGAGATGGCCCAGGCTTTAGATCTGGCTGGCATCACCACCACCGTGGGGGCCCCGGCAAACAGGCGTTAGCGCTCAAATTTCGACTTATTTCGATTCAGTCCATTTGAAACTGGTCGGAAGATGAGTGGAGTCGAGAAGAGGCGCAGGGACGTTAGCCCCCCGGTGGCGATTGGTCAGGTTTTCACCTGGCCGCCGCAGTCCGGTTTGGCATGGTGCTGTTTCCTCTTCCCGCTCATCGAACTGGACAGGCGCGTTTCGCGCATCCAGCTCTCGGAGAAAGTGTCACGGTTTCGCCCACGGAAAGCTGCTTGTCCGAGTGGTAAGTTCGACGAGGCCCAGCACCTGATGCAGGGCAGTAATGGAAAACTGCTTGGTTGCCTGCCCTCGTATCTTGTGCTTGACGCACAGCCACTGTCGCAACCTCTTACGAGCATGTCGTTCGACAGCTCGATAGGCACTACTGACGGGTCCCCAACAGAAATAATTCGCGCCCACCCAGCCGGCCGCCCGTCGGTGATGGCGTCGCAGCTTTTTGTATTTACGCTTGGCCCGCACGAAACGCTTGATTTTCTCGGCTACAGTTTTCAGCCTAGGAGATGCTGCGAGCGGTCGGGACAGACTGGGATGAGCGTCAGCCCCCAGAAGTCCCTTCGGTAAATAGCAGACCCCAAACCACAGGGGTCCGGTGCGTCAGCCAGCGTTGGGGATCGGACCCCGCAAGACAAGGGCAAAAGCACCACCCTGAAAGTCGCATCATGATTGGCCAATAAAAGGGGGATTTGTCATGTCGAGATGGATAAGGATCTTACTACTCGCCGTTCGCTCCTTCTGGCGTCCCACTTTGCGCCCGGACGACGAGTCCGTTCTCACTATGCGAACTTGGCCGACCGACTCCGACATTTCGGTTGTCAACAACGCCGTCTACCTCACGTTCTTCGAGATGGGACGCATCGACTTGCAGCTCCGAAGCGGCTTTGCCAAATTAGCCTTTAAGGGTGGGCTGCGCCAATGAGCCTCATAATCGTTCAGTTCAGGAAACCTCTCAAACGGTTCCAGAAGTTTCGGCTAACCGCCCGTTTGGCGTACTGGGATGACAAGTGGTTGTATGTTGAGCATCGGATCGAGCGGAATAGCGAAACGATCGCCAGTGCCTTGTCCAAGTCGGTGATAATTGGCAAGGAGGGCAGGATTGCTCCGTCCGAGGCGATCTCAGCCCTCGGGTACTCGATTGCGTCTCCTCCAATGCCGTCGATGATAGAGAAATTTCGTGAAGGCGAGAAACTGATGCGTGAGCAGACTGACGGTCGTCGTCAACTGTGAAACTGTGTAAGCGCAACCGTTGTTGATGTAATCAAGGCGATCGCACTCATTTACCACTTCGCGGCGGCATGGCCCGGAAATAACACACGGTACGCGGTGCCACATAAATGGGGCCTGAATCTTCTCAGATTGTGCGGACGCCAAAAAGAGTCCATCGGCAGAGTAATACGGAACAGTTGGCAAACCGTGGCGACGACAACGTAACAGGCCATAAGCGCCGGCCAGCGCATTCGCTTAAGCAACCAAAGCATTGCTGCCAATTTCACTCCGATTCATTGGATGGTTGACGCTATCAGTTAACACTCATTGACCCAAGTTCTCGCCGGCATCCTGTCTACTAGTCTCCCGCGAACGCGATCATCGCCGCCCCAACTCAAAATGCACACATCTTCACTCCGCGCCCCAGGCGCGCGCCCCCGCGCCCAGAAACAAAGGGACGCCCGATCTGGACAGAGATGCGTTGGGTTGCGACGGGACGAGTTGACCTGGGGCGCAGTAGAGATGAGTCCTTGTCCAACACGACTTAGATGGAGGGGCTCTGGGACCATGTCTTTCCCTTCTCCCGTCCCCGGTTTGACCCTCCCCACGTCGTTCTTTAGACTGAAAGATTCAGAATTCTTGCAGGTCTCAAACTATGACTGACAGCGTTCATGTGAAGCTCCCGGATGGGAGTGTGAAGGAAGTTCCCAGGGGCACTACCTCGCTCGAGATCGCGAAGGAGATCAGTCCGCGGCTGGCGGATGCGGCACTGGCGGCCAAAACCAACGGTGACCTCATCGACCTCACCAAGCCGCTCGAAAAGGATACCGATCTTCGTTTGCTCACTGAGCGCGATCCCGAGTCGCTGGAAATCTACCGGCATTCGTCGGCGCACTTGCTGGCGGCGGCGGTGCTGGAGCTTTTTCCCGAGACCAAGCTTGGCCACGGGCCCGCCACTGAGAGCGGATTTTTTTACGACTTCTACCGTCCGACGCCGTTCACGCCCGAGGATCTGGAGAAGATCGAAAAGAAGATGCAGGAACTGGTGCAGCAAAATATTCCCTACGCGCGCGAGTTTCTGCCCCGCGACCAGGGGCTGGCCGAGTTCAAGAAAGACGGCGACTTCATGAAATGCCATTTCATCGAGCAGTTCACCAATCCCGATGAAAAGATCTCCATTTACCGGACTGGCAAGTTCACCGATTTCTGCCGCGGGCCGCACATCCCGTCGACGGGGAAAATCAAGGCGTTCAAGCTGCTCAACATTGCGGGCGCGTACTGGCTGGCGGATGAGAAGAATCCGCAGCTGCAGCGCATTTACGGGACGTCGTTCTTTTCGAAGAAGGATCTCGACGATTATCTGAAGCACGTCGAAGAGACCAAGAAGCGCGACCATCGCGTGCTGGGCAAGCAACTTGATCTGTTTTCGATTCAGGAACTGGCCGGGCCGGGCCTGATTTTCTGGCATCCCAAGGGCGGGATCATCCGCAAAGAGATGGAAGACTGGATGCGGGAGCAGTACCTGAAGCGCGGATACTCGCTGGTTTACACGCCGCACGTGGCGCGGCGGCAGTTGTTCTATACCTCGGGGCACGAGGGGTATTACTCGCAGAACATGTTCGACGCCATGGAGCTGGATGACGCCGAGTATCGCCTGAAGCCGATGAACTGTCCCGGACACATCCTGATTTACCGGGACTCGTTGAAGTCGTACCGCGATCTGCCGGTGCGGCTGGGCGAATTGGGTACGGTGTATCGCTACGAGCGCTCAGGTGTGATGCACGGCCTACTGCGGGTTCGCGGATTTACTCAGGATGACTCGCACATCTTCTGCACGCCGGAGCAGGTTGAAGACGAGATTGGCAATTGCCTGGATTTTGCCCTGGACGTGCTGAAAGATTTTGGCTTCGAGAAATTCCAGACCGAGCTCTCCACCTGGAATCCTGACGATCGCAAGAATTTTGTGGGCAGTGAAGAGCAATGGATCCACGGTATCCAATCGCTTGAGAATGTGCTGAAGCGCAAGAATGTCGAGTACAAGACTATCCCCGGCGAAGCGGCGTTTTATGGGCCGAAGATCGATATCAAGCTGGTCGATGCGATCGGGCGGTTGTGGCAGCTCTCGACGGTGCAGGTAGACTTCAACCTCCCGCAACGCTTCGGCCTCGAGTACGTCGCCGAGGATGGTTCGCGCAAACAGCCAGTGATGGTGCATCGCGCTCTTTTCGGGTCGGTGGAGCGCTTCTTTGGCGTGCTGCTCGAGCACTACGCGGGCGCGTTTCCGGTGTGGCTGTCGCCGGTGCAGGCGGTGATGATCCCAATCAGCGAGCGCCACGCCGAGTACGCGCACAAGGTGGCTTCACAGCTCGAGGAGGTTGGCGTGCGGGTGGAGGTGGACGCGCGCAACGAGAAGATGAATGCCAAGATTCGCGAGCACGCCATGCAGAAGGTGCCGTTCCTGCTGGTGGTCGGAGATAAGGAAGCCGAGGCGGGGAAGGTGAACGTTCGCTCGCGCGGGAAAGAGAAGACGGAAGACATGCTGGCGGCGGAGTTCGTGGAGAAGATCAGGAAACTGATCGCGGAGAAGAGGGCGGGGGTGTAGATGGGACAGGTGGGGACAGCCGCCTTCGGCTGTCTGGCGGGCGCCAGCCTGCCCGAGTGCCTGGCTTTGCATGCGTTTTCAGTAAGTGTCCGGGCCTCGCCGCAGGGAGCGGAGCTGCGCTCGGCTGGACAGCCGAGTGCGGCTGTCCCCACATGGCGGTGCGGTACCATGTTCCTGTGCATTCGCTGGCGGAACGCGTACTGGGCCACATTTGGCGGCAGGAACTGCTGAAGGCTGGGGATCGCGTTGGTGTCGCCGTTTCCGGCGGGATTGATTCGGTGGCGCTGCTGCGGTTGCTGCTGGAGTTGCAGGGCGAGCTGGGGATTGTCCTTTCTGTTGTTCATTTCAATCACAAGCTGCGCGGGGAGGAGTCGGATGCGGATGAGCAATTCGTCGCGCGTCTGGCGCGCGAGTACGATCTCGAATTTCATGGCGACAGCGATGACGTTGGACAGCGCGCGGCGGAGGAACGCGTCAGCGTCGAAGCGGCGGCGCGCGAGTTGCGGTATGGGTTCTTTCGGCATCTGCTCGGCGAGGAAGGCGACCCTCAGGGGCTAAAGCCCGGCTCCGGTGCGACGGGTGACGGCGCGGCTGAAAGCCGCGCCCTTTCGGGGGCAACTCTTTCAAAGCAAAGTTCAACGTCTCTTGACAAGGTTGCCAGCGGGCACACGCTTGACGATCAGGCTGAGACTGTACTCATGCGGATCATTCGTGGGGCGGGGCTGCGAGGGCTCGGCGGGATTCATCCGCGGATCGCGGTGGCGGATGACGAGGGAGACCTTTGCGGCGAGATTGTACGGCCGCTGCTGGGCATTCGCCGGCGCGAGTTGCAACAACATCTCATCGACATTGGGCAATGCTGGCGCGAAGACTCGACCAATGCCGACACTTCCCTCACCCGCAATCGTGTACGCAAGCTAGTGATTCCGTTGCTGGAGAAGGAATTCAACCCTGCCGTGGCTGAGAGTCTGGCCGAACTGGCGGAGATCGCGCGCGGTGAGGAAGATTACTGGGAGAACGAAGTCGCCGGTTGGATGGGGACCGCGGTGCACTGGTCCGAGCCGGACTGGGCGCGCAAGGCGACGAGCCGAGCGCGGCTGGTCCAGATCGGAATGGCGTCTGGCGGGCGAGAACTGATGCCTTCGGACGAAGACAGCCTGCAGCACAAGATCGATAACGCACCCTGGATGGTCATGAATGCATCGGTCAGCCGCCTGTGGTTTCTGAGCGAGCCGGAGGCCGTGCAGCGCCGGCTGGTCAAAGCGATCGGGGAGCAGGCCAGCGTTCCCTTGGAATTCAAACACGTGGAGGAGATCCTCCGTTTCGCGGCGGATGGCGGCTCCGGAAAAGCGCTGTCTCTGCCACTGGGTTGGAAGACCGTGGCCGAGCAGGAGCAACTGGTCTTCCTGACGCCCGACTTGCGTGCGCAGGCCGAGCCGAAAGACTACGATTATGAACTGCTTGTTCCCGGACAAACCATCGTTGCTGAGGCCGGCGTAGCATTCGGGGCACGTCGCGTCCCGGCCGGTGAGACGGCAGGGTATAATCCCGATCACCTCTTAGATGCGGAATCTTTGCCCGGACCGTTACGGGTGCGGAACTGGCGTCCGGGAGATCGCTTTTGGCCGGCCCATACGAAGTCCCCCAAGAAGATCAAAGAACTGTTGCAGGAGCGTCACGTTTCCCATGAGGAACGTCGCTTGTGGCCGGTAGTGGCGAGCGGAAATGAGCTGGTGTGGGTACGCGGGTTTGCCGTGCCGGCACGATACCGGGCAAGGGATAAGCGAGAGGCACTGTTGGTGGTCGAGCAAGCGCTCACGGGTGGGCCTGAGGCACAGGATTGAATCAGCGATGCGCCGGGAGGGCGCCCGAACTTCCATGAACGCTGCAAAAGTTGAGCCCCTGCGCCAAGTCATTCCCGCAGAACAGATTCAGAAGCGGGTAAGGGAGCTGGGGCGTCAGATCTCCGACGACTACAAAGGACAGACCTTGCAGGTGCTGGCGGTGCTGGAGAATGCTTTCATGTTCCTGGCCGATCTGGTGCGAGCGGTCGATGTGCCGGTGGTGTGTCAATTCATTAAGCCGAAGTACAGCCGTCCGCCGGGAGGGCACGAGGTGATGGAGATTTTCTTCAGCCACGAGCCCGAGATTCGCGGGCAGCACGTCTTGCTGGTTGAAGGACTGGTGCACTCCGGCGTCACCAGCGACTTTCTTATGAGCGACTTGCGGGCACGGGGCGCGGCCTCGGTAAAGCTGGTGACCTTGCTTGACCGGCAGTCGGCGCGACGGGTTCCCTTGCAGCCGGACTATTTTGGGTTTCTGGTAGACGAGACTTTCCTGGTGGGATACGGCTTGGGCGCGATCGAACAGACCAACCGTAACCTGCCCTACCTGGCCGCGGCGCCCCCTGTCCCTATGACTTAGGTCATCCGCCGGAAGTCATCGCTTTTTGTGGCGAAAAGGTAGAATATGGACTTGCTGGATTCTCCGGTCCGAAACGAGCCGACCGGCATCTAATCGTAATAGGAATTCAGAATTTGGCGGCAGAACCCGCGTGGTTCGAGAAATTTTAGGAGTTTCCTGGTGAACTCAACTGTCAAGACGGTGTTGTTCTGGTTGCTGATCGTGGTTTCGGCGGTACTGCTGTGGCAGGTGGTCAAAGGCGCCCGCGACGGTCAAAAAGACGCGGAATTGAACGTCACCCAATTCATGAGTCACGTAGATCAGGGTGACATTCACGAACTCACGGTCAACGGGATGGAAGTTCGGGGCAAGCTTAAGGATGGGTCGGCGTTCCACACCACCGCGCCGGTCAACTACTTTACCCCTGAAATGTTGAAGAACCTGCAGAGCAAGGGCGTCAACATCACCTTCCGTGACATTAACAGCGGGAGCCTGCCGCTGCAATTGTTGGGCACTTGGGCGCCACTGATTCTGCTGGGCGCGCTGTGGTTTTTCATGATCCGCCAGATGCAGACGGGCGGGAACAAGGCGCTGTCGTTCGGCAAGAGCCGGGCGCGGCTGCTCTCCATGCAGCAGAAGAAGATCACGTTCAAGGACGTG
>Ga0075030_100004736_pt1 | contig 12305 bp, 7 predicted proteins | sample LitLauG_LLR_2012_FD_71393 | JGI IMG/M metagenome (GOLD analysis project Ga0075030, IMG submission 71393) | Freshwater sediment microbial communities from Pennsylvania, USA - Little Laurel Run_MetaG_LLR_2012 | ecosystem: Environmental > Aquatic > Freshwater > Creek > Sediment | place: USA... | reverse complement strand
GACCCGATAGTTCGAGGCCGCGCTCGGAGTCGCCCGCATAGGTCAGCATCTCACCCAGAAACGCGATGGAGTTGCCGTCCATGGGGTTGAGCGCAATCGCGCGTTCCGTCGCATTCCGGCAGCTCTGAAATTCTTTTTGGAAGAAGAGCGCCTGGGCCAGACTGCAATAGGCCAAATGATTAGATGGCCCGGCCTCCACCGCACGCTGCGCGGCGGCAAATCCGCGTGCCAGCGAGTCAGGCTGAAGGTTGAATCCCTGGCCGTACTCCTGAACGCACAATAGCGCCAGCGTGGCCCAGGCGTCGGCGTATGCCGGCGCTTTCCGCACCGCTGCTTCCAGGCCGGATAGCGCAGCTGCGAGATCCTCGGGCGTGACCCGCTCCCAGTAGCCGAAGCTGCGCAGCACCGCCTCGTATGGGCTCAACTGCTCGGGGGCCCGGCTGCGCACCGCCTCACTCATGCTGCGGGGCAGAACCCCGTGCATATCGGCAACGGTGGAAACAATCCGCGGAACGAGATCATCCTGCAACTCAAAAACGCTTTCCGGGCTGAATGTACGTTCGTAGTTCTCCGCCCAGAGATGCGCCCCGGACACCGCGTCCACGAGTTGTACCGCCAGCCGAAGTTTTGATCCAGCCTGGCGCAGGCTGCCTTCCATTACGTAGCGTGCGCCCAGTTCCTTGCCGATCGTACGCACGTCGCCCGACTCGCCGGAGTATTTCGCGGTTGAGCCGCGCGCAATCACTCGCAGATAAGAGAAGCGCGACAAGCCGGTGACGATGTCTTCCGTCAGGCCCCCGGCTAAGGCGGTGAGCTCGACACTGTTGTCGCTATATTTGAACGGCAGCACCGCGACCCAGAAGCCTTCGTCGGCGCGAGAAGCGCCGGACGTGGTTGGCGTGGGCGCCGAACTCGCAGGCGCGGCCTTCGCCGGATCATCCGGAATTTCAAGCCCCGCCTTGCGCAGGCCTTCGATAAGGTGATCGACTGTTTTGGCGTCAAACCATTTGCCATAGTCGCGGTGCACCGACGCGGCGAAATCGGGACGCACAGCCAGCAGTTCCTGGACCGCTTGTTGCCCAGCCTCGCGCTGGCCAAGCTGGCCAAGTGCTGCCGCACGCAGCGCGTGGGCATGGAAAAAGCCGGGCATGTTGAAACGGACCGCCAGATCGAGCGCCTCGGCATACTTGCCCTTGGCATACGCATTCAGAAGGGCGGGGGCGCGGAACACGGGCGGATAGTGGGGATTGAGCTGCATGGCCGCTTCGACCATCTGCGTGCCCCGGTCGGTCTCGCCGACGTGATGTACCAGCAGCCCCAGCAACCCCAGGACCGATCCGTCCATGGGATTGAGTGCGATGGCCTGTTCCACGGCCCCGCGAAAGCCGGCGTGGTCTTTGAGGAAAAAGTAAGTGAAGGCCAGGGCGTAGTAACCAAGGGCATGGGCGGGAGCCAGATCGACTGCGCGTTGTGCCGCAGCCAGGGCCCGCTCCAGAGGGTTGGGCCGGGGATTGTATTCGTCGGCAAACTCCGTGCCATACATCATGGCCAGCATCGCCCAGGCGTCGGCCAGGTTTGGGTCCCGCTCCACGGCGCGCTCCAGAATGCGACGTGCTATCGCATGTTCTGTGGGGTTGATGCGCTGAAGAAAACTGAAAGCGCGAAGCACGGCTTCGTGCGGCGTCAGGTCCTCCTCGTTCTTGCTCCGCAGCTCTTCGCTGATGCGCCTCGGCAGAATGCCATTCTGATCGGCAACGGTCGAGACGATGCGTGGGACAAGGTCGTCGTGAAGTTCAAAGACGGCTTCGGGATGAAAAGTGCGCTCGTAGTTCTCGGCCCAGAGATGCGCGCCGGAGATCGGGTCCACAAGCTGCACCGAAAGCCGTAGCTTTGTTCCCGCCTGCCGAAGGCTTCCTTCCATCACATAGCGCGCGCCCAGTTCCTTGCTGGCGGAACGAACATCCACCGCCTGGCTCGCGTAGCGGAGCGTAGAGCCGCGCGCGATCACCTTGAGGAAGGAAAATCTCGACAGGCCGGTGATGATGTCTTCGGTCAGTCCCTCCGCCAGCGCGGTGAGTTCAGCGTTGGGGCCGCCGTATTTAAACGGCAGCACCGCGACCCAGAAGCCTTCTTCAGCGCGGGCCGGGCCCGAGGTTCGCTGACCACCGGTAGTCGTCACGGCCCGGGCCGGTTCGCGAAACTCCAACCCTGCGCTGCGGAGATCGGCGAGCACTCGGCCCACCATCTCGGGCTGAAAAAACTTTGCCAACTCCTCTTCAGCGCGATCGGCCAACTCCGGGCGGACCGCCAGCAGGCCCCGAACTGCCTGGTGGGCCGCCGCGGTGTCGCCAAGTTCGCTGTATGCCGCTGCAAGTGCGATCTGCGCAGTCCACAAGCCCGGCATGTTGATCTTGAGCGCAAACTCCAGCGCCCGCTGGCCATCGTGCTGGCGATAGGCATTCCACACCATCGGCAGCCAATACCAACCCGGATGATTGGGATTGAGCTGCGTCGCCCGCTCTGCCAGGGCACAACCCGCATCCCAATCGCCCGAATACGCGATCAGCTGCCCAATATAGGCCGTGATGTAACCTTCCATTCGATTGAGCGCGAGGGCGCGATGCGCGGCAGCGCGAAACGCGCTGAATTCCTTCCGAAAGAACAAAGCACAGGCCAGGGCTGCGTGGGCCAATTGGTTGGAAGGTGCGAGTTCGGTGGCGCGGCGGGCCGCCACCAGCGCGCGACCCAGTGGATCGGGCTGCCCATTGAATCCTGGACTGTACTCCGCGCGATACAGCCAGGAAAGCATGGCCCAGGCATCGGCGCGGTCCGCTTCTTGTTTGACCGCACGTTCCAGGATTGTCACCGCGATCAGGTGTTCGGATGCGTTGACCAGTTGATGGTATCCAAAGCTGCGCAGCACGGCCTCATAAGGAGTGAGTGATTCGGGATCGCGGTTACGTAGAGCGCCGTTCATGTTGCGTGGCAGAATCCCCTGCGCGTCGCCGACCGTCGCTACAATGCGCGGCACCACATCGTCGAGAAGATCAAGAATCGCCTCCGTGGAAAACGGGCGATCATAGGTTTCTCCCCAAAGCCCAGCGCCGGATGTGGCGTCCACCAGTTGCACGGCCATGCGGACTTTCGATCCGGCCTGGCGCAAGCTGCCTTCCATCACATAGCGTGCTCCGAGTTCCTTGCCAATCGTGCGCACGTCGCCCGATTCGCTCTGATACTTTGCGGTCGAGCTGCGCGCGATCACGCGCAGATACGAAAAACGCGAGAGGCCGGTGATGACCTCCTCGGTCAGCCCGTCGCCCAGCGCAGCCAACCCGGGGTTACCGGCTGCGTACTTAAATGGAAGCACCGCGACCCAGAAGCCTTCGTCCGCGCGAGTAGAACCAGAGCCCGGCGCGGCTGCGGCGCGCGACGCTGCGGTTGCCGGCGCAGCCGGCCGGTGCGACGTTTGCCGCGACAGGTCGCGAAATTCATTGCTCACATCGCGCGCCGTCTGCACCCGGTGGCGCGGATCTTTTTCCAGGCAGCGCCGGATGATGCGCGCCAAATCGCTGGGCAGCTCGGGCCGCACGTCCGTGACCGAGGGCGGCGTGTCCCGCAGAATCGCCGACACCAATTCAGCCGAGGAATGTCCGCTGAAAGGCCGCTCGCCCGTTGCCATCTCGTGCAGCACCACGCCGAGGGAGAAAATATCGGTGCGATGGTCCAGTGGCCGTCCCGATGTTTGCTCGGGAGACATATAAGCCGGCGTTCCCATCACCACGCCTGACTGCGTGCGGTGGTCCGAGGTCAGCGTGGCGGCGCCGAGTTCGGTTGCGCGTACATCTTTTGCCAGACCGAAATCCAGCACCTTCACGCGGCCTTCGTGCGTGACCATGACATTGGCCGGCTTCAGATCGCGATGGACAATGCCTTTCTCATGCGCTGCCGACAATGCATCGGCCAAGGCACCGGCAATGTCCACAATCTGGCCCACGGCTAGGCCGCCGGTGGGAATCACGCGGTCGAGCGGCAGCCCTTCGATCAGCTGCATGGTAAGAAAATGAATGCCGCCGGATTCTTCCACCGAGTGGATGGTGACGATATTGGGGTGGTCGAGTTGCGCCAGCGCCTTGGCTTCGCGGCGGAAACGCGCCAGGCGCTCGGGATCCTGCGCCATGTCGGCGGGCAGAACTTTCAGAGCGATGTCGCGGCCCAGCTTGGTGTCGGTCGCGCGATACACCTCGCCCATGCCGCCCGTACCGAGCGACGCAACAATCTCGTACTGGGCAAGCTTTGTGCCGGAGGCCAGACTCATCGCAGCGCGCAATTATAGTCCGCGCGATGGCCCAGATAACGGGGGCTTTTAGAACCCCGCAGGCCGGTCGTTCACCACGTTGAATGCGCGCTCCAGCGCGAGCCCCGCCGCGCCCAGCGTGCCTTCATCGAACAATCTGCCAATCAACGTGACCCCGTGCGGTACGCGCCGCGGCGGCGCAAACGTTGGCAACGGGTTCGCCGGATCGGGCGCCCAATCGCTGCGCGCCTTGCTTACTTCGACAAACCCGGCACGCAACGTCAGCGACGGATGGCCGGTATGGTTGGTGATGGTCAGCATTTCATCGCGCAGGGACGGCACCAGCAGCAGGTCTACTTTTTCGAACACCCGCGCCATCTCTTCCGCCACCTTGCGCCGCAAACGGTCCGTCTGCACAAAATCCACGGCCGACAAAAACCGCGCCTGCCGAAACAGATTCGGCCACGCGTCCGGAACCTGCGCTTTCAGTTCGTCCAGTCCGCCGCTGAGCGTGAGGTCTTCAAATGAGGCCGCCGCTTCCGCGAACAGAATCAGATTCAAGGAACCATACGGCCAGTCCGGAATCGCGACCTCAACCGCATTCATGCCCAGTTTCTTTGCCGCCTCCAGCGCGGCGCGGTCCACTTCGGTCGCCGGACGCTCGTTCATCCACGCGGGGAGATAGCCGAGGCGCAGCCCCTTCACGCTCATGCCGGCGTCGTAATCGAGGTGGCTCGGAACGCTGGCCACATCTCCTGCATCGGGACCTGAAATCGCCCGCAGCACCAGCATCGCGTCTTCCACGCTGCGCGTCATCGGGCCTAGCTTATCGAGCGACCAGCACAGCGTCATCGCCCCCGTGCGCGCCACGCGGCCGTATGTCGGGCGCAACCCGGTCACGCCGCATCGCATCGAGGGGCTCACGATGCTGCCGCCGGTTTCGCTGCCGACGGAAAATCCGACCAAGCCCGCAGCCGTCGCCGAACCCGGCCCCGCGCTCGATCCCGACGCACCTTCTTCCACGAGCCACGGATTCATCGTCTGCCCGCCAAACCACACATCGTTCAACGCCAGTGCGCCCAGGCTCAGCTTCGCCACCAGCACGGCTCCTGCCTCGTTTATGCGCCTGACCACAGCGCTGTCTTCTGTGGGCACGCGATCGCGATAAGGCTCCGCGCCATAGGTGGTCGGAATCCCCGCGGTGTCGAGCAGGTCTTTCACGCCATAGGGAATTCCGTGCAAAGCGCCGCGATATTTCCCTTTGCCGATTTCGTCGTCCGCCTGCTTCGCGCGCCGCAGCGCGTGTTCGCGCGTGATCGTGATCGCGCACCGCAGCGTGGGGTTGAATTTTTCCAGCCGGTCGAGATAAATGCGCGTCAGCCGCTCCGAAGTGATCTCGCGCTTTTCCACCCAGCGTGAAAGCTGGGTGACCGGCGCGAAAGCGATGTCGTCGCCTTTTCCGGGCAGCGCAGTGGATGCCGTTTTGCTTCGGATAAATCGGTCGCGCTGCCCGCCCGCCTTGATTCCAGGCAGCATGGGGTCCCATCGCGTAGCCGGCGGCAACGTGGCTTCCAGCGCCAATTTTCGCGGCCCGGTGCGCCGTTCGTAAACCGAAGCCAGTGTCCTTCGCCAACTCCCCGCCGCCATCGCGCGTTCACTCTCTGTCAGCGGAAATTGCGCCAGCTTCTCGGCTTCGGCAAACGTCGTGGTCGTAACGTCGGGCCCGAATGCTGGTCCGGTGCCATAGGCCGGCGGCGCTCCCGGTGGCAAGTTGGATGGCTCCTGCGGATGGGGATTCGCAGCATCCTGCGCGTGCGCCCCATAAAGCGCCGCTGCAGCCAGCGCTCCCAGCGACGACACGGTCAGAAATTCGCGTCTTGATTTCGGCATGGTTTCTCCTGGTCTTATCCTCGAGCTTGTCGTTGTTGGAACGCGCCGGAACTTGCCATTTCCTCCAAGCGGCGCCGATTCTGCCAGATGAAAGAGGCTTCGGGCGCGGCGAGTCTATTTTTCTTTCACTTCGCCATACCCGACGATCCTAGCCGAAGCGTGGAACTTCTTGTAGTCGCGGAACGTCTGCTCCTGGCTTGCCCGAATCTCTTTCAAAAGCGCCAGCCGCAAGTCCACCTTCAGCGCCACGTGCTTCGGCAGCCAGACCTCGTCGTTCACCCGCGTCTGTTCGATCAGGACCTGCGATCCCCGATGCAGCCTCGCCAAGAACAATCCAAACGAGACCGTATCGATCGCTTCAAGTTCCATCTTTGTCCACTGCTGCTCCGCCTTGTCAATCCACACCCGCCCGCGAAATTTCGGCAACAGGTTCGCGTACTTGACGCGCGGCTGGTAACCCGGCCGCGGCTCACCGGCGATCACCCAGTTTTCGCGTCCACCTAACGTCTCGGTCCCAACCAGCGTGAAGTTGTAAGCGTCGGCAATTTCGTGGACGAACTGGCGCCCTTCTGCGCGCTCTTTCTCCTCTTTTTCTTCGCGCTTCTTGCGCTCACCCTCGGATTCGTCCTTGCGCTTGTCGATGATTTTCTGAATTTTCTCTTCCTCTTTCGCAGCATCTTTTTCGGAGAGCGGCTTGTCGTCTTTCTCTATCTGCCGCCGCACCTGCTCGCCATAAATCTGCAGGACATCGTAGGTCTTCGATTCGGAAGATTTGGTCTGCCCCTGGCCATCGAGTTTGTGGTCTTCATCGCGCTCTACGTAGGTATAGTTGCGCAGCAGTTTATCGTTCTGTTCGTCGCGGTCCGCCACCAGGCGCAGCAAGGCCTGCATCTGTGGTTCGGAAAGCCTGCCAGCGGCATCCGGCGTGAGATCGGGCGGGGAAGCATTCGCCTTGGCGGCATCCGGCGCAGGCGGGTCCGGCTGTCCGAATGCAGTCGCACCCGCAGCGAGAAGAAAAATCAAGACAAGCCGTACCGTCTTCATGAGCGACATTGCATTCTTAGAGTGCCCGAGGTTCCAGCGGGATGCACGAAACTACTGGAGTAGGGGAGTCACGAGACGGAGCCGTTCCTCTCTACGCAGCGGTGTCATCCTGAGCGTAGCCGTTTTTCAGGCGAAGCGAAGGATCTCCCAGCCAAACGGCCCGTAGATGGCGAGATTTATGCCGCCACAAGCAAGCACAACTGACTCACTGACCGCTGCCCTTGAACGCCTTCCCTGTACACTCTGCCTGAAACGTCCGCTCATCCACGCGGTGCAGTCGCTTTTCCTGCGCCGGCTTAAGCAGCGAATAGTGTTTGATATCGAACAGGTGCCACACGATAAACCAGACCGGCTTATCGGTGGTCATCCAGTTCTGCTTGTCAAAGCGTTTCAGGTTTACTGGCCTGGAGTAACGCCGCAGCGTCCGCTCGCGCCGCAAGTTGAAATATGTATCGAAGTAGGTGAGAGCCAGTTCGCGCAGGGTGCGGTGTACCGGCTCGCGCCAGCGGCAGCCCGCGTAGTTCGACTTTGCGATCGCTCCCCAATGGCCGCGTTCCTTAAACACGGCGATCACGTGATCGGTATCGCGCACCGCTTCAAAGTCCAGCAACAGCGGCGGATGCCCATTCGCCCGCAGCGCTGCGGCCGCGAAGATCGCGCCTTCCAGGCAATGCGCCGTCTCCTCCTCGAGCACTTTCCGCGGAGACCACGCCGTATCCGCCAGGTGATAAGGACAGTCGTCAAGAAATTGCTGGATGCCGTGCGGGTCCTTGAGGCTGCGCAGTTTGCGTAGTTCGGCCGGAGTGAAACCTCGGTCGGGAAATCCGTTCGGGTTGGCCCGCAATTCGTTCTGTCCTCGCTATTCGATGATAACTGTTTTCCTTTTTTTCACCACGGCTCCGCTGTTTCCGTCAAAAGAAATCGTGCAACGCGACCCTTCTTCCTCGAAATCCCAGTGGTCGCCCTGCCGCTGTCTCGGTTCCACGTGCAGATTGTGTGCATTGACCACTTGCGCGACCGCGTCCTTGGTCATACCGGGAGAAACTCCGTCGCACACCGAAGCGGCGCGCAGGTTCAGGTGACGGCCGGTATCCGTTTGGGGCTTCGCGATCGGCCCACTCTCAAGAACTCCACCGCTGCCGGTGATCTGCCGCCGCCACATTTCGCGGCCGTCGGCGGTGAGCGCACGCACAAAGTTGCCTTGCGGACACTCTTCTTCATCGTAGAGGTCGGGGCCGGTGGCGCTTGGCACTGCCTGGGTCATCTTTTTGGTGGTGCATCCCGGCAGCGAGGGAACACTCCATATCAGCGTGCCTGTCGGCGGCGTACGGCCCGAAAGAATGTCAACCGCGGCTTGCGCCGAGTCGCCCTCCGCGTAAGCGGTCAACATCACCGTGCCAGCTTCCTCAGCCTGCACCACCGCTTCGTCGCCATCCATGGTGAGCTTGGCCGCGCGCTCGGGAGAAATGCTCCAGCGAACCTGGTGGCGCATCCTGCCATCCTTCCCAACCGCGCGGAATGTGCGCGTCTCGCCGGGCATCATCGTGGCTTTTCCCGGAGAAATGCTAAGCGCAGGGATCTGCTGCGCGGAGCCAGCGGCACCAAGCGCAATTGCGACGATCAGCGCGGCAAAGGCAAACTGCTTCAGCCAGACCATGGACTTATCGGCACCCTGGTCTGTTTTACTCGCGCGTTCGGAATGTCGAAAGTTACTTTAGAAGTTGAAAGCCTTGACCCGCGCGAATGATCTAGCGGAACACTTCCGCCAGTTCCTCCGGCGTATCTACCAGCACGTCTGGCACCGGGTCGTTCAGCGTGTGCGGCGCGAACCCATAAGTCACGCCCACCGTATACAGGCCGGCATTCTGCCCGGTTGAAACATCCACATGCGAGTCGCCCACCATCACCGCCTGCCCGGGCTCAACCTCATACTCCAGCAGCAGCACGCGCGCGCCCTCGGGGTCGGGCTTCTTGGTGATGAAACTGTTTCCGCCATACACCTGGCCAAAGAACTCCCGCAGCCCGAGCGCGTCCACAATGGCCCGCGAAGGCGCCACCGGTTTGTTGGTCAACACTGCCAGCTTCCGCGGCTCTCCCTCGCCGTTCGCCTGGATGGTTTTCAGCGCTTCACGAATTCCGGCATAGACCGTCGTATGGTCCAGTTTGTGCTCGCGATAGTAGTGCAGAAAGAACTCCAGGCCTTTGCGGACCAAGGCTTCGTCTCCCGATTCTTCTCCCAGCGCGCGCTGAATCAGCACCGGAGCGCCATCGCCCACGTAGCTCGCAATCACGTCGGCGGGCAGTTCCGCCCGCTCGATGTGCCGCAGCGCGGCGTTCACCGAGTGGACCAGATCCAGCCTCGAGTCAATCAGCGTGCCGTCGAGGTCGAAAATCACCAGCTCGATGGCGCGGGGATCGAAAGCGAGATTGGTCCGGATCATCGGTTCCAAGAATAAATGATCGGGCGCTTACGAGTCGGGAGCGGTTTGTGGGTTTTGTGTTCTGCTCAAGCTTTTTCGCCCGTGCGGGCATGGCACTAGCCACAATAGCTCGTACATTAAGGGTCAATGAGCGTAATCGCCTGGTTTCGTAAAAAAACATCCTTCTCCGTGCGGGGGGCTGTAATTCGGGGATGACGTGATGCGAAGAACACGACTGTTGCTCCTTCCAAACGCGAAACTATTGACCGCAAAAAGCAAGTAGTGTCCGATGAACCCGTAACAGCTTGCTCTTCTGATCGTAGTAAATGAACCCCGATTTCCTGAACCCTTTCATGAAAAAGCAGATGCGCGACCGCGTGGTGCCTACCATTGATGCCAGCGTCTCATGACTTATTTTCGGAACCGTGGTTTCGGATGCTCCATGCCCATCACCGTGAGAGAGCAGCAAAAGAATACGTGCCAGTCTTTTCTCGCTTAGATTGCAGCGTTGGTCCACCAGGTCCTGCTGGTATCGGAGGTTCCGCGCCAAGACATATGCCCAAAACACATTGGCCAGCTTCACTTGCCGTGCCAGCGCGAGCAGCATCGCAGCTTTTGTAATTCGAAGGAGGCTGCAATCGGCTATTGCGCTGGCGGTCGCCGTGCTGCGAGGCTGACCGGCGATCGAGTCTTTGCCGACAAAATCCTCATTGCTCAAAATATCGAGAGTCGCTTCCTTGCCCGATCGGGACTTGACGCTGAGTTTCACCCTTCCCGTTTGAATCACAAACAGCGCGTCAGCAGCATCACCCTGAGCAAAGATTGTTTCTCCCTTCTTGAACGACACCATCTTCCGGCCAACGCCGACAGTAGTGAGAAACCGGTGTGGGTTGAACGGGCGTTCTCGAACTGCCATTGGACTGCTCCGACCCTTACTCGACATTCAATCCGCGGCAAGCAAACGTCGATCCCGGTGCGGGTCCGTGCGGGGAACTCCCGTGCTAAGTTCGCACTTCTCTCTTGGGCCCGCGCCGCAAGTTGGGCACCGAACGGCCTCTATTTGCTTCAGAGTGGGTTTCTTGGCCTTCATGGCCATCTAGAATGCAGCACCCCATAGGAGAAAAGATGGTCAATCTTGCACAGAAACTCGGTGGTCGGTGCAAAATCGCCATTACATTCATTGCCCACGGTTGTCGGTGTCGCTCCGCCCGACCGTCCGGTAAGTCCCTACCCGGCCACTACATAAAATATGCACAGATCACCCTTTGTCCATAGCGCACCACCATTTACAATGCCGTATGCCCGCTCGTACGTCAGCGGGCAGTGTTTTTGCTGTCCTGAATCCACGGCTAGCCCATCGCATCGAAAGCCGACGAGGAACCTGGAATGGCGACGACCAAGACCGATCCCAAACTGACCGCCGATTCCCCCAGGAAGGGCAAGAACTACGAAGGCCTTTCCCGCGAGCAGTTGATCGAGCTCTACCGCATCCTTTACACGTCGCGGAAAATCGACGACCGCGAAATCATCCTCAAGCGGCAGCAGAAGATCTTTTTCCAGATGTCGGGCGCGGGACACGAAGCCGTGGGCGCCGCCGCCGGCATGGCTCTCCGCGCAGGCTACGACTGGTTCTATCCCTATTACCGCGACCGCGCTCTGTGCCTCGCCCTGGGCGCTAAGCCCTACGACATGTTTCTGCAGGGCGTCGGCGCAGCTGACGATCCCAGTTCCGGCGGCCGGCAGATGCCCTCGCACTGGGGTTATAAAGACCTCAACGTTGTCACCCAGTCGTCGCCGACCGGCACCCAGATTCTGCAAGCCGTAGGCTGCGCCGAAGCGGGACGTTATTTCGCGGCGCACGAAAAATCCGCGGCGAAAGTTCCTGGCGATTATCGCGAATTCAAAGACGTCACTTTCCATGGCGACGAAGTCACTTACGTTTCACTCGGCGACGGCACCTCCAGCGAAGGCGAATTCTGGGAGGCGATGAACGCCGCTTCGCTGGGCAAGCTGCCGGTGATCTTCTCCGTGCAGGACAACGGCTATGCGATCTCGGTTCCAGTGGAGGCCCAGACCGCCGGCGGCAGCATCTCGCGCCTCGTCTCCGGCTTCCCCAGTTTTCATTTCCAGGAAATCGACGGCACCGATCCCGTCGCGAGCTATGGCGCGTTCCGTCGCGCCGCCCAATACTGCCGCGACGGGCATGGGCCGGCGTTCATCCATTCGCACGTGATTCGCCCCTACTCGCATTCGCTGTCGGATGACGAAAAACTCTATCGCCCGGAAAGCGAGCGCGAACGCGATGCCGCGCGCGATCCCGTCACGCGCACGCAGATCTTCCTGCTTCGCGAAGGCATCCTCGACGAGAAAGGAATCAATCAGCTCGAAAAGCAAGTCGATGACGAGCTGCAAATCGCCGTCGATCGCGCTTTGACCGCGCTGCCGGCAGCGCCGGAGTCGGTGACCAGGTTCGTTTACTCGCCGAGTCTCGATCCCGCGTCCGCGGTTTTCTCGACGCAACCGGTTGTGCAGGAGGCAGAGAGCAAGAAGGCCACGCCCAAGACCATGGCCGACGCCATCAACTCCACGCTGCACGACGAGATGAAGCGCGACGAACGCATCGTCGTTTTCGGCGAAGACGTGGCCGACTGCACCCG
>Ga0075030_100004734_pt1 | contig 12310 bp, 16 predicted proteins | sample LitLauG_LLR_2012_FD_71393 | JGI IMG/M metagenome (GOLD analysis project Ga0075030, IMG submission 71393) | Freshwater sediment microbial communities from Pennsylvania, USA - Little Laurel Run_MetaG_LLR_2012 | ecosystem: Environmental > Aquatic > Freshwater > Creek > Sediment | place: USA... | reverse complement strand
CATGAAATACGATTTTCCGCTTGCGAAAAGGATTACAAACCGATACTTTGCGTGAGGGAGCGTTACGCACGTCAGCCGTGTCTATCGCTATGAGGCAGGTGCGCACGCGGCGCCGCGTGCTCAAGCAGTTCGGCCACCTGGGGTGTCTACGATACACCGCGCTCCCGCCACCACTTGACACCGCCCCTCCAACGTGCCAAGCCTCGCAAATGACAAATCTCCCCGCCGGCCTTGTGTGGATTCTTCTCGCCGCGTTCTGGTCGCCCGGCAACCCCGCGCCCAAAATCACAACCGACACGTTCGCCACGCTGGAGCAGTGCGACGCTGTTGCGACCGAGCTTGACAGCCAGTGGCAGGCCGCGGTAAAGGGTGGCTCAACGTCGTGGATGTGCACCGGCGCATTCCCCGCCCCAACCACGTAGAGGCCGCCATGCTTACCATCGTTTTTGAAGCCTCCCTATTCACATTCGGCGCCGCCGTAGGCGCTGTGTTCCACGCATGGATCGCCAAGCGCGCGGCCGAAGCCAAGGCCACTTTCGACAAGGCCGTGGCGGACGCGGTTGCCAAGGCCATCGGCACTCCGAAGGCGTAGCCCATGGTCGCCTCGTACATCCGCAACCCTCGAGACAACTCCGGCAAAGCGCCGTCCATGCAGGACATGGCGGACAGCCTACACCCCGCAGACGGCGCGCAGCCGACCTCGCAGCAGCAGGCGTTCAAGCAGCCGCGCACGGGCTTCCAAGGCCAGCGCGGCAACTGGACTGCCGACGATTACGCCCGCGCAGCTCCGCCGCCGGGCCCGCCCGCTATGCCGCCTCAGACCGGCGCGCAGCGCCTAGGCGGGCAGATGCAGAAAGCCGGAGCCGCATTTCAGGGTATTGGGCAGGGCTTCCGCGACCTAATCGGGACGCTCGGCAATAAGCCGTGAGCAACGGCCTTCGCCGCTTTGAGCCGCTGGCGACGACGCCCGAAGGGCGCGTAATGGAGCACTACGGCCGATTTTACAAGGAGGCGGTGAACATCGCCTACCACGCCATCGGCGGCCAGGATCGGTTCAACGACGTTGCTGACGCAGACCCTAAGTGGTTCTACGAGAAGTTCATCAAGCAACAAATCCCGAAGGAAGTGCAGCTTAACGCCGGGCCGTCGATTGACGACTTGATTAAGCAGCTCGACTCGAATACCATCGACATCACGCCCAAGGAGACAGCAGATGCACCCGAGTACGTTCGAGTACCTGAAGCCGACTGACGATCAAATCAACAAAATGGCGCGCGTTCGCGTTGCAGCGAAAGCGTTCAACGACGTGCTGGAGGCGGAGTTGCCGGAAGGACCGGATAAGACATTCGCCATCCGCGGCCATCGCTCGAATGCGATGTGGGCCAATGTCGCTATCACGCGGTTGCCTGACGGTACGCCGCGATGAGCGAACAAGCACAACCTAACGCCGATGAACTCATTGCAGACCGCAAAGCCGAAAAGACCGCGCGCCGCGTACTGGAGGTTGCGCTACAGCAGAAGTTCGAGGCCGTTGCAGTGCTCGGCTTCACCGCCGATGGCGGTATCTACGTGACCGCCAGTTGCTCGCACGGCGGCGATGTGTTGTGGCTGATGGAGGCCGCAAAAATGGCGCTGCTTGAGGCAGCCAAGAAGGAGACGACCAATGCCGTTGAACGCAAAGGGTAACAAGATTAAGGCCGCGATGAAAAAGCAGTACGGCGCGGAGAAGGGCGAGCGCGTTTTCTACGCCAGCGAGAACAAGGGTACGATCAAGGGCGTGACCAAGACGACGAAGCGCAAGCCTAAGAGCGACTATTCGCAGGGCTACTGAGGCCGTTGACAAGGGCCGCGCTGCCGTGCCAATAATGCTCGACTTGGGACGCTCGCTCCTTGGCGAACCAGGAAGTCCTGCGGGCAAAGCAGCGAACCCCCTCCGCGCTTGCCCGCGGGCACCCCTTTGAAGGACGACGCCAATGACCGACGCAACAAAACAAACTTCGCGGTTTTCATTTCAGAAGATTGGCGACGGCGTTATCGGCGCCACTGCCGGACAGACTGCCGTGGCAGGATCAGGTAACGCTGCGCAGGAGCTTGAGCCGCGCGATTACAACGCGATCCTACAGACTCTTGACAACAATCTCACGCCCACTGGGGCGGTCAGCACGTTCACCGCGGGCACCGGCGTCGCGATTACGTCCAACGTAGGTGGCCCAGGCACAACGCTGCGCCTGACGCTCACAAACGCTCTCGTGACTGTTACGAACGCGAACAACTATGGATCACTGAAAATTCTGACGTGGCCGAACACTAACCTCGCGGTTTTGTCTGCGCGGTTCAATCTCACTTGCGTCAAGGACGGAACAGGGCTTCTCGCGACCGATACGCCGCACGTCGCGGTGGGCTCGGCAGCCGCGTCCAACAAGACGCTTGCTACCACGATGGTTGATACCGTGGAGCAGGTGACGCTCGCCGGTACGCTTTCCGCGGCTGCGCAACAGAACGGCCCGCACACCGCCGGCAATCGCTATATCGCCGCAGGCGCGTCGAACTACCTGTATCTCAACGCCGGCGTCTCCGCGAACGGCGGCGGCGTGGACGGCACACTAACCGTGTCCGGCACCGTTGACATTTTCTTCGACGATTACGGCGTCTACAGCTAAAGGATTTCACCATGCCAAACAACCAAATGGGCTACGACAAATCGAAGCAAATGGGCTCCGATTATGCCCGCAAAAAGGGCTCCGCAAAGGCGTCATATCGCGCCTCGGAGCACGCGCACGACGACCGTATGCACTCCGGCACGTCGATGACGACACCAAACGTCAACGCGACGGAGCTCAACTCGGCGAAGCAGCGGCCGGGAAAAGTAGGGTCTGCACAGCCCGCTATGGGAGTGCCCAGCAAGAACCCCATGAACAAGGGCGCCAACCCCGGCGGGCACAAAAACTCCGGCATGGAGCACGCCATGGGTTCCCTGGCTGACAAACTGCACCCGCGTGGCTGAGATGGGCAAAGGCAGCGGCAGCAAAGGCTACGGCGTCGCCTCAACTTCGTCTCCCAAAGATACGAAGCATGGCAGCCAGTACGGCAACACCTACGACGTATCGAGCGGGATTGACCAAGCTATGTGCCAGTTGGCGGACCAGAAGCACCCCGTACCCGCGAAAAAGCGACATTCCTACGGCAAGTGAGCGAGTCGCTAGCACGGCTCGCCAAATTTCGCGCGGACATGCCGACATTTGCGGCTTCGTGCTTGAAAATCCGCGAAAAGAGCGGAGCCATCAACCCACTCGTATTGAACGCAGCGCAGCTCCTCATTCACGCGCGTTTAGAGGCCCAAAAACGTGAAAAAGGCTGGGTCCGTGCGCTCATTCTTAAGGGCCGCCAGCAGGGCGCGTCTACCTATGTGACCGCTCGTTTTTACCATCGCACAGCTCTCAACACTGGCGTTAACACTTACATCCTTGCACACGAGCAGCCTGCTTCTGACAATCTTTTTGGCATCGTGGACAGGTATCAGCGGAATAATTCTGTTGCTCCAAGTGTTAGCACTAGCAATGTTAAAGAGCTGGTTTTTGGAAATCTAGACAGCTCCTACGTGGTCGCCACGGCGGGCCAGAAGGCGGGCGGGCGCAGCCGCTCTATTTCGCTTTTACACGGGTCCGAAGTTGCCTTTTGGGCGAACGCCGCGGATCACTTCGCATCGTCGGTGCAGGCGGTCCCGCTATTGCCGGGGACGGAGGTTATTTTAGAGTCCACCGCCAACGGCCCCGGCGGCGAGTTCTACGAGCGCTGGCAGGACGCGGAGGCCGGCCGCGGCGATTACATCCCGATCTTCGTGCCATGGTTCGTCTCGCCTGAATACGCGCGTGAGCCCGAAATCGGCTTTACGCTGGACGAGGAGACGCCCGCGGGCGGAATGAGCGAGGCTGAATATGCACAGACGTTTTGCCTTAGCCACGCGCAGATGGCATGGCGGCGAGCGAAAATTTCCGAGCTCCGATCAGAGGAGCTTTTTCGGCAGGAATACCCTTCCACCGCCGCGGAAGCGTGGGTATCAGCAGGCCACGAGCCGTTTATCATGCCGTTATTGGTGCTTAGAGCAAGGAAGCGTGAAATTGCGGCGACAGGCCCGCTTATCATCGGCGTAGACCCCGCGAGCATGGGGGGCGACCGATTTTCAGTAGCCGCGCGCCGCGGCTACAAGGTGCTTTGGATTCAACACAGGAGTAAGATAGATGCGCAAGAGGGTATTCAGTGGATACGATCTATCATTGATGAGCACGACCCAGCGCGAGTATGCGTTGATGCTGGAGGTATTGGCCATGCGATTGTCAGCGGGCTCAAACATATCGGCGTCCGATATGCCGAAATTGTACGCGGAGTTAACTTCGGAGGAACAGCCGAACAAAAACTAGCAAAACCAAAAGTACCAGGACCAGCCAATCGCCGGGCGGAAATGTGGCAGCGCTTGCGCGAGTGGCTAGAGTGCGAAGAAGGCGTGCAACTTCCCGACTTAGACGCATTGCAAAGCGACCTCTGCGCCCCTCGCCTGAAGCCCAAACTTAACCACGATTTCTTGCTCGAAAGCAAGATGGACATGCGCAAGCGCGGCGTGCGTTCGCCGGACCTTGCCGACGCCGTGGCGCTCACCTTCGCGACATTGGAGTACATCACGAAGTACAGCGAGGCGAAAAAGGTGCCGAAATTCGGCGCGCTTGACACGCCGCGGGATGTTGGCGTAAATCAATCATATTCTCCCGCATTGCCGGGCGCGACTAGCTGGATGGGATAGTTAAGGAGCAGAAAATGACCCAGGATGGCTCGACGCCCTAAAACCAAACGCCCTACCATCAAGCTCCCTGATGACTTTGATGACGAGACGACGTTCCTAGCGTTCATGCGCCGGGAGTTCTACGAGGATGTGCAATACGACCGCCTAAACCGCGAAGCTGCACTGGAAGATCAGCGCTTCCTGGTTGGGGATCAATGGGATGACATAGTAAGACAGCGACGCGAGGCCGCGCGCAAGCCAACCCTCACCATTAACCGCCTGCCCGCCTTCGTCGCGCAGATAGTCGGCAATCGTCGCCTCAACGAGACGACGCTGAAGGTGCGCCCCGACAGCACGGAGAACGAGGCCATCGCCAAGGTGCGCGAGGGCTTGCTGCGCAACATCCAGAAAATTTCCCGAGCGGACATAGCTTACGACAAAGCGCTTGAAAACGCGGTAATTTGCGGGATCGGTAATTTCTTTGTCGAGTTGGACTACGAAAGCGACGACGTTTTCGACCAGAAAATCGTCTTCCGCGCGAACAACAACTCGCTCAACGTCATCTGGGATCGTAAAATTTACGACCCCACCGGCGCCGACGCGGACCACGTTTTTGAGATTGTGAATTTCTCCAAAAACGACTTCAAAAAGCGCTGGCCGTGGGCCACGCCCGCCGAAGTCATTACGGACGTGACGCTGCGCGGCGACTTGCGCATGAACGGCTGGATTGCGATTGACGACGTGCGTGTTGTGAACTACTGGAGAATGCGAACGCACACGCGCCTTCTCGCGCTGATGAAGGATGGCAAGACTGAGGACATCACCGATGAAGAAGACAACCCATCAATCCTCGCCAACATCGCCCAGCACGCTGATGGTACGCCCATCATGCGAGAAGTTGAGCGAAAATACGCGCAAATGTACATTTGTTCAGGGCTCGATGTTCTCGAAGGCCCCTACGACTTACCAATATCCCGCGTACCCGTACTCCGGGTACCTGGATGGGAAGTTAGTGTTGGAGAGTGGAAACACCGCTGGGGTCTCGTTAGATTCCTGAAAGACCCGCAGCGCTTGCACAACTTCTGGCGCAGCGTCATCGCGGAAAAGCTGATGCTGACGCCGCGCGCAAATTGGGTGGCCGCAGATACCGCGGTCATGGGCCGCGAGCAGCAATGGCGCCAGTCTCACATCACCGACGACCCGCTTTTGATCTACAACGCGGAGTCCGGCGCGAAGCCGGAGCGCGCGGAGCCCGCCATCATGGAGCCCGCGCTTTTGACGCAGGCGGAGCTCACAACGCAGGACATCAAGGACATCTCAAACATCCACGAAGCCAACCTTGGGATGCCGTCCAACGAAGTCAGCGGTGCCGCGATCATGGCGCGACAGCGCGTCAGCGACACCGGGACGGTGCTATACCACGACAACTTGAACCAAGCGATTGAGCAAGGCGGCATGATTGCCAACGAGCTCATGGACATCGTTTACGACGCGCCGCGCGTAATCAAAGTGCTGGGCGCGGACGGCAACGACAATATCCAGGTCATTAACGACTTCAACAACCCAAAGTCGCTCGACATCACAGATGGCAAATATCACGTCACCGTCACCACCGGCCCGTCGTTCGCGACGAAGCGCATGGAGTCGCTGGCTGCGATGATGAACCTCGCGCAGTCCGCGCCGCAGCTTCTCGCGCTGTTCGCCGACATCTACGTGGAAGCGCAAGACTGGCCCAAGGCAGACGAAATCGCACGCCGCATCCGCGGCACGCTGCCGCCGGGTCTGGTCAATCCCAAAGACCTCACGCCAGAGCAGCTACAGGCGCAGCAGGGCGCGCAGCAGTCTCAGGCGCACCAACAGGCGTTCGCCATCGCCACCGCGCTCGCGGAGCTGCAAAAGACGCAGGCGCAGGCCGCGGAGTCATCCGCCCGCGCTGCCAACTTCAACGCCACCGCGCAGGCGACCGGCGCCCGCGTGCAGACCGAAGCACTCGGCGAGGCGTCGCAGGCCGCCGACAGGCAACTGCGCGGCTCGCTGGAAGCCGTAAAAGTAGCTCACGAAACGAAGTAAGGAGACCACAATGGCCTTAGAGAAAACCCCGTCGTTTACTGACCAAGTTAAATCCTTCCAGTCATTCGCCACGACCGATGGCGAGATTTCCGATGGCGGCGCGACGCCCCGGGAAGCCGAAGTGCTCGCAGCGCGGGAGCAGTCCGGTATTGCCGGAAAGCCCGCCAACGAGGCGTTGGTGCCGATCAAGGACGCCGCCAAAGAACCCGCCACGGAAACGAACGAGGAGCCGACTGAAACGGCTGAAGCCGCAGAAAACGAGGCCGAAACCGCCTCAGAAACGACTGACGAACCGGCCAAAGAACCGGCCGCGTCAGACGCCACCAAGAAGCCCAACAAGACGCCAGCGGCGGAGCGCATCGGCCAGGCGGTTAAGAAGCAGCGCGCGGCGGAGCGAGACGCGGACGCAGAGCGTACCGCCCGTATCGAACTCCAGAAGCGGCTTGACGCCATTGAAGCCCGCTTGACACCTGCTAAGGATAACGCTACAACCCAAACTGACAACCCGCCGGACCCGACGAAATTCGAGTTCGGGCAGTTGGATGAAAAGTACATTTCTGCGCTGGCCGAACACAAGGCCGAACAGAAGTTCAAGCAACTTCAGGCGCAGCAAGAGAAGTCTCGGCAGGCTGATGCCGCCGCTGCCCAGCAGCGAGAAATTCAGCAAAGGGCCGCCACGGTAATCGAGGCCGGCCGCGGGAAGTACGACGATTTCGATGAAACTGTCCTACAAAGTCCCGTGATTAACAAGGAACTGACCCAGGTTGTTCACGACTTGGTGTTGGATTCGGATGTAGGCTCGGATATCGCCTACCATCTCGCGACTCACCCGAAAGAGGCCCGCGAGATTTTCAGCAAGTCTCCCGCGAGACAGGCTGCCATGATCGGACAACTTGAAGCGAAATTCTCGGCCGCGTCTGCCGCAGGGTCGGATAAACCGATCAAAGTGACGAAGGCGCCCCCGCCCGTAAAACCGGCCCGTGGGGCAGGCAGCAAAGTCCAAGTGCCGCCCGATACCAGCGATTTCGCCGCGTTCGAGGCTATGGCAATGGGACGACAACGACGGGAGTAAGACCTAGTGTCTAACCAATTTCTTAATGCAGTAGAGTATTCCAACGTGATGCTTCTGCTGCTTAAAAACCAACTTGTTACCGGCCGCCTTGTGGACGGGCAATTCAAGGACCAAGTGACCGACGAAAACGGTTTGATTATCAACGTCAAGCGGCCGCCTCGCTTTATCGCGAAGTCCGGCGCGACGTTGCAGGCCCAAGACCTCGTTACCGGCTCTGTCCCCGTGACGGTGGACCAGTATACCAACGTCCACATCTCCATCGGTGATCTGGAATACGTCCAGAGCTACAACGCGCTGATGCAGAATGAGACGATGAAATCGGCCGCGTCCACGCTGGCCCACAAGATCGACTCCTTCCTTCAGGACAAGACGCTCGGCTTCCATTCGTGGGTATCCGGTGCTTCCACCGGCGGCGTCAACATGCTCACGGCTAACGCCGCCAAGAGCATCGCTTCGCCCGTACAGGCGATGGGCGCGCATACGCGGCTCATGTCGCAAGGCTGCCCGAACGCCAACCTGTCCGCTACCGTGCAGTTCGTAGACGGCGAGCTCATCCGCGGCAGCTTGCTCGGATCGTTCACTCCGCAGATCAACGTCACCGCGTTGGAGCGCGTGAAAATCCCGCTCATCAGCGAGATTGACTGGTACGCCACGCAGCAAAACCCGACGCTTACGACCGGCACCCGCACTGGCACGGCTGAAGCTGTTGTGGGCGGCGCTACCAATGTCAACTACCGCGACGTTAAAACTACAATGTCGCAGAATCTTCCTGTGGACAACACCACGGGCGCGACCGACACGTACAAGAAGGGCGAAGTGTTTACCATCTCCGGCGTGTATGCGTGGGATTGGCGGCGCCAGCAAAAGCTGCCGTACCTCCAGCAGTTCACGCTCCTGGCAGACGCGGCCGCCGTAGGCAACGCCGTGACCTTCAGCATCTCTCCGCCCATCATCGTGCAGGGCACGAACGACGGCGTAAGCACGGACGCCAACACCGCCTTCGCCACTGTGGATTCCATCCCGGCCGACGACGCCACGCTGACCTTCATCGGCGCGGCCAGCACCGGCTACACGGTGCGCTCTGCTTGGCACAAGCAGGCCATCGCCCTCGTCTCGGCGCGTCTCCAAATGCCGTTTACCGGCGTGGCTTCGTTCGCTGTCGATCCTGACACCGGAATTGCCATAAGGTATTGGCGCGGTTCGGATATTTCCACTGGGGCCCATGTTCACAGATGGGACATGATCTATGGCGCGCAAGTCATGGACCCCTTCCTTGGAACTCGTGTTGGCGGCTCATAAGCCAACAAGCATTGACCCAGATTGGGCGGCGTGGTGTTATCACCCGCCGCCCTTTTTCTAAGGACGTACCGCATTGACCCTCGCTTCCGCCATCATCCAAGACGCCTTCCGCGAAGGCAACTTAATCGCCGCCGGCGCTAACCCTACGGCGGCGGAGCAGACGGAAGCGCTTGACCGCTTGAACAACATCTGGCAAGCGGTGTTTGGTTATGAGATGGGAGAGAAACTTGAAGATTGGCTCGTACCAGCGCCTCAGCGCACCGCGGCAGAGGCGGCCAATTTCCCGCAGCTCCCATACCCTCAAGGTCTCGACGGAAGCCTACTGGCACTTCCGATTAACTACGACCCAACGATCCTCGTCTACCCATACCCACCTAAGAACAGCCGCATCGTCTGGGGACAGGTAACGCAGACGGTGTTCTTTCCAGAGCAACCGGACGACGGCAGCCGCATGGCGATGATACAGGGCACCGGCGCGGGCGACGGCGGTTCCGGCGCCGCCATTCTTACGCTCGACGGCAACGGGCGCACCATCGAAACGTCCAACACGAAAACCTACACCGTGCCGCTTACGGCTCGGCAGTGGATGTACCGCGCCGATCTCGGCGATTGGGTGGCGATTGTAGACCTAGCATTGACGGACCCAATACCGTTCCCGCGTGAGTTCGACGACCTGTGGATCACACTGCTTTCCATCCGCCTCTCGCCGCGCAACAGCAAGCCCGTTAGCGACGATACGAAAGTGGCGCTTGTGGGCATGATGAAGCGCTTTACGACGCGCTATCGTCAGGCACAGGTGACGGTTTTTGGTTCGCAAGACTTTCCCCGTTCGCTTCAGTCATTCATCAGTGGCCGTTGGTTCTACTGAGCAAAATCAAGTACTTAGATGGTTACTGTACCTCTTGGACTTGGAGCTTACAAGCGTACCGCCCCCGGTATGCCGGAAGTTCGCTTGGAGAATCGCTTTGTCGAGAAATCGCCTACGAACCTGGAAGAACACGTTGCGCTCATCGGCCGGCCTGGCACCGTCAGCCTCGCTCAGTTCGCCGGCGGCAACATACGCGCAAATTATGCAAAGCTCGGGCTGTTCAACAACGACCTATTCGTCGTCTCGGGAGCTAACTTTTGGCGATACACCGCAAACGGGGCGGCTAAAACTCAGATTACGGGAACCATCTACGGCACAGGTACGCCTTACATCGCCTGGATGAAAGGCATTGGCTACGAGTACCTATTTATCGCTGACGGGCTATTACTCCAATATTACACCGGCGGCACCAAGGCGACCGGCACGCTCACGCTCTCCGGCGGCAGCATTACTAACCAGGTCATCAACATTGACGGCGCTTATTATACCTGGAACAACGCGGTTGACACGGGTCCGCCTGACGGCACGTCAGCGAAGCCATGGCGAAGCAAACTAGGTGTAAATGACGCGGGTTCGCTCGCCAACATGGCGAACCTCATCAACTACTTCGGCATTCCCGGCACGGACTTCAGCACGGCACTGCCCGGTCCAAACCTGGACTTCACTGCCACGTCTGACGCCACGCATCTCTACATTACGTCTACCAGCTCATTTGCGTCCGCCAACCTAATCGCGACCACAGTTTTCAGCGGCTCCTTCCTGGCGTGGGGCGCCGCGACGCTCACCGGCGGCAACGTCCATGCACTCGCGCTGGTGGAGATGCCGGATGGCGTGCCAGCCAAGGCACTCACCAACCTTGCAGGATACGTGCTCGTGTCGCAGGGCAACACCAACAAGTTCTTCTGGATCACGCCGGGCGCCGTGACGATCAACGCGCTCAACTTCGCGAGCAAGGAATCCAACCCGGACCCGATTATCGACATGCTAACCGTGGGCGATCTGGCGTACATCATGGGCGCAGGCTCATCGGAAGTGTGGTACGCCTCCGGCGCGCTTGACGTGCCGTTCTCGCCTGTTAAGGGGCAGGCATATGCGCGCGGCGTGGTGGAGGGCTCGCCGGTTGTGGTGAAGCATAACGAGTTGGATGCGGTTATGCTTATCAGCGATGACAGCAAGGTTTACATGGTGGGCGGCGGTGGGTTCACCTGCGTGTCTAACAACGGCATAGAGGAACGAATCCGTACCCGCCTGCGCCTGGAACAGAGCTTGCCATGACGACGCAGACCTATGTTGCCAACTCCATCATGGCGCTTGTCGGCGTTGACTCTGGCGTTGTAGGCGTCAGCGGTCTCACCGTCATGCCGGTGTGGGAGGGCAGTTACGTCTACTTCCTGCAAACGAGCGACCTGTACGGCCCCGGCATTCGCAAGCTCTACATAGACGACCCCGGCACCGAAGCGCTGCAAGTGACGAAGGCGACGCTTGGGCTCGCCTCGATCAGCGCCAGCTCCGGCGGCGCCGCGGCAGTGTCCTACGACGGTACGCAGTTGGTATTCGTATGCGATACCGGCAACTCGGTAAAGCTCGCCGAAATCAACGCTGCCACACTCACACTCACCGGCACCTTCGGCACGTCTAACAGCTCGGTTGGGCCAAGCACGACAACGAACATCATTGCGCCGCAGGTGATGACGGTGCAGAACCAGGGCGGCCTTCCCGTCCTGCTGTGCGCCAGCGCGGCGGCCGCGGAGGAGATAGACTCGCTGCCCATCAGCGGCTTCGCGCCGAATACCAAGTTGGGCAACCTAACGCAGCAAGTGGCCTTTGGTGGCTTCGTCAGCCACGGCCCGATATTGGCGACCGGCAACGCTTATGCGCTCGGCCTGCCCTTCCAGAACGGCACAGTCACGGCGCACAACTCGGACCCGATTGGCGTTTACAAGATCACGTCCGGCGGTGCTATTACTAGCCTCGGCACGTTTAAGTTCTCGGATATTGACGGCGCGTGGACACGCATTTTCAACTGCTTCGGCGTTGCCTACGACGAAACGGACGGCAATCTCATCGCCGCCGTGCAGACGGATGAATCCGTAACTCATAAGCAGTACATTATCAAAATCTCTGGCACGACTGGCGCGGTGCTTTGGACGTGTGTTGTGAATGCGATTTCGCCGTTTGCGTGGAGCTACACGAACAGCCGCATTCGCAATCAGAAGTTCCACATGAT
>Ga0075030_100004732_pt1 | contig 12310 bp, 10 predicted proteins | sample LitLauG_LLR_2012_FD_71393 | JGI IMG/M metagenome (GOLD analysis project Ga0075030, IMG submission 71393) | Freshwater sediment microbial communities from Pennsylvania, USA - Little Laurel Run_MetaG_LLR_2012 | ecosystem: Environmental > Aquatic > Freshwater > Creek > Sediment | place: USA... | reverse complement strand
GGTCGCGGAGGCAAGGTTTGTAGTGCAGGTGGCGTTATGCCAGTCAGGATTATTGTCGCTGTGGACGCCGAAATTCGATCCGCCGGCGATTTCCAGATAGTTGGTCGAGCTGGGATGGGCCACTGCAAAGTAATTTGCCGCGCTACTGGCGGACTTGGCGTATTGATTCGCGAACGGAGCGTCAGGGTTGCCGATAATTTGGAAGTAACCGTGATTCTCCATCATGATCACGAAGACGTGGTCGAGGCGGGGAACTCCTTTCGGGACATTGCCCTCATTGGCGAGGGCAGGACTGATGATCGTCGTGGCCAGGAGGCTCGCGGCGAGGCCCTTCAGAGTGATTCTAATCTTCATTCTTACTCTCCTTCTTTCTCATTTGAACGAACTTGACGGCACGACGCGGGGGACTCCGCCGTGAACGGATTGGCAGCTCGAGGCCGTGATCCGCCCCATCTCTGATCTTCTGCGAACCACAGCCAATGAAAGGTAGGCGTCCTGCATTAATGAACTGCGAGAAATTTGTTACAGTCTCGTCAAAAATGAAAGTTTCATGCAGCGAGCAAGCTTTGCAGTCAAACTAAAATATGGTTACGCCTGGATTCGTTCCTTGTGCGGGATAACGGACGTAACTAGAATGGCTTGGCGGAACACGTGGCAATGACATCCAAACAAAAAATCGTTGCATTGATCCTGACAGTACTACTAGTCGCGACCGTGTACGGTCTGCTGCGGACTGGCCCGGGCGAAGAAGCTGTAGCTCTGCGGAAGGGGAAGCATGCGGTTGCGGCTCAAGCGCCGGTCGTGGACCAGTCGCAGCTAAAGACCGTGCAGGCGGTGGCGCAGATGTCGACGACAGCAGAAGAGCGGCCGTTCGCGGAAGAGGCGCTGCGGATGGCCGATTACGGAGTGGACCTTGCGTTCGCACAGGCGTTGCGGGACGCGAAGGACCATCCACCGGAACTGAGCGTGGAAGCGAAAGAGATTCAAGGGAGGCTCCAAAAATCGGAGAAATTGCTGGCGGCGGATAAAGCGCGAGTTGAGCAGCTTGATGAAGCGCTCGATAAAGCCAGCGCCGAGAAGAAAAGCGCGATTGATGACGAACTGGATTTGGTGAAGGCGCAGGCGGAGCTGGATCAAGATGAATTTGACGACGCGAAGCAGGATTTGATTGCGGCGGGCGGCGATCCCGAGGGGCGGATCCAGGCCATGGTGCAAGCGCATGAGAGTCTGGGCCACGCCGGCAACAATAGCATTGGAGCCGCGCCGGGCCCTCTGAGCTTTGGATTTGTGCACGGTTTGCAGCGATGGTGGATTCTTCATCAGAAGCAGATGGAGCTCTGGAGCGCCAAACAGGAAGCGGACGCCGGGGAGGCGGCCCTCGCAGCGAAGCACAACGCGCTGGAAGAGCAGTTGGATGCGGAGAAAGCGAGCTCGCCGGAACTGCAACATCACTCGAGGAAGAGCAAAGAGACAGCCGCTACCGTGTCTTCAGCAAGCCACACGGCGGAAGAATCGGAAGCTTTACTGGACAAGACGCAGCGCATTGCGGCGGATCAGAAGGCGCTGGCGAGTTTCGATAAGCGCGCGGCGGGGCAGAAAGAACTGTCTGGAATTTTCGGGCAATGGATCGCGGTGGTCGCGGCACAGCAGCGCGCCGTGATGCATGGCTTGCTGTTCGGGATCGTCGCCATTTTGGCGATTGCGCTGGTGGGGCTTTACTTCGAGGGGTTGCTTGAGAAGCTCCTGGAGAAAGCAAAGCTGGATCGCCGTCAGGTGGAAACGTTGCGCACGGTGACGCGCGTCGGTGTGCAAATCCTTGCGCTAGTGTTGATTTTGCTGGTGGTCGTGGGCTTGCCGGGACAATTAGGAACCTTTCTTGGGTTGGCTGGAGCGGGCCTGACTGTAGCGCTGAAAGATTTCATCGCGGGGTTCCTGGGCTGGTTCGTGCTGATGGGGAAAAATGGAATGCGGCTGGGTGACTGGGTGGAGATCAAGGGAGTCACCGGCGAGGTCGCGGAGATAGGACCTTTCCATACCGTGCTGCTGGAGACCGGCAACTGGACCGATTCCGGCCATCCGACCGGCAGGCGCGTGACGTTTACCAATAGCTTTGCGATCGAAGGGCACTACTTTAATTTTTCGACGACCGGCCAGTGGTTGTGGGACGAGCTGCAGGTGGTGCTGCCGCTGGGCGAGGATCCTTACCCGATGGTCGAGGAATTTCAGAGAAGGGTAATGGAAGCAACCAAGGAAAGCGGAGCGCTGGCGGAGGCGGAATGGCGGCGGTCGACGCGTTCGCGCGAGATGAGTTCGTTTTCCGTGGCGCCGGCGATCAGCGTGAAGCCGGTAGTTGGCGGGATCGAGCTGGCGGTCCGCTACATCACAAAGGCGAATGAGCGGTACCAGTTGCGAGCGAAACTCTATCAGACAGCCGTGGAGATGCTGGGCCGGAAAAACGTTTCATCGCCGCCGGCGGCGTGACACCCCCCCTGAATTTCACAATATCAATTTTCCTGGTCTTACTCTATTTCGCAATGCTGCGAGCGCGCACTTGCTCGGATGTCAGACCATAGAGGGGTGGCGTAGGAACTCCCAGAATTGCCAAGTAAAGATAGATCTGTCCGCGATGGTGGATTTCATGTTCAACCATTAGCCGCAGCCATTTCCATTTCGTGATTTCTGCGCCATCGGGAGTCTTGCATTTCTGAAGCAAGTCTTCGTCGGTGAACTTCGAAAGAATCTCTGCTGATTCCGAGTGCAGGCGTTCGACGAACGCGATCACGTTTTCGTACCCGTCTGCCAGTTCCTTTCCGTGACTGGTGTAACGGCTTGGCCGGCCGCTGAGCGTCTCGACCCAGAGATACCTTTCGGCGACGGCAAGGTGGCGAAGCAGGTCGCCAAGCGTAAATTTTCCTGGAGCGTAAGTCCAGTCCAGTTTGTCAAGCGGAATGCATTTCGCCACGCGTATCGTGCGGGCACGGACGCTCTCGAAGTATTGAAGGAACGGCTGGATGGAGCGGATTTCCATGTGAACCTCGGGCCGTCAAATCTGGTCACGACGATTCTATCGTAGCAGTTGGCGCGCTCGGGAGGCGGAGTAGGCGGCGCCGGCGTAGAGAAGAGCGAGCATCGCGTAGCCCGCGAAAATTCCGGCGCGTTGGCCGACCCAGCCAAGCGAAAAACTCATAAGGAGTTGCACGATGGTGGTGAGAATGGCCACGGCGGATTGCGTCCGGCCCATGAAATGCCGGGGCACGATCATCATGAGCGAAGACTGCGCAACTACACCGCCCAGAGCGCGGCAAAATCCAAAAATGACCTGCATCATCACGGCTCCCGCGAGAAAGGCGACAAACGGAGTAGCCAGGTGGCCTGTGGCGAGTCCGAGACACGCGGCGACGTAGAGCGTCATACGACGGGCTTGGAGGAGCTGGCTGGCGAAGAGTCCACCCAGAATAGCGCCCAAGGCCCAGCCGGATTCCAGAAAGCCGAGTCCGCGCGCGCCGGAATGCAAAATGTCGTTTGCAAGCGCGACCAGGACCACGTTGGCGCTGACGACTCCGGCGATCATCACCGCGTGCGTGATGCCCAGCGCGCGTACGGCGGGCTGGGTACGCAGATAGGCGAATCCTTCCTTCAGATCGGCATAGACAGCCAGGGAGAGACCTGCTTCGGCGACTTCCGGATTTTCTCCCGTTTCGAGGGCTTCGGCGGTCGTTTCTGTGGCATCTGAAAATTCGTGTGGATATTTTTGCGAACGACGAGGAGAAACATAACCGCTTCTGACCCGGAACAGACACATGGCAGAAACAAAATAGGTGAGACCGTCTACCAAGAGGATTCCGGCGATGCCAGCACCGTCATAGACGAAGCCGACGAAAGCTCCAGCGATGAGCATGCCGCTTTGCACGCTGATCAGAACGGCGGCGCTGGCTCCGGTAAATTGACTCGGCGGAATCACTTCCTGCACCAGGGAGTTGACGGTGGCCCAATACATCGCGGAGCCAGTGCCGGTGATCATGGTCATGGCGTAGAGGTGCCAAAGCTGGAGGTGGCCGCCCCAGGCGATGTAAGCGGCGAAGAGGACGAAGACTCCGCGAACTAGGTCGAGCAAAACGCCGAGATAGCGGCGGTCGAACCGGTCAATCAATACGCCGCCGAGGAAGGGGACAATCAGGCCGGGGAAAGTCATCAGCATGACCTGCCAGCTGACCTTTACCGTAGAATGCGTGTGGGCCATGATGTACCAGCTCACGCCGGCGAAGTTCATTCCGCTCCCGAAAAGGGAGATGAACATCGCGCAGAAAAAATAGCGGAATCCGCGCTGCGCCCAGATGAGGGTCCAATTGACGGGAGTGGCGGCTGGGGTGGCCATGGAAACTATTAGGTTACTATCTTGGACGAGATGATTTTTGCGGATGGCCCGGAACGTTGCGCGGGAAATAACAGTGCGGAGAAGGTGTGGGTGAGATGGGAAGCGAAATCCAGTCGAAAGTGCGGTTTGACGGGAAACAGTCAACGGGAAAGGCGCTTTTGGAGACGAGTGAGCTGATTTTTCGCGGCGAGTTCCGGCTGAAGATTCCGTTCGCATCGATCAAGTCGGTGACGGCGAAAGATGGAGCGCTTAGCGTCAAGACGGCGGATGGAGTGGCCGTATTCCACGTTGGACCAGCGGCGGAGAAATGGCGGGAAAAGATCCTGCATCCGAAGTCGCGTATTGAGAAGCTGGGAGTGAAGGCGGGAGCAAAAGTTTCGTTACTTGGCGAGTTTGAGGAGGAGTTTCTCAAAGAGATTAGCAAGCTGGCGAAGTCTGCAAGCATGGGCAAAGTGGCGGTTGATTTGGATGCGATTTTCTTTGCCGCGGAAACGAAAGCGGAACTCGCGGCGCTTTCCAGGATTCTGAAGATGATGCACGGAGCGACCGCGCTGTGGATTGTTTATCCCAAGGGGCAAACTGCGATTACCGAGAGTGATGTGATTTCCGGCGGGCGCAAAGTTGGATTGAAGGATGTGAAAGTGGTTGGGTTTTCGTCGACGCACACCGCGCTGAAGTTTGTGATTCCCATCAATCAGCGCTGAATCTTGCAATTTGGCGTTTCGCATTTCCACTTTCAACTTTCACGTCTATGATTGGCCCATGAGCGAATTGCTCGAAGTCCGGGGACTGACGGTGGAGTTGGCGACGGCGCAGGGATGGGTGCGGCCGGTGAACGAGCTGTCTCTGCGCATCGGCGCAGGGGAATCGCTGGGGCTGGTCGGTGAATCGGGCAGCGGGAAGACCATGCTGGCTCTGGCGCTGATGGGATTGCTGCCGGATCGAGCGAAGGTGAGCGGGGAAGCCTGGCTCGGAACGAAAGCAAAGGAGGCTGAGGAAGTAAAGGAAGCTAGGGAGATGCGTCCTGCTGGTTCGAGGCCCCGGCAACTGAAAGATTTACTGCAATTGACCGAACGCGAGTGGCGCGAGGTGCGCGGGCGTGAAGTCGCAATGGTCTTTCAAGAGCCGATGACTTCTTTGAATCCAGTCATGCGCTCTGGAGCGCAGATCCAGGAAGCCATTCGCGCGCATTATCCGCGGATGCACGCGAAACTGGTGGAGTACTGGGTGCTGGAGGCCCTGCGGCTGGCCGCCGTGCCGGAAACCAAAACACGCAGCCAACAATTTCCCCATCAGCTTTCCGGTGGCCTGCGTCAGCGAGTGATGATCGCGATGGCCATCGCGGCTGGCCTCGCAGACCCAGGCCTCGAGATGACTCCGCAGGAGCGCAGGCGGCCGGAGGAAGTGCTCACAGGTCCGCGGCTGCTGATTGCCGATGAACCGACGACGGCGCTCGACGTAACCATTCAGAAACAGATTTTGGACTTGTTGGGAGAGTTGCGCCGCAGATTGGGTTTGGGACTGCTCTTCATCACACACGACCTGGGAGTGGTGGCCCAAGTCGCGGACCGCATTGCGGTGATCTACGCAGGACGGATCATCGAAGAAGGCCCCGCGCGCGAGGTGCTTTCCCATCCGCGTCATCCTTATACACAAGGGCTACTGAAATCTTCGCCGAGTCTGGAGCCGGGGGCGCTCACGCCAATTCCGGGTTCTGTGCCGCAATTGAAGGCGCTGCCTCCCGGTTGCGCGTTTGAGCCGCGCTGCCCTCTGCGCCGCGAAGAGTGCGCTGCAGGAGTTCCAGCGCTGCGGTTTATTGCAAGCGAACATTCCGCCCGCTGCATTCTGGTTTAGGAGCTGCGATGACCTTCGATAGCACAGCCCCCGAAGCCGTCCTCGACGTGAAAGGGCTGCGGAAAACATTTTCGAGGAGCACCAGCGTTTTTTCCTCGGATAGCGCGGCGACATCGTCGGCCGGGCGATTTACGGCGGTGGACGGGGTGACGTTCCGCTTGCTCCGGACCGAAACTCTAGCCGTGGTCGGCGAATCGGGGTGTGGAAAAACAACGCTGGCGCGAATGATTCTGCGGCTGATCGAGCCGGATGCCGGAGAGATTTACCTTGCGGGTCAGGACTTGCTGGCGGCGGAGGGAAAGGCATTGCGCGAGATGCGTCGTCAGATGCAGATGATTTTTCAGGACCCGTTCGCGTCGCTCAATCCGCGCATGAAAGTGGGCGAAATTGTCGGCGAGCCACTGGCGATTCATGAGCCGGAACTTTCACGGGCGGCGCGCCGCGACAAAGTCGCAGAGATGCTGCAGCAGGTTGGGATGCCGCTAGATACTCTGAACCGTTATCCGCACGAATTTTCAGGCGGCCAGCGGCAGCGCATTGGAATTGCCCGCGCGCTGATTTTGCGTCCCCGGCTGGTGATTGCGGATGAACCAGTTTCCGCGCTGGACGTTTCCGTTGGCGCACAAGCGTTGCTGCTGTTCCGCGAATTGCAGCGCGAATTTGGGCTGACGTGCCTTTTTATTTCACACAGCTTGCCCGTGGTGGCGCAGATTGCCTCGCGGATCGCGGTGATGCAAGCGGGGCAGTTTGTGGAGATCGGCACGACTGAATATGTGTTGCAGAAACCTGTGCATCCTTATACCAAGCAGCTCCTCGCCGCCGTCCCGGCAATCCCCGAAGCTTGACTCGCGCCCCCCCTTTACTCGAACGGCTGGACTCTGTGGCTTCCTCTGGTTTTCAGGTGTGGGCTGTTGACTTTCAACTGTCGACTGTGAACTCTCCTTGCGCTACAATCCCCCCTGAAATTTTCTTCCTTTTCCCTGCGTAGTAGGTGCAAGCACCTGTTTGCAAAAATCTTGTGGTGGAGGAGTCCTCATGGCAACAACCCCAGCACCCGTGCCGGAAGCGCAAGCGTCGCTTAGTCCCATGGCCAGAATCGGCGGAATCTTCTTCTCTCCGGGAAAGACATTCCAAGACATTGTTAGAAAACCGAGTTGGGTGCTGCCGCTCGCGCTTTGCACGATTCTAAGCGTTGCCGTCAGCTTTTCCATCAATCAGCGCATCAATTGGCGCGAATTCATGAGCCAGCAAATCGAAAAGAGTCCGCGGGCGGCACAAATGTCGGCGGAGCAAAAGCAGCAGCAGATCGAAGGTGGCGCCAAATTCACGCCACCCTTTACGTATGCGATGGGATTCCTCGGCCCGATTCTGGGAGTGTTGATTATCGGGTTGGTGATGTGGGGAGCTTATAGCTTGTTGGGCGGAATCAGCACAAGTTTTGGAACCGCCTTCAGCATCGCAGCGCACGCATTTCTCACGGGATTGGTAAGTAGTCCGTTATTTATTTTGATCCTCTATCTGAAACCTTACGGTACCGCGGATCTCGAAAACCCTGTTGCTGCAAACCTCGCTGCGCTTCTACCTGAAGAATCCGCGAAGTGGCTGGTAGCTCTGTGCAAATCGATTGACCTGTTCACGTTTTGGACGTTAATCCTGTTCGCCATCGGCTTTGCTGCTGTGAACCCGAAGAAACTAAAAGGCGCAAAGCCCTACACCATCGCGTTCAGCGTCTGGGCTGTCTACGTTGCTGCGCGCGTCGGATGGGCGTTCATCTTCTCCTGATACACTTGTGGCGTGAGTTTTTCTTTTGAGGTTTCAAAAACTGATGCAACCGGTGCGCGGCGCGGCCGCCTGACTACACCGCACGGGACATTTGAAACGCCGGCTTTTATGCCGGTGGGCACTCAGGCTTCAGTCAAAGGCTTGACCCAAGAGGCACTGGAACAGCTTGGCGCTGGCATCATCCTCGCAAATACCTATCATTTATATCTTCGCCCGGGGCACGAACTGGTTCGCAAGCTGGGAGGGCTGCACCAGTTCATGGCTTGGCCGCGCGCGATTCTCACGGACTCCGGCGGATACCAGGTCTTCAGCCTTTCCGAGCTCCGCAAAATGAGCGATGAAGGTGTTCGCTTCCGTTCGCATCTGGATGGTTCAGAGCACTTGCTCACACCCGAAAAAGCCGCGGAGATTCAACTTGCGCTGGGGTCAGACATCGCCATGGTGCTGGATGAATGTATTGAGACTCCTGCACCGCGCCAAATAGCCGAAGCCGCGCTCAAGCGCACAACGGACTGGGCCAAGCGCGCAAGAAACTATTTTCAGGAATGCGCGAGCCGCAACGGCGATTTGAAGCAGTGGCAATTCGGCATCGTGCAAGGCGCGACGTTTTCGGACTTGCGGCGCGAAAGTGCGCGGCAGTTGCTGGAGCTCGATTTTCCGGGCTACGCCGTGGGAGGGCTCGCTGTGGGCGAACCTCACGAAATCACTTGCCAGATGGCGGCGGAAGTCACCGCGCTGCTGCCTAAACAGCGTCCTCGTTACTTAATGGGCGTTGGACGGCCCGAGCAGCTAGCCGATTACGTTGCTTTGGGAATGGACATGATGGATTGCGTGCTGCCGACGCGAGCGGCGCGCCATGCTTGCCTGTATACGAGCCAGGGGCGGGTGCTCATTAAGAATGTGCGCTATGCCCAGGACCAGCGTCCGATTGATCCGAACTGTTCCTGCCCGGTTTGCGGCCGCTACACGCGCGCGTATCTTCGTCATCTGTTCGCTGCGGGAGAACTCACGGCCGCGATCCTGGCCACCCACCATAATGTCCACTTTTACCTTGACATAATGCGTCAAATCCGAGAGGCTATCGAGTTTGGGAACCTGGCGAATTTCTCGTCCGAGATGCACGCGCGCTATACTGCAGGACCGGCCTGAAAGCGATTAGGAGTCCGGCAAGTAGTTCCTGGAAGCGCGAGCCGTCCGCGGCGCAAAAGTCAGCCTTGAGTTAGTCGGGGTTGCCTCATAAAAAGAGAAGCCGGAGAAATTGGGGGAGCGGGCGGTGGTGCCGCGGCAGGGCGTTTTTTTCTCCCGGAGATGAACCGGGCTTTGCGGGGGAACGGCGTTTGAGCGGGCAGAGACTGGCACGATTGGGCTGAATTGACCGTAAGAGACTCAAGAGTTAAGGACTGGCGCATAAGACGATGACGGCAGCGACCATTTTTCAGGCAGCAGCCCCGGGAGGCATGGGCACTTTCGCTATTCCCCTGCTGCTGATGTTCGGCATCATGTATCTGCTGGTGATCATGCCTCAGCAGCGTCAGCGAAAGAAAATGCAGGCGATGCTTTCGGCTTTAAAGGCCGGCGATAAAATTGTGACTAGCGGCGGCATCTACGGCACTATCAATGGCATTGACGGCGAGTCGGTGATTCTGAAAATTTCAGCCGAACCGCAGGTTAAAATTCGAATTGCGCGAGCGGCGATTGCTCAGGTGGAGGCGCCCGAAGATGCCAAATAAGCCCACCCTTCGCCGGCTTTCGCGCCTTACTTTCTGACCATGAATCCCAATCTGAAGTGGAAAGCGTTGTTCATACTGGCCGTCATCCTGTTCTGTATCTATTTCCTTGTCGGGTACCCGTCTTTTCCGACGTCGGTGGCCCAACTGAAGGACAACTTTAGCAAGCAGATCAAGCTTGGCTTGGACCTTCAAGGCGGCACGCACCTGATCCTGCAGGTTCAGGTGCAGGAAGCCATCGCTCAGGAAACGGACACAACGGTTGACCGCCTGGCGACGCTAATGCGCAGCAGAAATATCCACTACGACGAAGTGCGCCGGGTTGACGACACGCACATTCTGGTAAGCAATCTGGATTCGACGCAGATCAACGACTTTCGCGACATGATCACCGCTCAGTACAACAATGTGTGGGATATGAGCGCTGCCGCCGGCGGGGGTTCCAACTACACGCTTACATTGCGCGCGAATCAAATTGCTACTCTCCAAGAGCAAACTATGACGCAGTCGCTCGAAACGCTCGAACGCCGCATCAACGTCCTTGGTTTGACCGAACCCACCATCCAGCCCCGAGGCGGCCGCAACGCCAATGAAATCATTATTCAGTTGCCTGGCGTAGGCGACCCGAGCGAAGCGAAGATCGTCATTCAAGCTGGCGGACAACTTGAACTGAAGTTGGTGGAAGACCCTACTACCTACACGTCGCAGTCGGAAGCACTCAGCCGCCATAGTGGCGTGTTGCCCCCGGGCACTGAACTCGTGCGCGGAAAGTCTGAGACTCGCACGTCCACGGGCATCAATGATAGTGGGGAGACCTGGTATGTTCTCAGCCGTGCCGCGGTTGTAACTGGCCGCGACCTTCGCACCGCCACCGAGACCCGGAATACCAATAATCCCAATCAGTTTCAGGTTAACTTCACGCTCTCTCCAGAAGCCGCGAGCCGTTTTGGACCTTTTACCGAACAGAATAAGGGCCGCAATATGGCCATCGTCCTTGATCATTTTGTGCAATCGGCTCCTGTCATCAACAGCCGGATTGATGATTCCGGATTAATCGAGGGCAATTTCAGCCAGGAAACAGCTCATGACCTGGCTTTGGTTCTAAAAGCCGGAGCACTGCCCGCTTCGATCAAGTATCTCGAAGAGCGCACGGTCGGTCCTTCGCTGGGAGCAGATTCGATCCGCCATGGTGTGCAGGCTTCGATCCTGAGCCTGGTTGTGGTGATGATCTTCATGCTGTTTTACTACCGCCTTTCTGGAGCCAATGCCGTGCTGGCATTGATTCTGAACTTGGTGATTCTGTTGGCGGCGCTTGCTCTGTTCGGAGCGGTGCTCACGCTGCCGGGGATTGCCGGTGTCATCCTGACGATCGGCATGGGTGTGGACTCCAACGTTCTGGTGTTTGAACGCATCCGGGAAGAAATGCGCAACGGCAAATCCTCCGCGGCAGCAGTGGATTCCGGTTTTGACAAAGCTTTCTTAACCATTATTGACACGCACGTGACGACCGTCGTCTCCGCCTTCTTCCTGTTCCTGTTTGGTACGGGCCCGATTCGCGGTTTTGCTATTTCCCTGACGATCGGTTTGATCGCCAACGTTTTCACGGCGATCTACGTCTCCAAAACGATTTTCCAGTACCACTTGACGAAGATGGACCGCCAGGCGGAAGTAAGCATTTAGGACGTACTAGGACTTTTGGGGCGCTTTGCCCACTCCTGATTTAAACGGGTGGGTGATAGTGGCTCGGACCGGGCACTTCTACCATTGGTAGTCGGCTGCCCTCCGGGAACTTTCCATGATCCCCCGGAGTCTAAGGAAGGGAAGCAATAGCGGCATGATTGAGTTATTCAAGAAGCCCAATATCAATTGGATGGGCAAGGCCAAGTTTTTCTTTGCCTTGAGCGGTATTCTTCTCCTCGCCGGGTGGACGTCGATTTATCTCCAGGGCGGTCTGCGTTACGGGATCGACTTCAAAGGCGGCACCAACGTGGATGTCCGGTTCTCACAGCCCTACAGGACGATAGAGGACAAGCTCCGCAACGGCCTCACCGCGCAAGGGCTTGGCAACACCGAAGTCCAGCCCATCAGCGACGTCGCCAATCCCAATGCAAATGAAGTTCAAATTTTTGTGGAGGGCAAGGGCCAGGACGAGGACGCTTTGGAATCGAGCCGCGTGAAAGTCCTCGACGCTCTGAATTCCGCTTATGGCGTTGCGAGCAGCGGGAAAGCGGATCTGAATTCAGCTACACCCACGACGCTCGCGGCAGTCCTCGCGCAGAAAGATCCCCTGTTTCTGACGCTCAATGCAGGCGAGCGTTACCAGCAGCTTGCGAAAAAAATTCTGAACTATCGGGACACAAGCGCAAACGGGGTACTCACCAGCTTCGATGAAATTTCTCACCTGGACGGAGTGACTCCGGTTGTGCTCTCCACGCTGAAAGAAGCCTACGCGCTCGGTCCTTTTGCCATTCGCAACGTGGAGATTGTTGGCCCCAAAGTGGGGGCCGAGCTCCGCACCCAGGCAATTTTAGTTACCCTCTATGCTTTGGGGGGCATGCTGGTATATATTGCC
>Ga0075030_100004731_pt1 | contig 12311 bp, 7 predicted proteins | sample LitLauG_LLR_2012_FD_71393 | JGI IMG/M metagenome (GOLD analysis project Ga0075030, IMG submission 71393) | Freshwater sediment microbial communities from Pennsylvania, USA - Little Laurel Run_MetaG_LLR_2012 | ecosystem: Environmental > Aquatic > Freshwater > Creek > Sediment | place: USA... | reverse complement strand
CCCACTTCAGTCCAAGCTAAACCCGTCACTTGACCCACTTGGTTTTCTTTACCAGCTAAGCCAAAATCGTAAAGTCGTACTGACAAGAATTTATCTAGGTTTTCTGCATTAACTACCACTGGAGCAGCCTCTTTTTTCAGAAGCAGTAGCTTGACCACCTTACGACAAATTTTGCTAACTTCCCTCTCCAAAGATCGCACGCCTGCTTCACGGGTGTAATAGCGAATCATGTTGCGGACAGCACTCTCCTCAATCTTGAGCTCGTCCTTTTTCAGTCCATTATTTTTGATCTGCTTGGGAATCAAGTAGTTTATTGCAATGCTCGTTTTTTCATCTTCGGTGTAACCGGCAAGACGAATAATTTCGAGACGATCCAATAAAGGACCCGGAATATTTAAAGAATTCGCGGTAGCAACAAACATCACATCAGACAAATCAAAATCAACTTCTACATAGTGATCCTGGAATGTGTGATTTTGCTCGGGATCCAAAACCTCCAATAGCGCACTGGCCGGATCACCACGGAAATCCATCCCCATCTTATCGACTTCGTCGAGCAAGAACAGAGGATTGCGCACACCTACCTTGGTCATACTGGTCAGAATCTTGCCAGGCATTGAACCGATGTAAGTGCGACGGTGACCACGAATTTCAGACTCATCTCGTACACCACCTAATGCCATACGGACAAACTTACGGTTGGTAGCCCTAGCAATCGACTGTCCAAGCGAGGTTTTTCCGACCCCTGGAGGCCCAACCAAACAAAGAATCGGAGCCTTAACACGGTCAACCCTTTGTTGAACTGCGAGGTACTCCAAAATACGTTCTTTTACTTTATCAAGCCCGTAATGATCCTCATCTAATACTTTTTCAGCATTAGGCAAATCATTATTGATCTTGCTCTTTTTCTTCCAAGGTAAATTTACCAATGTATCAATGAAGTTCCGAATGACTGTAGCTTCTGCCGACATTGGTGACATCAACTTGAGCTTTTTCAACTCAGACTCCGCTTTTTTCAAAGCTTCTTTTGGCATCCGGGCTGCTTTAATACGCTTCTCTAATTCCTCTAAATCAGCACCCTCTTCGCCCTCACCCAATTCTTTCTGGATGGCCTTAACTTGCTCGTTGAGATAGTACTCGCGCTGGCTCTTTTCCATTTGACGCTTTACACGACCACGAATACGCTTCTCAACTTGAAGAATATCAATCTCGCTCTCAAGATCAGCTAAAAGACTCTCCAAGCGTTGTACTACTTCAGTCATTTCGAGTAAGCGTTGCTTTTGCTCTAACTTGACTGGCAGATGGGCGCAGATTGTGTCTGCCAAGCGACTAGGGTCATCAATACCACCTAAAGAGGACAAAATTTCTTGCGGCACCTTCTTGTTCAGTTTGACGTACTGATCAAACTGAGCCATGATGGCTCGGCGCAAAGCCTCTGTTTCATGAGCGTCAATTGCTGCAATCGCAGTAGGAGTAGCTTCGCAATTGAAATAACCCAGGCTATCTTCAACTTGACTTACCTCAGCACGCTGAACACCCTCGACAAGCACTTTCACAGTACCGTCAGGCAGCTTAAGCATCTGCAAAATATTGGCAATGCAACCAACCTCGTAAAGATCCGCTACAGAGGGCTCATCTTTAGCTGCCGTTTTTTGAGCCACCAAAAGCACATTTTTGCCAGTTTCCATGGCAGCTTCAAGGGCCTTAATTGATTTTGGGCGTCCCACAAACAATGGAATTACCATGTGTGGGAATACAACTACATCCCGCAAAGGGAGCAAAGGTAGTTGAATGGGTTCAGAGGGTAGTAATAAGTGGCCAGGCATAGGGCAAATCCTCCAAAGTAGTCAGTCCCCAGAAATCCCCAAAAGTGATTAAAACACTAAATAGAGTTGCTGTTATGAAATAGGATACTACCTATATGGGTTTGACCACTTGAAAAACAAGGGGAGAAAATGCCAAAAATGTGCAAAAAAGCCTGAAAACCAGCAAAAAACTCAAAAAACTAGGCTTTTTTACTTAAATCAGCCTGATTAGCATCCGCTTTGTAGACTAAAAGTGGTTTTCCACCATCCTGAATGCTGCTTTCGTCAATAACAACCTTTTCAACATTTTTCAAAGAAGGCAAGTCGTACATGACATCCATCAACGAACCCTCAAGAATGGAGCGCAAGCCGCGAGCACCTGTCTTACGAGCAATCGCCTTTTTAGCGATAGCTGACAGCGCTGCCTGCCTTACCTCCAATTGAGCGCCTTCCATGGTTAACAGTGCTTGATATTGCTTAACAAGTGCATTCTTTGGCTCAGTCAGAATCTGAATGAGTGCTGACTCATCTAATTGGGCTAAGGTGGCCACTACCGGCAGACGACCGATTAGCTCGGGAATCAAGCCAAATTTAATTAAATCTTCGGGCTCCACTTCAAGCAGCAGATCGGAGACACCACGATCATCCTTACCAGGAACAGTTGCATTAAAGCCGATACCCGTTTTGGCAGAACGTTGCTGAATAACTTTTTCAAGACCATCAAAAGCGCCGCCACAAATGAACAGAATATTAGTGGTGTCAACCTGCAAGAAATCTTGATTAGGGTGTTTACGGCCACCTTGAGGGGGCACAGAAGCCATTGTTCCCTCAACGAGCTTAAGGAGCGCCTGCTGAACACCCTCACCCGATACATCACGAGTAATTGAGGGATTATCGGACTTACGCGAGATTTTATCGATCTCGTCGATATACACAATGCCACGCTGGGCTTTTTCAACGTTGTAATCGCAAGCCTGGAGTAATTTTTGAATGATGTTTTCAACATCCTCGCCAACATATCCGGCTTCGGTGAGCGTTGTTGCATCGGCCATCACAAACGGTACATCCAACATGCGTGCCAATGTTTGAGCCAGTAAAGTTTTACCAGAGCCCGTTGGACCAATTAGAAGGATGTTGCTCTTAGCTAATTCAACGCCATCAACCATGGCCTTAGCAGGCAATTTTGATTTAGTGTCTGCCGCCTTGTCTACAGATTCAATTTCCTTGCCATCTTTATCAAGCTTAGCCTTCTTCGGTTTAGGCAAATATTGCAAACGCTTGTAATGGTTGTAGACCGCAACAGCTAAAGTCTTTTTAGCGTGATCCTGCCCAATGACATATTGATCTAGGTTTTCACGAATTTGATGGGGCGTAGGCAAAGAACCATCGCCCTCTTCCTTGGGTAGCTTGGCAATTTCCTCCTGAATGATGTCAGTACATAAGTCGATACATTCATCACAAATAAACACAGAAGGGCCGGCGATCAGTTTCTTAACTTCATGCTGACTTTTACCACAAAAGGAGCAATATAAAATCTTATCGGAACCGCTAGTAGTTGGGGTATCGCTCAAAATAATTACCTATTTGTAAGTGCCGTGACTTAAGGGCGCTTTTCAATAACCTTGTCGATCAAGCCGTATTCACGGGCCTGCTCTGCAGACATAAAATTATCGCGGTCAGTATCTTTGGCAATTGTCTCAATGGATTGACCAGTACGATCGGCCAAAATTTTATTTAAACGCTCACGCAAATACAAAATCTCACGAGCCTGGATCTCTATATCAGACGCCTGACCACGGGCACCGCCCAATGGCTGGTGAATCATCACACGTGAGTTGGGCAAAGCGTAGCGCTTACCTTTCTCACCGGCACACAGTAAGAAGGCGCCCATACTGGCAGCCATTCCCATACATAATGTGCTGACGTGCGGCTTAATAAATTGCATAGTGTCATAGATGGCCAGACCAGCAGAAACCGAACCGCCTGGAGAATTTATATAAAGAGAAATCTCTTTATCTGGATTTTCACTTTCCAAAAATAAAAGCTGTGCAATCACTAGATTTGCGGTTTGATCATTTACCTCACCCACCAAGAAAACCACACGCTCTCTCAGTAAGCGGGAATAAATGTCGTAAGCTCGCTCGCCACGCCCAGAAGTTTCAATCACCATGGGCACTAAGCCCAAGGATTTAGGCTCTAAATTCTCTGAAAGGGAATGATTCTGGATCATGGGATTGGGCCTTTATAAAAGATTAAATACTTTATGAAGATCAGTTTAACTTGCTGAGCTCTTCAAAAGAGATGGCTTTGTCAGTTACTTTTGCAAGTGACGTGAAATACTTAATCACGTTATCTTCTAAGACCAAATTCTCAATATCCTTTAAGCGGCTTGGGTTACTGTAGAACCAACGCACCACTTCTTTTGGATCTTCGTAAGTAGCAGCCTGCTCATCGATCTCAGCCTTAATTTGATCAGCAGTTGCAGCCAAGTTTTGCTGCTTAACAAGGTCACCCAAAATCAAGCCAAGACGAACACGCTTAGTAGCTTGTTCGGCAAACATTTCAGCAGGGATCGGAACGTCTTTTGCATTTGGAATGCCACGTTGCATCAAGTCTTGACGTGCAGACTCAACCAATCGCTCCTGCTCAGAGGCAACCAAGGATTTTGGAACATCGAGTTCACACAAGCTATTGAGCTTTTCCATCACTTCGTTTTTCAACAATGATGTGATGCGGCGCTTTACTTCGCGATCTAAGTTTTCTTTTACTTCTGCACGCATTTTTGCAACACCACCTTCAGTTACACCCATTGACAATGCAAAGGCATCATCAACAGCGGGAAGGTGTGGCCAATTCACTGATTTAACAGTGATCGTGAATTCGGCTGTCTTGCCAGCCACATCTTTGCCATGGTAGTCAGCAGGAAATGCCAATGGGAAGGTTTTGCTTTCACCGGCTTTCAAGCCCAATGTAGCCGCCTCAAACTCAGGCAACATACGGCCCTCACCCAAAACGTACTCAAAGTTTTCTGCTTTGCCGCCAGCAAATTCAACACCATCAATCTTGCCAACAAAGTCGATCACCACTTGGTCGCCAGCTTGGGCTGCCGTGTTCGCACCGCCATCTCCATGATGACCAGCTTCACCGCGTGGGTGATAGTGAACTTGCTGTTTGCGCAAGACATCAATTGCGCGATCGATCTCAGGATCTGCGATTTCGGTAAGGTACTTAGTCACTTCAGCTTTGCTAAAGTCGCCAATTTTTACTTCTGGCAATACTTCAAACAATGCATCAAACACGATTGTGTCTGCTTCTAATTCACTCTTAGGCTCTAAGCGTGGTTGTCCTGCTAGCGCGATCTTTTCTTTTTGTGCGAGTTCATAAAACAACTCAGAGGCTTTGTCGAACTGAAGTTCGAAATCTACCTGCATACCATATTGTTTTTCAACTAAATTCTTAGGCACTTTGCCTGGACGGAAACCGGCCATCTTCATGGTCTTGCCTAATTTAACCAAGCGGGCTTCACGCGCTTTAGCCAAATCGGCACGAGCAAATTCCAAGGTTACTTTGCGGTCTAACTGACCTAAATTTTCTATCTGCACAGCCATTCTCGTCTCTTAATTGAAAAACAGGGTATGTGAAGTCCAAGCCAAGTAGCACTTTGTGGTGCGAGGAGGGGGACTCGAACCCCCACACCATTACTGGCGTCAGGACCTAAACCTGGTGCGTCTACCAATTTCGCCATCCTCGCGCGAATTTCCGCAAACGCTACCGAGCTTAAACTTCACTCTAAAGACCGTAATTCTACAATGCTCGGCGTATTTAGACTTTATAAAGCAGGGAGACGGCATGAACAGCAATGCCCTCACCCCTGCCTAAATGCCCTAAAGACTCATTTGTTTTGGCCTTTAGATTGACATGGCTAGGTGTAACGACTAAGTCAGCAGCAATATTTCGAACCATCTCAGGCAGAAAATCAGCCAATTTGGGCTTTTGGCAAATGATGGTGGCATCGACATTGCCAATGTGAAAACCAGCCGCCTGAATCTTTTGCAAAGCTGCTCTAAGCAAAATTCGGCTATCCATGTCCTTAAAAGCAGGATCTGTATCAGGAAAGAGTTGCCCAATATCATTTAATCCGGCAGCCCCCAGCAAGGCATCCGTAATCGCATGCAATAAGGCATCCGCATCAGAGTGACCCAATAAGCCCTTTTCATAAGGGACATGAACACCGCCCAAAATGAGTTTTCGATTCTCCACCAAGGCATGGACGTCATAGCCCTGTCCAATGCGAAATTGCGGAATATGAATGGGAGATTGAGTCATAAAGTTGCTTAGAAATTAGTTGCGAGCTGCCATGAGCAATGAATGCATGAGCTCCCAGTCTGCAGGATGGGTTACCTTGAAGTTACGAATAGAGCCTTGAACCAAAAGCGGCTTTGCACCTGTCAACTCCATTGCACTGGCCTCGTCAGTTACATCCGCATCCCCAAGAATAGCAAGCTCTAGCGCATCATGTAGCTGCTTTAAACAAAACATTTGGGGCGTTTGTGCCTGCCAGAGATGATCTCGTGAAATTGTTTTATCCACCCTAGTAGGATTACCTGCAATCGCAGAATTAAAATCTGCATGCTTCAATGTATCGGCCACAGGAATCGCCAGCAAACCTCCAGAATCAGATGGTTCGACTGCCTCAATTAATTGGCCTATCAATTTTGGCGTAATACCAGGGCGCGCAGCATCATGGACTAAAACCCAATCATTCTCAGAGACACCAGCCGTCAACATGGCTGCTAAAGTGTTTTTGACTGTTTCCTGGCGGGTTGGACCGCCCGTAGGCAAAAAATGTAATGGTTTGTTGCAATTGGGGCAGGCGGCAAGCTTAGACAAAATCGGGTTATCGATAAAACTATGACTCACTGCTACCCATACCGAGCTAATTCCAGGGCTTTGCATAAAAGCTTCCAACGCGTAAGCAAGCATTGGGCGCCCCGCCAATTCTTGAAATTGCTTGGGAAGCTCGCCCCCCAAACGCAAACCAGCCCCTGCGGTCGGCAAAAGGGCATGACATTTAGGCAACTTGCTATTCGTTGAGCTCATACCTGATTCTATAATGAGCTTCGATGTCAGATGCATTAAAACTAGCACCCCCCATACCTGCACCGCGGGCTGGGCAGCGCTTTACCTTTTCAGGGCTCGTTGGCTCCGCTGATGCCGCCCTGATTGCCCAATCAGCCACGCGCTACCGACAAAACTACTCAGTCATGGTTGTTTTTTGCGCCCATGCGCAAGATGCACAACGCCTGCTTGAAGAAATTCCGGCTTTTGCCCCAAAAATAAAAGCTCGTCTTCTACCTGACTGGGAAATCCTCCCATATGACCATTTTTCACCCCATCAGGATTTGGTTTCTGAGCGTCTTGCCACTCTCTATGAGTTACTAAATGGTAGTTGTGACATTGTCTTAGTCCCCGTCACTACGGCCCTACAGCGTTTAGGTCCGCCCCAGTTTTTATCAGGGCACACCTTCTTTTTCAGGCAGGGTGACAAGCTCAATGAAGCAGCATTGAAGTTACAACTGCAACAGGCTGGGTATGACCCCGTCAGTGCCGTGATGCGTCCTGGCGAATACAGTATTCGTGGTGGACTGATTGATTTATTTCCAATGGGATCTAGCCTGCCATATCGCCTTGATCTATTCGGCGATGAAATTGAGCAGATACGCTCCTTTGATCCAGATACACAGCGCAGCCTTTATCCAGTGAAAGAGGTGCGCCTGTTGCCTGGTCATGAATTTCCCTTTGATGATCAATCTCGTACTGCATTTAGAAATCGTTGGCGTGAGGTGTTTGAAGGCGATCCAACGCGCTGCTCAATCTACAAGGACGCGAACTTAGGCATACCAAGCGCCGGCATTGAATCTTATCTACCGCTTTTTTTTGATGAGTCGTCCACCCTCTTTGATTATTTCCCCCGCTCTGGCGACCCAGTTTGGTTAGTCAGCATTGGTGATGCAGATGAAGCGATACGCAGTTTCTGGAAAGACACTCTCCAGCGCTACGAATTTCTAAAGCACGATCTTGATCGTCCCGTACTACCACCCGCCGAACTGTTTTTAGATGCGGATGAATTCTTCTCCAAACTAAAACCGAATGCCCGTCTAGCACTTGAGATAAGCGGTGATAAAAATAATGAAGCCGCGTTTCTTCAAGTTCCAGACATTGCCGTTCACCGTCGCGATGCTGATCCCATAGCCCGCTTACGCGATCTCGTCTCTAGGGAACGTATTCGGGTTTTGGTATGCAGTGATAGTGCTGGTCGCAAAGAATCTATCCGACAATTATTTGAAGAAAGTAACTCAGTCGCTGGACAAGATGGCGGGTCGCTCTACCCGCTCAAGCCAGAGGGTTTTGAGAGCATTGCCGACTTTATTAAGAGCGATGCTCTGTTTGGTTTAGTAACGGCGCCGCTCTTTAATGGCTTCACTTGGCCTAGTGAAAATCTCATTGTCATCACGGAAGCAGAATTATTTACATCCACCGCTCGGCAACGCCGTAGGGGGAAAAGCTCTGATAGCGCTGATCCAGATATGTTGTTTAAGGATCTATCAGAGCTCAAGATTGGTGACCCCGTGGTGCATGCAGATCATGGCATTGGTCGCTACCAAGGCCTAGTGCTACTCAATGTCGCGCCGCCCAAAGATGCCCCTATTTTCGAAGAGTTTTTACATTTGGTTTATGCCAAGGATGCCACTCTATACGTCCCAGTGCAGCAACTACAAATGGTTACTCGTTACGCAGGCTCTGATCCTGACACGGCACCTTTACACCACCTTGGTTCAGGCCAATGGGATAAAGCGAAACGGAAAGCAGCAGAACAAATCAGAGATACCGCTGCAGAACTACTGGGATTGTATGCAGCTAGAGCGATACGCAAGGGTCATGCCTTTGAATTTTCTGCTCATGACTATGCCGCTTTTGCCGAAAGCTTTGGCTTTGAAGAAACCCCTGATCAGGCTAATGCTATTGCTGCAGTCATAGGGGATATGACCAGTGGTACACCGATGGATCGCCTAGTATGCGGTGACGTCGGTTTCGGAAAAACAGAGGTAGCCCTACGCGCTAGCTTTGTTGCCGTGATGGGTGGCAAACAGGTTGCAATATTGGCCCCTACCACCCTGCTAGCAGAGCAACATGTAGCGACCTGGAAGGATCGCTTCGCGGATTGGCCGGTGAGGATTGTTGAGCTCTCTCGCTTTAAGACTGCCAAAGAAATTAATGCAGCCCTCGAGGCAATCGCCAAGGGGGAAGCAGACATCATTATCGGCACCCACAAACTACTTTCCAAGGAAACACAATTCGCCAATTTGGGCCTTGTGATCGTTGATGAAGAACATCGTTTTGGGGTGCGTCAGAAGGATGCCCTCAAAGCATTACGCGCTGAAGTGGACATCTTGACGTTAACTGCTACCCCTATCCCGCGCACCTTAGGTATGGCAATGGAAGGTTTGCGTGAATTTTCTATCATCGCAACAGCGCCTCAAAAGCGTTTAGCTATTAAAACCTTTGTGCGTCGTGAAGGTGATGGCGTCATCCGAGAAGCAGTATTGCGCGAAATCAAACGTGGCGGCCAAGTGTATTTCTTGCACAATGAGGTCGAGACTATTGAAAATCGCAAACACGCTTTGCAAGAACTCATTCCAGAAGCGCGCATCAGCGTTGCTCATGGTCAAATGCATGAACGGGAACTCGAATCGGTCATGCGTGAATTCGTAACGCAGCGCACTAATATTTTGCTGTGCACCACCATTATTGAAACCGGCATCGATGTACCGACCGCCAATACCATCATCATGCATCGCGCCGATAAGTTTGGCTTAGCTCAATTACATCAATTGCGTGGCCGAGTTGGTCGCTCCCATCATCAAGCCTACGCATATTTACTGGTGCCTGATCCGGATGCGCTTAGTAAACAAGCGCAATTACGCTTAAATGCCATCCAAGCAATGGAAGAATTGGGGTCAGGTTTTTATCTTGCCATGCATGATCTGGAAATTCGCGGGGCTGGAGAGGTCCTAGGCGACAAGCAATCGGGTGAAATTCATGAGATTGGTTTTCAGCTGTATACGGAGATGCTCAACCGCGCTGTCAAAGCACTCCGTAGCGGCAAAGAGCCCGATCTCCTCTCACCCCTTCAAGCCACTACAGATGTCAATCTAGGAGTTCCAGCGCTCTTTCCGGATGATTATTGCCCAGACGTTCACGAACGCCTATCCCTTTACAAGCGCTTTGCGGGCACCAATGATTTTTCCGAACTCATGGGTCTTCGCGAAGAATTAATAGACCGTTTTGGCGACTTACCAGATCAAGCAAAATCGTTTTATGAAACCCATCGACTGCGCCTAGAGATGGCTGGCTTTGGCATTAAGAAGATTGATGCTAGCCCGCTTGCAATCCAGATTCAATTTATTCCCAACCCACCGATTGATCCAATGAAGATTATTCGTTTGATTCAGTCTTCAAAGCATATTCAATTAAACGGGCAAGATAAGCTGAAGATTCTGCCGCAAAAAGAAAATGATTTTCAAAAACTTGAGCAGCGCTTAGAACATATTCGCCGTATCTTGCGCAGCCTCAACGAATCTGCCATGCTTTCTACTGCATAAGCCAATTAACCATGAGCCATCCTCAGACCCTAGTCGCGTTATCTACCGCGCCAATACACCCCTCTTTAAATGATGCACTCACACATCACGCACAGATTATTGGAGTGGAATTACTCCCATCTCAACTCGATGCAAATGCGCCACCTTATTTTTCACAACGCTGGACGACATCATCAACTATAACGCCAGAAGCCCGAGCAGTATTAAGGGAAATTGCCAGCCAACACCAATCAGATCTCGCTTTCTTATCTGCTGCATTTAAACCCCATGCAATAAAAGTATTAGCTATGGATATGGATTCAACCTTAATCAATATTGAGTGCATTGATGAGATTGCCGATTTCACAGGTAAAAAAGCAGCCGTCTCAGAAATTACCGAAGCAACTATGCGCGGTGAAATCAAAGACTTTAAGGAAAGTTTGCGTAGACGCGTCAAACTGTTATCGGGTGTTTCGGAAGATGTTCTGGAGTCTATCTATCAAGAGCGTTTGCGACCAAACCCTGGAGCATACGAGCTGCTCAATGGTGCGCATGAGCGAGGACTTTATACGCTGCTAGTTTCTGGTGGGTTTACCTTTTTTACCGAAAAGCTGCGCGTGCAATTGGGATTTAAACAAGCTCAAGCCAATACACTGGAAATCATTGACGGCAAACTGACCGGCAATGTGCTTGGGGAGATTGTTGATGGTGCCGCCAAGTCCATGTACGTAGACCAAGCCTGTCAGGCTCTGGGAGTGAGTAAAGCGCATGCAATGACGATGGGTGACGGCTCAAACGATTTGCCCATGATGCACGGATCTGGTCTTAGCATTGCCTATAAAGCCAAACCCTTGGTTAAAGAAAAAGCCGACGCGGCTTTTGACCGAGTCGGCTTAGATGCAGCGCTGCTGCTAATTCAGTAAGCGAATTAAAGACGCTCAAAAATAGTGGCAATACCCTGTCCACCACCGATACACATGGTGACCAAAGCATATTTGCCCTGAACGCGTTGCAACTCATGAATCGCTTTGGTGGCAATAGCAGCACCAGAGCATCCAATTGGGTGACCCAAAGCAATTGCACCACCATTCACATTGGTTTTGGCTGGATCAAGTCCAAGCCCTTTAGTGACTGCTAAAGCTTGCGCTGCAAATGCTTCGTTTGATTCAATGACATCGATTTGATCCAATTTCAGACCAGCACGCTCTAAAGCAATCTTGGTTGCTGGAATGGGGCCTTCACCCATGATGTGATTTGGCACGCCAGCAACTGCATAAGAAACCAAACGCGCAAGCGGCTTATGCCCTGCTTTTTTAGCCGTTTCGGCATCAGCTAACACAAAGAATGCAGCGCCATCATTAATACCTGAGGCATTACCAGCAGTCACGCTACCACCCTCTTTTTTGAAAACAGCCTTCATCTTGGCTAATGTTTCCATGGTGGTGTCAGGCTTGCAGTGTTCATCTGTATCAAACACGATATCGCCCTTACGAGTCTTGATCGTGATTGGAACGATCTGGGACTTAAAGCGACCCTCTTTGATTGCATTTGCTGCACGACGATGTGACTCAACCGCAAGCGCGTCTTGCTCTTCGCGTGTCAACTTCCATTTCTCAACCAGGTTCTCAGCAGTCACACCCATATGACCAACACCAAATGGGTCAGTCAAAATACCCACCATCAAGTCAATCATTTTGGTGTCACCCATACGTGCACCGCTACGCATCGCAGGTGAACCATACATACCGCGCGACATCACTTCAACACCGCCACCAACACCATAGTCACAGTCACCCAACATAATTTGCTGAGCCGTTGTTACGATGGCCTGCAAACCAGAACTACATAAACGGTTTAATGCCAT
>Ga0075030_100004729_pt1 | contig 12313 bp, 9 predicted proteins | sample LitLauG_LLR_2012_FD_71393 | JGI IMG/M metagenome (GOLD analysis project Ga0075030, IMG submission 71393) | Freshwater sediment microbial communities from Pennsylvania, USA - Little Laurel Run_MetaG_LLR_2012 | ecosystem: Environmental > Aquatic > Freshwater > Creek > Sediment | place: USA... | reverse complement strand
CGCATCGCCTTCGGCCGTCCGATCGGCTCGTTCCAGGCCATCAAGCACCTCCTGGCCGACACCAGCCTGAACCTCGAGATGAGCAAGGCCCTCGCCCTCGCCGCCGCCGAGCATGTCGGGGCGGGCGACGGCTACGGCCTCGAGGCGGCCAGCATCGCCAAGGCCTTCGTCGGGGACTGCAGCGTCGAGCTGGCCCAGAACTGCTTCCAGGTGTTCGGCGGCATCGGCTTCACCTGGGAGCACGACCAGCACCTGTACCTGCGCCGACTCACCTCGGACGCTTCGCTGTTCGGTGACGCGGCCTGGCACCGCGAGCGCCTCTGCCAGTTGGCCGGCGTGTGAGGGGAGGCGACCGATGTCCGGGGAGATGATCGGACCCGACGAGTTCCGGGCGGCGGCGCGGGCCTGGCTGGAGGCCAACATGGCCCGCCGCGCCGACCCCGACGGTGTGCCGGCCGGTTCGGACGACCGGACGCCCGAGCAGATCCGGGCCAGCCGCGTCCTGCAACGCCGGCTCTTCGACGGCGGGTACGCCGGCATCTCCTACCCCCGCTGCTACGGCGGGGCCGGCCTGTCGGCCGAGCACGAACGGGTGTTCCGGGAAGAGTCGCGGGGATTCGTCCTGCCCGACTTCGGGGGGGCCGGCCAGGTGATGTTCACCGCCATCGGCCGGTCGCTGCTCGCCCATGCCGGCGACGACTTCCTCGAACGGCACGTACCCCGGCTGCTGTCGGGCGACGCGTTGTGGTGCCAGTTCTACTCCGAACCGGAGGCCGGGTCCGACCTGGCCGGCATCCGGACCACGGCCACCCGGGACGGGGCGCAGTGGATCATCCGGGGGTCGAAGATCTGGAGCACCGGGGCCCACCATGCCGACTGGGCGATGTGCCTGGCCCGCACCGACTGGGACGTCCCCAAGCACCGCGGGCTGACGTGGTTCGCCGTGCCCACGGCGGCCGCCGGGGTCACCGTGCGGCCCATCCGCCAGATCAACGGGGCGTCGGGGTTCTGCGAGGCCTTCCTCGACGACGTCGCCGTGCCGGTCGGTGACGTCATCGGCGAGATCAACCAGGGTTGGGCTGTCGCCCAGACCATGCTGGTCTACGAGCGGGGCGCCGGCGCATCGGGGGCCCGCCCGGTCGAGCCGACAACCCTGGCCCCTGACCTGGTGGCCCTGGCCCGGTCGGTCGACCGGGCCGACGATCCCGTCGTCCGTCAGCTGATCGCCCGGGCCCACATCAACGACTTCGCGCAGTACCACCTCGGTCGGCGGGTGGCGGCCCGCCTCCAGCGGTCGGCCGACCCGCAGCCGGCGGTGGCCTCCTACGGCAAGCTGGCCGCCGGGGTGCTGGCGCCGATCCGGGCCCGGATCGCCGTCGAGATCGGCGGTCCCGCCGTGCTCGTGTGGCCGGACGGTGGCCCGCCGGCGACGTCCCACACCGTCAACTACCTCAACGCCCGGATGGGCTCGATCGCCGCCGGAACGAACGAGATGCAACGCAACGGGATCGCTGAGCGGGTGCTCGGCCTGCCCCGCGAGCCGAGCTTCGATTCCAACAAGCCGTTCTCCGAGGTGGTGCGGGACGCCCGCCACTGGAGCGGGCGGGTCGGCTGAGGGGGCCGCCCGGTGGCGCTCCCGCTGAGCGGCCTTCAGGCCGGGGTGAAGCTCACCGGCATGGTCTCCGGCCCGGAGATGAAGTTCGATGACCGCCGGGGCAGCGGGTCGCCGGCGAGGCGGAGATCGGGGAGGCGGCCGAGCACCTCGGAGAACATCACCTTCAGCTCCAGGCGGGCCAGTGCCGCCCCCATGCAGAAGTGGGGTCCGAACCCGAAGGCCAGGTGCGGGTTGGGGGCCCGCCGCACGTCCAGACGGTCCGGCGTCTCGAAGACCGTCTCGTCGCGGTTGGCCGACGGGTACATGAACAGCACCTGGTCGCCCGTCCGGAGGGTCCGGCCGCCCACCTCGACCGGGCGGGTCACGGTGCGGGCCATGTTCTTGACCGGCGACACCCAGCGGAGCAGTTCCTCCACCCCGACGTCGATCGTCCCCGGGTCGTCGCGCAGCACGGCCATCTGGTCGGGGAACTCGAGCAGGGCGAGCATCCCGTCGGTGATCACATGCCGGCTCGTCTCGTCACCCCCGATGAGGATGAGCAGGCTCTCGTTGATGATCGACTCGTCATCGAGCCGTTCACCGTCGATCTCGGCCGAGCACAGGATGCTGACCAGGTCGTCCTGCGGGGGTTTCGACCGGCGGTCCCCGATCACGCCGAGCTGGAACTCGCGGAAGGCGAGCATGGCGTCCAACCCGGCCTGGGCGACCTCGGGTGCCGGGTCGGCCGTGGTCGCCCGGATCAGGTCGTCCGACCACCGGAGCAGGTCGGTGTAGGACTCCGGCGGGAACCCGAGCATGTCGGCGATCAGCAGCAGCGGCAGCGGGGCGGCGATGTCCCACACGAAGTCGCAGGCGCCGGTCGGGGCGACGCGGTCGATGAGCTCGGTGCAGATCCGCCGGATGGTCGCTTCGTGCTCGCGCACCCGCCCCGGCGTGAAACCCCGGCTCACCAGACCACGACGCCGGGAGTGTTCGGGGGCGTCCATCGAGATCATCATGGGCAGGTGGTCCCCGTGGGCCCGCGGCGCCCGGATGCTCGAGAAGGTCACCGGGTCCTTCTCCCCGGCCAGCACGTCGGCGTGGCGGGTCAACGCCCACACCTCGTTCTTCTCGTCCCAGTAGGCCGGCTCGTGGGCCCGCATCCAGGCCCAGTCGGCGTACGGTCGCCCGGCGTACCAATCACCGTCGAGCAGGTCGAACTCTGCGGTCATGGGCGACGCCCTGCCGGTGTCATCACGACGCACCCTAGCCAGGGCGGCGGCGGCCGGGCGGCCAGCCGGGAGCGGCCGCCGCCCACTTGCCCGCCTCGGTAAATATCTATATCGTTTGGCCTGTCCCGGGTCCGCTCACGATGGGTGGGCCCGGACACGCCGGTGCCGGCGCAGCGGTGGTGGCTCGAACGGCAGGGGGGCTCGTGAGGACATCGATCAGCATCGTCGCGGTGCTCGCCCTGTGCGGCGCGGCCACCGCCTGTTCGCGGGGGGCAACGTCGTCGACGGCCACCACCGCGCCACCGGCGGCCGTCGCTACGACCGGCACCGGTCCGACGGCCACGACCGTGGCCGACCCGTGCAGGACGGCCGCCCTGCAGTCCTCCGACACCGGCATCACGTCGACCACCATCACCGTCGAGGTGATGGCCGATGTCGGCTCGCCCCTCGCGCCCGGGTTGTTCCAGGGCAACTTCGACGCCATGAACGCCTTCGCCAAGTACGTCAACGCCCACGGTGGGATCGGCTGCCGGCAGCTGAAGGTCAAAACGTGGGACAGCCGGCTCGACGCCACCGAGAGCAAGAACGGGCTGATCGACGCCTGCGCCAACGCCGTGGCCATGGTCGGCAACAACGCCCTGTTCAACCCGGACGTGTCGCCCATGACCGGTTGTGTCGACCTGGCCGGTCACCCCACGGGCCTGCCCGACATCGCCGCCCTCACCAACGACTCCAACGAGATGTGCGCCCCGACCACCTTCGTGATCTCGGGCGTGTACCAGAAGTGTCCCGTCGCCCCCGGGGTGCGCCCGCTCACGGCGAACATCGGCCAGATCCGCTGGTTCCTGAGCACCAACCCCGGCCTGCACGGCCTGTACCTGGCCGCCAGCGACACCCCGACGCTGGTCCAGTCGGCCGCCTACCTGATCGCCTCGCAGAAACAGGCCGGGATCGTCTTCGACGGCACCCCGAAGGTCTCCGGCTTCGACACCCAGACCGCCTACACGCCCCGGGTGGCGGTGGTGAAGCAGGCCAAGTCGGACTACGTGTTCAACGGATCCAACGACGTGGCCATGATCCGGATGCGCAAGGAGGCTCTCGCCCAGGGGGTCACCGGGGTCAAGGTGTGGGGGTGCACGCTCGCCTGCTACACCCCGGCCATGCTGAGCGAGGGGGGCTCGGCGGTGGAGGGGACCTACGTCGCTGGCGGCTTCCTGCCGTTCGAGGAGGCGAGCCTCAACGCCCAGGACGAGGCCTACGTGTCCAACGTGCCGTCGTTGACCACCTGGGGGGCGGAGGCGTGGCAGGCCGGCCTCGCCTTCCAGCAGGTCGTCGACAAGATCGTGGCCACCGACGGCCCCAACGCCATCACCCGGGCGGCCATCCTCGACGGGCTCCGCAACATCGGCCAGTTCACGGCCGACGGATGGATGGGCCCCACCGATCTGCGCAGCCTGTCGCCGTGCTTCCTCGTCATGCAGATCCAGGGGGGCAAGTTCGTGCGCTCCTACCCGCCGACGCCGGGCACGTTCGACTGCAACCCCGCCAACCTGGTGACGGTCAACATCGACACGGCGGCCGCCGGCGCCCAGCTGAAGTAGCGTCCCCCGTCCCCCGTCCCCCGGCCACGGGGGACGGCGGGTGCGCAGCGCGCCGGACGCCTACGGGAAGGGGATGGATGGACCAGCCGAGCACCACCCCGTGGCGACGTGACCCGGGTGTCTTGGCGGCCGGGCTGCAGGCGTGGGCCGGCGCCCGTCGGGGTCCGGACGCCGTGGTGACGGACGTGCGCACGCCGGGCAGCGGCATGTCGAACGACACGGTGCTGTTCCGCCTCGACGGCGACGAGGTGGTGGCCCGGCTGGCCCCCGCACCCGACGCCTTCCCGACGTTCCCGTCCTACGACTTCGAGTTCGAGCGCCGGGTGATCGAGCTCGTCCGGGCCCGGACCACGGTGCCCGTGCCGGAGGTGCTCCACGTCGAGTCGTCAGACGCCTTCCTGGGTGTGCCGTTCATGGTCGTGCGGGCCGTCGCCGGCGTCGTGCCCGGCGACAACCCGCCCTACCTGATCGACCCGGACGGCTGGTTCCTCCGGGGCAGTGCGCAGGACTGGCGGCGGATGGAGCGCTCGACGGTCGAGGTGCTGGCCCGCCTGCACGCCGTCGGCGACGGCGACGACACCGCCTTCCTCCGTCTGGACGGACCGGGGGACACGGCGCTGGCCCGCCAGCTGTCCAACCAGCGGGCCTACTACGACTGGGTCCGCGACGGCCGGGAGGTCCCGGTGCTGGCGCGGGCCTTCGCCGCGCTCGGCGCCACCCTCCCGGCCAACGACCGGAGCGTGTTGAACTGGGGTGACAGCCGGCCCGGGAACATCATCTTCCGGGACTTCGAGCCGGTCGCCGTGCTCGACTGGGAGATGGCCGCCGTCGGTCCCCCGGAGGTGGACCTGGCCTGGGCCGTGTTCTTCCACCGGTTCTTCGCCGACATGGCGGCGCACTACGGGCTGCCCCCGGTCCCCGCCATGTTCGACGCCGACGAGATGGTCGGGCTGTACCACCAGCTCACCGGCACCGCGCTCGACGACCTGCGGTGGTACCTGGCCTTCGCCGGTCTGCGCTTCGGGATCATCCTGACCCGCATGAGTCTGCGCAGCATCCATTTCGGTGTCTCCGAGCCGCCGGTCGACGAGGACGGGTTGATGCTGTTCAAACCGCTCCTCGACCAGCTCCTCGACCAGCTCTGACCGGCCCGCTCAGCTGCGCCGCCGGCCCGTCCCACGCCCTATCCGGTGGCCGGCTCGGCCCGCGGGGCGACCTCGCGGGCCCAGCCGTAATCGGCCTTGCCGGAGGGGTGACGGCCGATCTGCGAGCAGGCCAGCACCGCCCGGGGCGTCTTGAACCGGGCCAGCTGCCCGGCCGCGAAGTCCCGGATCTCGAGCGGGGTGAGCGACACCCCGGGGCGGTACTGGACGAGAGCCACGACCTCCTCGCCGAAACGGGGGCTGGGCCGGCCGACGACAAGGGCGTCGACGATGTCGGGATGACCCCGGAGGACCTCCTCGACCTCCTCGACGAAGACCTTCTCGCCGCCGCTGTTGATCACCATGGCGTCGCGGCCGAGCACCTCGACGGCGCCGTCGGCCGAGTACCTGGCCCGGTCGCCGGGCACCGACACCCGCTGCCCGTCGACGACCGGGAAGGTCCGGGCCGTCGCCCCCGGGTCGTTCAGGTAGCCGAGGGGGATCCGGCCGCGGCGGGCCGTCCAGCCGACCTCGTCGTCGCCGGGGGCAAGGAACCGGGTGCGGTCGTCGGACAGCACGCCGGCCCCGGCGGCCGGTGTGAACCGGCGGGTGTGATCCCCTCGGCGGGAGGCACCGAAGGCCATCCCGCCCGTCTCGGACGAGCCGTAGCCGTCCCTGATCTCGAGGTGGGGCACCAGCTCGAGCAGGGCCTGTTTCAGGGCCAGGCTGGTGTAGGCCCCTCCCGTTCCGAGGGTGGCGAGGGCCGACAGGTCGTAGGGCCGGCGCCGGAGCTCATCGACGAGGGGTCCGGCGTAGGCGTCGCCCACGACGGTCAGCAAACTGACCCGCTCCCGCTCGGCCGTCTCGAGGATGGTCCGGGCGTCGAACGGGCGGGCGTCGTCGTGGAGGACGACCGTGGCACCGTTGTGCAGCCCGGCGAACACAGTCCACTGGGCCGCCGCGTGCATCAGCGGGGGCGCCGCGAACCACACCCCGGCACCCCGCGCGGCGACGGCCCCGATGGCCGGCGCGGCGGCCGACTCCATCCCGCCCATGCCCGACACGTACACGTCGGCCTGGCGCCACAGGACGCCTTTCGGCACGCCCGTCGTGCCCCCGGTGCACACCAGGTAGAGGTCGTCGGGTGACGCTGCCGGCAGCGTCGCCCCGTCATCGGCGGTGGCGATGGCCTCCTCGTAGCCGATGCTCCCGTGGAGGGGAGCGACGCCCGATCCGTCCTCGACGTGGACCACGACGACCCCGTCGAGGGGGACCTCCCGGAGCAGCGGTGACAGCCGACGGTGATAGACGATGGCGTCGGCCCCGACGGTGGCCAGCAGCGACGCCACCTCCCGGGGGCGGTAGTGGTGATTGACGTTGTAGGGGACGGCCCGGGCCCGGTAGGCGCCGATCATCGTCTCCACATAGGACGGGCAGTTCGACAGCACGATGGCGACGGTCGACTGCCCGCACTGCCACGGTTCGAGCCCTCCACGCTCCTCGCCCACGCCGAGCCCCCGGGCGTGGAGGAAGGAGCCGAACCGGCAGGTGCGGGCCTGGACCTCGGCGAAGGTCCGACGCACGGACGTCCACACCAGCATCTCGCGCTCGGGCGCCGCCGCGGTGACGAGGTCGAGCACTGCGGGGATGGACCACTCACCGTCCACTCAGCCGGCCCGGCCCGCCCCGGCGGGGCGGGCCACCCCGACGAGCTCGGACAGGTTCGTCGACATCACCCGCTCCAGGTCGCCTCGTTCGATGGTGCCGAGCTGGTCGACGAACGACAGGGGTTCGGCCAGACCCTCGGGGTGCGGGTAGTCCGACCCGAAGCAGACCCGGTCGGCGCCCATCAGCCCGATGACGGCGGCGACCGACTCCTCCCAGAACGGGTTGATCCACACGTTGCGGCGCAGGACCTCGACGGGATGGGTCGGGAACTCCCGGGGCATCTTCTTCCAGGCCAGCTCCAGGTTCCTGGCCAGGAGATGAACCCATTGGCCGCCGTTCTCGACGCTCATGAGGTGCACACCGGGGAAGCGGTCCGCCATGCCGTGGCAGATGGCCGAGGCGAGGGTGTCGTGGATGGTGCGACCGCCGTCGGCCACGTGGGCGAAGGTGTTCGGTCGGAAGGCGACGTACTCGCCCCGCCGTCCCTCCCAGGTGTTGAGGTAGTCCTGGTAGCCGCTGTCGGAGGCGTGGAGGGCCACCAGGACGCCGGCCTCCTCGACCCGGGCCCAGAACGGGTCGAACTCCGGGAGGAACGGGGAGCGCCGGCCCCGCAGGCCCGCCACCGGTGCCGGCCGGACCAGGATGGCGCGCGCCCCCCGGGACAACACCAGCTCCAGCTCGGCGATGGCGCTGTCGAGGTCGCCGGGGCTGACGATGGGCGTGGCGAAGATCCGCCCCTCGTAGTCGTAGCGCCATTCGTCATGGAGCCACTCGTTGAACGCGTGCAGCGCGACCTGGGTCAGTTCGGGGTCGTCGATGAGGCGTTCCTCGATCAGGCTCGCCAGTGTCGGGAACATCAGCGTGGCCGCCACGCCCTGGCGGTCGAGCACGGCGAGGCGGTCCCGGGGGTTGCGGAAGGACGGGTCGCAGCGCATCGGCTCGCCGGTGAGCTCGCGCAGCGTCTTGCCCTCGGGGTTGTCCCCGGCGTAGAAGGCGGCGTGGGCCCCGGGGCGGGCGACCACCTCGAACGTCGGGTTGGGGATGAACTCCGTCACGGTGTCGCGGACGACGAGCTTCTTGCGTCGGTTGATCTCGACGTAACGGAACAGGTCCTTGTGGGCCCGCGGCAGGTGCCGTGTGAAGGCATCCTCCGACTCGTACAGGTGCTGGTCGGCGTCGAAGACCGGTACATCGAGCGGGGTGACCATCTGGCCGATCGTAGCAGCGGGGCGCCGCTGCGGCTCCTCCGACTTTCCAGATCGGAAACTGTCACTTTCCAAACCGGAGCCCGGTCGGGCGCCCCTGAACGTCGGTGGCTAGGCGGGACCGGCCCCCGGTTTGGCCAGCTCGGCCTTCATGCCGTCGAGCAGCATGAGGATCGGCATACCGGCCTCACTCAGGGCATGGCCGTGACCGGTCTGGTGGATGTCGAAGACGGCCTGGATCGACGCGTAGAAGCCCTGCACGTCGAGGGTCTGGTTGACCGCCCGCTTGGCCTGGCGTAGCGCGAAGGGGTGTTTGGTGGCGATCTCGGCGGCCAGGGCCCGCGTGACGACGCGCAGGTCGTCGAGCGGTACGACACGGTTGACCATCCCCACCCGTTCCGCCTCGGCCGCCGTCATCTTCCGACCGGTGAACAGCAGCTCCTTGGCTTTGCGGGCGCCCCACTCCCAGGTGTGCCCGTGGTATTCGACGCCCCCGATGCCCAGGTTCACCACCGGGTCGGAGAACGTGGCGTTCTCCGCGGCGATGATCAGATCGCAGGGCCAGCACAGCAGCAGCCCGCCGGCGATGCACACACCCTGGACGGCGGCGATCGACGGCTTGGGCACGTTGCGCCACCGCAGCGAGTACTCGAGGAACCGTCGCGCTTCGGTCTCGTAGATCCCGGCCAGGGTCCAGCCGTCCGCCGGAGCGACCCCTTTGATGTCGTGGCCGGCGGAGAAGTGCTTCCCGTTGGCCTGCACCACGATGACCCGCACGGCGGGGTCGTCGGCGGCCCGGCGCCACGCCCCGTCCAACTCGTCGAGCAGCTCGAGGGTCTGGGCGTTCGCCGCTTCGGGCCGGTTCAAGGTGATCGTGGCGATACGTTCACTGGCCTCGTACTCGATGAAGGGCATTGACACTCCGTCCCGGCCGGTGGGCTCACTGCGGAAAGCGTCACTATACTTTGACGCAAGTGATAGTTCACGGGGCTGACGGGTGAGGGGAGCGTGACCGTGCACCTGGACTACGAGCCGATCGACGCCGACAACCACTACTACGAGCCGCTCGACGCCTTCACCCGCCACCTCGACCCGGCGTTCCGTCAACGCGGCGTCCAGGTCCTGACCGACGGGAAGCACACCCACGTCCTGATCGGCGGTCGGGTCAACCGGTTCATCCCCAACCCGACGTTCGACCCCATCATCGTCCCGGGGTGCATCGACCCGCTCTTCCGGGGCCAGATCCCCGCCGGGGTCGACCCCCGGTCGCTGGTGCAGGTGGCGCCGCTGGAGCGCAGCCCCGAGTACCGCCACCGCGACGCCCGGGTCGCCGTGGCCGAGGGCCAGGGCCTGGGGGCCGCCATCTTGTTCCCGACCCTCGGCTGCGGGGTCGAGGAGGCCTTGAAGGGCGACGTCGGCGCCACCATGGCCAGCCTCTCCGCGTTCAACCGTTGGTTGGAGCAGGACTGGGGGTTCGCCTACCGCCACCGCCTCGTGGGCGCGCCCATGCTGTCGCTGGCCGATCCGGAGCTGGCCGTCGGCGAAGTCGAGTACCTGCTCGGTCGGGGCGCCCGTCTCGTGCACGTCCGGCCCGCCCCCGTCCCCGGACCGGCCGGCACGTCGCGCTCGCTCGGCGACCGGGCCCACGATCCGGTGTGGGCCCGCCTGGCCGAGGCCTCGATCCCGGTGGCCTTCCACCTCGGTGATAGCGGGTACGACGCGTTCACCGCCCGGTGGGGTGGATCGGCGGCCTTCGAGGCCTACGCCGACACCAGCATCCTCAGTCGGGTGCTCGTCTCGGACCGGGCCATCCACGACACCATGGCGTCGCTCATCGTCGACGGTGTGTTCCACCGCCATCCGACCCTGCGGGTGGCCAGCATCGAGAACGGCTCGGACTGGGTGGGGCTGCTGCTCAAACGCCTGAAGAAGCAGGCCAACCAGACGCCGTGGGCGTTCCAGGACGACCCGACCGACGTGCTGCGCCGCAACGTGTGGGTGACCCCGTACTACGAGGAAGACCTGCACCGTCTGGCCGGGATCATCGGCGTCGAGCGCGTCCTGTTCGGATCGGACTGGCCCCACGGGGAAGGGCTGGCCGAGCCCCTGCAGTTCGTCAAGGAGCTCGCCGGCTTCGACGCCCACGAGGTCCGCCGCATCATGCGGGACAACGTGTTGGACCTGCTCGGCGTGACGGCGGTCTGAGGATGAGCGACGCCGGGAGCGACCCGGTCGCCGTTCTGCGGGCCGAGGTCCGGGACTGGTTGGGAGCCCATTGGGACCCGACCCTGTCGGTGGGCGACTGGTGGCGCATCGTGGCGGCGGCCGGGTGGACGGCCCCCCACTTCCTCCCCGAACAGGGAGGCCGGGGCCTGGACCGCAACGCCGGGGCGACGGTCCGGGCCGAGTTCGCCCGCTTCGGCGCCCTCCGACCCCCCGGCGGTCTGGGACTGCTCATGGCCGCGCCGACCATCCTGGCCCACGGCACCGCGGAGCAGGCCAGCCGCCTGGTGCCACCCATCCTCGACGGCTGGGTCAACTGGTGCCAGCTGTTCAGCGAACCCGGGGCGGGCTCCGACCTGGCCGGGTTGACGACGCGGGCCGAACGCCACGGCGACCGTTGGGTCATCAACGGTCAGAAGGTCTGGAGCTCAATGGCCAGGCAGGCCGACCACGGGATGCTGCTGGCCCGCACCGACTTCGATGTCCCCAAGCATCGCGGCATCTCGTGGTTCGCCCTCCGCCTCGACCAGCCCGGGGTGACGGTCCGACCGCTGCGGGAGATGACGGGACAGGCCGTCTTCAACGAGGTGTTCTTCGACGACGCCGTGTGCGACGACGCCGACCTGATCGGCGGGGCCGGTCAGGGCTGGGCGGTGACGCAGACGACGCTGTTGTTCGAACGGTCGGGGATCGGGGCGGGCGGCGCCCACGCCGGCTTCCCCACCCCGGGACCCCAGGGCGGCTTCCTGGGCCGTAACGCCGGGGACGCCGCCGGCGACCCGGAGCCGGGCGGGGACATGATCGTCAAACTGGCCGATCTCCTCGATCTGGCCCGGGCCCGGGACCGCCTCGGCGACCCCGTCCTCCGGCAGCGTTTCGCCCGGCTCTACACCCACGGCAAGGTCGGCCAGTGGAACGCCGAGCGGGCCAAGGCGACGGCCGGCGGGGGTGGCGGCCAGTCCGTGGCCAACCTGGGCAAGCTCCTGCAGACCACCATCGTCAAGGAGGCCGCCGCCCTCGGTGTGGCCATCCTCGGCGCGGACGGGATGCTGGCATCACCGCAGGGGGCCGAAGGCGGACGCTTCAGCGCCGCCTTCGTGTTCTCGGCGGCATCGTCGATCTACGGGGGCACCGACGAGATCCAGCGCAACGTGGTGGCCGAGCGCAGCAGCCTCGGACTGCCCCGTGAGCCGCTGGCCGGCCGGGACGGGCCCTACGGGGAGTTCCTGCGGTCGCTACGCCCCCCCGGCTAGCTCGGGCGGGGGGGCTGTCTCCCCGGCCGCCAGCTGCGGCCGGCGCAGAATGTGGCGACCGACGATGGTGGGCAGGTCGAGGAAGGTCCGGATGCCCGGCCGGGCGGCGCACACGGGGACCACGGCGTGGACGGCGTGCATCGCCGTGGCGAGACACCCCTGGTCGTTCTCGTCCTCGCCGTGGGCGGCGATGTTGGCCTCGAGCCGCATCGAGGGCGCACCGTCCACCGAGACGGTCCAGCCGCGACCGCTCGGCCAGTCGGGGGCGACGTCGGGACGCAACCGGGTGACGTGCTCGACGGTGAGGGCCCGACGCCCGTCGACCACGGCGCTGGCCGAGAAACGCATCGCCGCCACGGTGCCCGCCTCGACCCGCCCGGCGGCGACGTCGAAGG
>Ga0075030_100004727_pt1 | contig 12313 bp, 6 predicted proteins | sample LitLauG_LLR_2012_FD_71393 | JGI IMG/M metagenome (GOLD analysis project Ga0075030, IMG submission 71393) | Freshwater sediment microbial communities from Pennsylvania, USA - Little Laurel Run_MetaG_LLR_2012 | ecosystem: Environmental > Aquatic > Freshwater > Creek > Sediment | place: USA... | reverse complement strand
ACCCCGACATGCCCAGGCCTTCCGCGCGGGCCTTGGCGTAGGAGACCACCCCGCCCCCAATCAGGCAGACGGCCGTGGCCACGGTCAGGCCCCACTGGCCGGTCCGCACGAAGTAGATGAGCAGCCCGGTGAACACTGCCGCGTCGCCGACCCGGTCCAAGGTGGAGTCCAGGAAGGCACCCCACTGCCCGGACCGCCCGGCCAGGCGGGCCATCACCCCGTCGAGGGTGTCGGAGAAGACGAAGGCGGTGATGACCAAGGTGCCGGCCAACAGGTGCCCGCGGGGGTAGAACCACAAGGCCGAGGCGGTCACGCCCGCGGTGCCGACCCAGGTCACCACGTCGGGGCCGATGCCCACCGCGAGCAGGCCCCGTGCCAGCGGGGTGAGCATCCGGGTGAGCAGCGACCGCAGGTGGCGGGCGAGCATGGGACCTCTCGACGACCTCCCCCGGCCGGTCGGCCGCGGGGCGCCCAGCCTATCCGCGCCGACCGCGGGCCCCGGACGCAACGCCCGGGGAAGCGACCGGGGTCCCTTGCGGAGCCGCACCGACGCGGTGGAGGCTCACCCCACCTCGCAGGGAGCGTCTGCGGGGGGGAGGAGGTGGGTGATGGCCAGCGGCAGCGCCCCGGTGGTCGGTCGGGTGGCCGACGTCACGGACCCCGCACGCATCCGTAACGTCGTCCTGGTCGGCCACACCGGCGCGGGCAAGACCACCCTCGCGGAGGCCCTGCTGGTAGCCACGGGGACGATCCCGCGCGCGGGACGGGTGGAGGACGGCAGCACGACCAGCGACTTCGACGAGGCGGAGGCCCGCCAGCAGCGGTCGGTGTCGCTGACCCTGCTGCCGATGGTCGCCGACGGGGTGAAGATCAACCTCCTCGACGCCCCCGGGTACGCCGACTTCGTCGGTGACCTGCGCGCGGGCCTGCGCGCGGCCGACGCCGCCGTGTTCGTCGTCTCCGCCGTGGACGGTGTCGACGGGGCGACCCGGATGCTGTGGGAGGAGTGCGCGGGCGTCGGCATGCCCCGCGCGGTGGTCGTGACCCGGGTGGACCACCAGCGCGCGGACTTCGAGGAGACCGTCGCGGTCTGCCAGCGGCTGTTCGGCGACGGCGTGCTGCCGCTGTACCTGCCGCTCGCGGGCGACGACGAGCGCCCGGTGGGGCTGTACGACCTGCTCGCCGACCGGATCCTGGACTACTCCTCCGGCTCCCGGGTCGTCACCGAGCCGGACGCCGCGCACGCGCCGCTGGTCGCGACCGCCCGCGCCGCCCTCCTGGAGGGGATCATCGCCGAGAGCGAGGACGAGACGCTGATGGACCGCTACCTCGCCGGGGAGACCCTCGACCCCGCGGTGCTGGCGGTCGACCTGGAGACGGCGGTGGCGCGTGGCTCGTTCTACCCGGTGCTCCCCCTCGCCGCGCCGGGTGGCCTGGGCACCGCGGAGCTGCTGGCGCTGATCACGGCCGGCTTTCCGTCTCCCCTGGAGCACCCCGCACCGACGGTCACCGCTCCGGACGGCTCCCCTGTCGCCCCGCTGGCGTGCGACCCCGACGGTCCGCTGGCCGCTGAGGTGGTCAAGACCACCACCGACCCGTACGTGGGGCGCCTCAGCCTGGTGCGTGTGTTCTCCGGCACGCTGCGACCCGACACGCCCGTCCACGTCTCGGGGCACGCCTCACGCTTCGCGGCGGGGTCACCCCACGAGGACCACGACGTCGACGAGCGGGTCGGTGCCCTGTCTAGCCCGCTGGGCAAGGCCCAGCGGGTCGTCTCCGCTGCCGTGGCCGGGGACATCTGCGCGGTGGCCAAGCTGGTACGCGCAGAGACCGGCGACACCTTGTCGGACAAGGCCACCCCGCTGCTGATGGAGCCGTGGCTGATGCCGGAGCCGATGCTGCCGGTCGCGATCGTGGCGCACTCCAAGGCGGACGACGACAAGCTCGGGCAGGCCCTGGGCCGCCTCGTGGCCGAGGACCCGACGCTGCGCCTGGATAACAACGCCGCCACCGGCCAGCTGGTGCTGTGGACGCTCGGCGAGGCACATACCGATGTGCTGCTGGACCGCCTGCACACCCGCTACGGGGTGGCGGTGGACACCGTGGAGCTGCGCGTGGCGCTGCAGGAGACCTTCGCGGCCCCCGCGGTCGGCAACGGCCGCCACGTCAAGCAGTCCGGCGGCCACGGCCAGTTCGCCGTGTGCACCGTGGAGGTGGAGCCGCTGCCCGCCGGTGCGGGGTTTGAGTTCGCCGAGCGGGTGGTGGGCGGCGCCGTGCCGCGGCAGTTCATCCCGTCGGTGGAGAAGGGCGTCCGCGCCCAGCTGGCGCGCGGCGTGGTCGCCGGCTACCCGGTCGTCGACCTGCGGGTGACCTTGGTGGACGGCAAGGCCCACTCGGTGGACTCCTCGGACATGGCGTTCCAGACCGCCGGCGCGCTCGCGCTGAAGGACGCCGCGAAGGCGGGCGTCACGACGCTGCTGGAGCCCGTCGACGAGCTCGGCGTGCTCGTCCCCGACGAGTTCACTGGTGCGGTGATGAGCGACCTGTCGGGGCGGCGCGGCCGGGTGTCAGGCACCCAGCCCGTGGGTGCGGGACGCACCCTGGTCCGGGCGGAGGTCCCCCAGCTGGAGCTGACCCGCTACGCGGTCGACCTGCGCTCCCTCACCCACGGGACCGCGACGTTCACCCGTCGCTACGCCCGGCACGAGGCCATGCCGCACCAACTGGCCGCCCAGCACGCGGTCGCGACGTAGCCGGGCGTCAGGCGGTCGGCCAGGCCGAGGCGAGCAGCCCCCGGGTGTCGGCGAGCAGCTCGGGCAGCACCCTGGTGAGGGCCACCACCGGCATGAAGTTGGTGTCCCCGCCCCAGCGGGGCACGACGTGCTGGTGCAGGTGGGCGGCGATCCCCGCACCGGCGACCCCGCCCTGGTTCATCCCCAGGTTGAACCCGTGCGGGCCGCTGACCGCACGCAGGACCCGCATCGCGTCCTGGGTGAGGGCTCCGAGCTCCGCGATCTCGGCGGCGGTGAGGTCAGTCAGGTCGGCGACGTGGCGGTAGGGGCAGACGAGCAGGTGCCCAACGGTGTACGGGTAGCGGTTCAGGACGACGAAGCAGGACTGTCCCCGCGCGACCACCAGGCCCTCGGCGACGGGCAGTCCGGGGGCCAGGCAGAACGGGCAGCCGTCGTCCTCCCCCGGACCGGCCGGCTTGTTCTCCCCCCGGATGTAGGCCATGCGGTATGGCGTCCACAGCCGGTCGAAGGCGTCCGCGGCCTCACTCACGCGCTCGTGACCTGCACCCGCGCCGCGATCGCGTCCAGCACCAGCGCCACGGCCTCCTCGACGGGCACCCCGTTGCGTTGGGTGCCGTCGCGGTAGCGGAAGGAGACCGCGCCCGCGTCGACGTCTGCGTCGCCGGCGATGAGCATGAACGGCACCTTGGCCTTCTGGGCCGTGCGGATCTTCTTCTGCATGCGGTCGTCTGCCTCGTCCACCTCCACCCGCACGCCCGCGGCGGCGAGCTCGTCGGCGACGGTGCGCAGGTAGGCCACGTGCTCCGTGGCGATCGGGATGCAGACCACCTGCACCGGCGCCAGCCACGGGGGGAACGCTCCGGCGTAGTGCTCCAGCAGCACGGCGAAGAAGCGCTCGATGGACCCGAACAGGGCACGGTGGATCATCACGGGCCGCTGACGGGTGCCGTCGCCGGCCTGGTACTCCAGGTCGAAGCGCGCCGGCAGCTGGAAGTCCAGCTGGATGGTGGACATCTGCCAGTGCCGCCCGATCGCGTCCTTGGCCTGCACCGAGATCTTCGGCCCGTAGAACGCGGCGCCCCCCTCGTCCAGCACCAGCTCCAGGCCGGCCGCGCGCCCGACCGCCGCCAGGGTTTCGGTCGCCTCGGCCCAGTCCTCGTCGCTGCCGACGGACTTCTCAGGGTCACGTGTGGACAGCTCGAGGTAGAAGTCGTCCAGGCCGTAGTCGCGCAGCAGGTCCAGCACGAAGCCCAGCAGCGACGTCAGCTCGCCGGCCATCTGCTCACGCGTGCAGTAGATGTGCGCGTCGTCCTGGGTGAAGCCCCGGGCCCGGGTCAGCCCGTGCACCACCCCGGACTTCTCGTAGCGGTACACGGTGCCGAACTCGAACAGCCGCAGCGGCAATTCGCGGTAGGAACGGCCCCGGGAGGAGAACACCAGGCAGTGCATCGGGCAGTTCATCGGCTTGAGGTAGTACTGCTGGGCAGCACGACGGACGGTGCCGTCGGCGTCGACCTCGGCGTCGAGGTCCATCGGCGGGTACATGCCCTCGGCGTACCAGTCCAGGTGGCCCGACGTCTCGAACAGCGCAGCCTTGGTGATGTGCGGGCTGTAGACGAAGGAGTACCCCGCCTGTTCGTGCCGGGTGCGGCTGTAGTCCTCCATCACCTTGCGCACGACGCCGCCGCGCGGGTGGAAGACGGCAAGGCCGCTCCCTATCTCGTCGGGGAAGGAGAACAGGTCCAGCTCCACGCCGAGCCGGCGGTGGTCCCGACGCTCCGCCTCGGCGATCAGGTCCAGGTGGGCCTGCAGCGCCTCTGCGGACTCAAACGCCGTCCCGTACACCCGCTGCAGTTGGGGGTTGTGCTCGTTGCCCCGCCAGTAGGCGGCGGCAGTGCGGGTCAGCCGAAAAGCCGGGATGGCGCGGGTGGTCGGCAGGTGGGGTCCGCGACACAGGTCAGACCACACCACCTGGCCGTTGGCCGGGTTGACGTTGTCGTACATGGTCAGCTCCGCACCGCCGACCTCCATCACCTCGGAGTCGGGTGCCGACTTCAGCCCCACGAGCTCCAGCTTGTACGGCTCGTGGGCAAGCTCGGCGCGTGCCTCGTCCTCGCTGACCACGCGGCGCACGAAGCGCTGGCCGGCGCGGACGATCTGCGCCATCTTCTTCTCCAGCGCGCGCAGATCCTCGGGGGTGAACGGCGCCGACGGGTCGAAGTCGTAGTAGAAACCCCCTTCGATCGGCGGTCCGATGCCCAGTCGGGTGCCCGGGAACAGCTCCTGGACGGCCTGGGCCAAGACGTGGGCGGTGGAGTGGCGCAGGACGCTTCGCCCGTCGGGGCTGTCCAGGCCCACCCCCTCCACCACGTCCCCGTCGGCCAACGGCGTCGCCAGGTCCACCAGGCCCCCGTTGCGCCGAGCGACTACCGCGCCGCGCTGACCCGCCAGCACGTCTGCCGCGGTGCTCCCCGGAGCGGCCTGCACCTGCTCGCCGTTCACCTGTACTGCGAGCTGGTCAGACACCGCACGCCCCTCCCCTGCCCCCACCGGCAGGCGCCGGGACCCCGATGCTACCGAGGCCCCCCAGGGGAGTTGCCGCGGCGGCACAGGCTCCCCGACGAACGCAGCGCCGGTCCAGTCGTCGGCTTGGTTGAGCATCGGCGGCCAGGCCGTGCGGGCGCCGGCATCCCCCACCCGTACCACCTGCGTGGTGCCGGTCGCGGTGACCAGCACCACGGCGACGACCACCGAGCACTACAGGCCCCTACGCACGCTAGGGGTCGCTTGAGGGCGCGGGCCGGGCGCCGAGGTGGAGGGCGAAGAAGTCCACGATGCGGGCGCGCGCCGTCCGGGCGGAAGGCTCGTGGTACCCGGCCCCGGTGAGCCGCAAGGCGGCGAGCAGGGCCGCAGGACGGGCGGTGTCGTCGTGGTCGTTGAGGAAACCGTGGCCGGCGTCGGGGTAGGTGGTCACCTCGTGCGGCACACCCGCGGTGGACAGGGCGGCGTCCAGCCGCTCGGGGACCCCCCGCAGGGACCGATCCTTGCCCCCGTAGGAGCCGATGACGGGGCATGCGTCGCCCAGCTCGGCCTGCACCGATGCGGGCAACCTGCCGTAGTTCGCGCTGACGGCCGCGTAGCCGTGCCTGGGCGCGAGCGCCAGGGCGAACCCACCACCGAGGCAGAAGCCGATGACCCCTGCCCGGCCGCTGCACCAGGGCTGGGCCACCGCCCAGTCGCGGGCGGCGTCGATGTCCGCCAGGGCCCCGTCCTGGTCGCGCAGGAAGGAGAACAGGCAGGTGGTCCGTCGCCCCCAGTAGTACAGATCGGGCGCGACCGCGGCGAAGCCGCTGGCGGCGAGCCAGTCCGCCTGGCGCCGAAGGTCGGTGGTCACCCCGAACACGTCGTGGATGACGACCACGACGGGCCACGGTCCGGTGCCCCGCGGCGTCGCGACGTAGGCCGGCATTCGACCCCGTGGCGCCTGGAGGGTCACGTTCGCCATGCTCGCTCCTCATCCCCCGGTCGTGACGGCGTCAGGCTAGGCCGCACCCCGCGACGTCCGCAGCGCGGACACAGCCGGCGCGCTGGCGTCAGCCAGTTCGACTGTCGGACGCGCCCGTGCCACCCACCGTCCGTAGGCGGCGGCGCCCGGAGCGGCGCTCATGCCGTGGGCGGCCACGCTCAGCAGGACGGTCAGTCCGATGGTGGACGCCACGACGTCGAGCGTGTGACTGGGAGGCAGCGACTCAAGGGCGATCAGCGCGAACACGACAGAGGCCAGGCCCCGGGGGCCGAACCACCCGATGAAGGCGACCGTCGGTGCGCGGAGCCCGGTGCCGAGCAGAACCGCCGCGACGGGAAGCATGCGCAGCACGGTGAGCGCGGCCACCGCGAACACCACCGCCGCGAGGTCCAGCCCTGTCGCCAACCGCGCGACGGCGACCAGGCCGAACAGTGTCCACACAGCGAACCCGAGCAGGGTCGCGAGGTGGTCGGTGAGGTCCAGGCCCTCAGCCTCCCCGGCTGATGCCGTGGCATCGGCGGTCCACGCCCCGGCAAAGGCGACACCGGCACTGAAGGCGGCGATGAACCCGTTGCCTTGCAGGGCGACCGCACCGTAGTAGGCAGCCAGCGGCACGGCGACCGCCGCCAGGGGGACCATGGTGGCGTCCACTCGCTGGCGCACCAGCTGCTGGCTGACCAGCCAGGCGGTCCCCGCGCCGAGCAGCGCACCGACTGCCAGGCCCACGCCCAGCTCCGCCAGCGCGTGGACGACGGTGGGCCGCACGCGAACGGAGCCGCCGTCCTGCCCCAGTGCGATGGCGACGAGTACGACGGGGGTCGCCAGGCCGTCGTTCAGGCCACTCTCCACGTTGAGGACCCGGCGGATCCGCACGGGGACCACCGGGTTGAGGACGGTGGCCGCACCGAGCCCGGCGTCGGTCGGAGCAAGCGTGGCCGCGATCAGCAGCGCCGACCAGGCGGGCAGGCCAGGGAACACCAGCCGGGCGAAAAGGAACCCGGCGGCGATCGTCAGGGGCAGGCCTAGTAGGAGCAGCCGCGCACACATCCCAGCAACACCGCGCAGCTGGTGGGGCCGCACCTGCGCGGCGTCGTGGAACAGCAGCAACGCAAGGGTCAGCTCGGCGATGGAGCGGACGGTGCCGTCCTCGGGTGGGGTGTCGACCAGCGTCAGCCCTAGAACGACCCCGAGGGCTGTGAACAGCGCCGGGGTCGTGATGTCGAACCGTCGCAGCGAGCCCGAGACCGCGACCACGAGGATGACGACCCCAGCGAACAGCGCCACAGTGCCGGTGCTCATCCCACCTCCTTGGGGCTACCGTGGCAGAGAGGCACTGCGACCCCGCCAGGTGGGTTGCCGGGGCGTGTCGCAGCGCGGCTGTCAGGGGCTGGCCGCCAACGTGATGGTCCAGGCCAGGTCCGCGCCCCCCGGCTGGTCGGTCGTGGCGACGAGGCCACCCACCGGGCCGGGTGGCTGCACAGCGCCGCCGTCACCGACCGCGGCCGTGACATGCCCGCCGCCGGACCCAGTCACGCTGGCCCGCAGCGTCTGTGAGACGGGCGGCGTCCACGTGGTGGCTGTGGACGAGCGGGCCGCCCAGTAGGAGACGACCCAGGCACCGGAGGCACCGAGCCAGGAGAGCGGGGTCGCATAGCTGGTCGTCGTCGCGGTCGCGGCGTTCGGCACCGCGGTGAGCACAGGGCCGGCCCCGCTGGTCCCGGCGTAGGTCAGTAGGTCCAGTGTGCCCTTGGTGGCTGTGGTGCCGTAGGTGACCGTCACGGCGCTGCCCGCGTCGCTCGGCCCGGCGACGCGCTCCCACACGGTGCTGTACATGGTCGAGCCTTGCTCATGACCGACATTCACCCAGCCCGCCGGTGCGACCTGGGGGGCGGCGACGGCGCTCGTGGCGATGAGGATGAGCCCGTCGCCCCCGGCGGTGGACGGCGGGACTGTCACGGTCTCCGTGGTCGCGTTAGCCGAGGTGTGCGACTCACCAAGGAAGGCGATCGGGGCGGTGGACGGGCCAGGGTAGACGACCTGCGTGCTCGGGGGCGACGACTCGCCTAGGGCATTGGTGACCGTGAGCACCAGGCTGTAGCTGCCGGCCGCGGTGTATGGATAGGTGATGGTGGGAGTCGTCGTGCTCACCACCGAGGAGCCGTCGCCGAACGACCATGAGTAGACAGCGACGCTGGACGCCGGTGCGGTCGAGCTCGTGGCATCGGCGCTGCACGTCAGCTGGCTGCACGACACGGTGAACGAGGCGGTCGGCGGCGGCGCTACCGTCACCTGTTCCACCAGCGGGGGCGAGGTTCCACCGAAAGCGTTTGTGACGGTCAACGTGACCGACTCCACGCCGCCGGTGGTGTACGTGTGCCCCGTCGTGGGGGTCGTGGTCACCACGGACGTCCCGTCCCCGAAATTCCACGCGTAGCTGGTCGTCACCGAACCGGGGGAGGTGGACCCGGATGCGTCGAAGGTGCAGCTGAGCCCCGTACACGAGGGGGCGAACGACGCGACCGGAGCGGCGGCGACGCTGACCTGCTGGGTGGGGGACGTCGCCACCTGTCCCTGCGCGTTCGTCACAGTCAGTGTCACCGGGTAGGTTCCGGAAGCCGCGAAGGTATGGACAGGGGTTACCCCGGTTCCCGCCGGGGTCCCGTCGCCGAAACTCCAGACGTAGGAGGTGATCGACGAGCCGGGGTCCGTCGAGGCGGTGGCGTCAAAGCTGCACGTGTACCCGACGCACGACTCGCTGAACGTGGCGGTCGGCGGACTGGGCGGTGCGACGAACATCCCGTTGGACTTCCAATTGGGGCCACCGGTCGACGGCCCGCTGACGATCTGGTCAGTACTGGACTGCGGGTCGCCCCCGTTCCACGGAACGGCGTGCAGGTTGCCGCTGCTGTCGGCGTAGTACAGCGTCGTGCCGGCTAGGAACATGCCCGCGATCGCGGAGAAGTTGACCTGGCCGCTCCCACTGGGAACGTCGAATGCGCACGGCTCCAGGTTGTTGGTGGCGCTGCCGGCCGTCCACACGCAACGGTCCGCGCCTACGAGGCCGTCGTCGGGGGTGAAGCCGCGGTAGCGCAGCCCTGCCTTGCCCGCCATGGAGTAGTACAGCCTTCCCTGGTCGTAGAACATCCCGGTGACCGACGCGACGTCGCCGACACTGCTCCCGTTGGTGTCGAACGTGGGCAGCGTCCCGACGTAGTTGTAGCCCCCATTGCCACCTGCGGGGATCGGCTGCCACAGCGGGTCGTCGTACGAGCCCACGGCGGGGTCGAGGGTCTGCCGAGCACCCAGCGTCGCCCCGGTGAAGTCCCGCTCATACAGCCTGCCGTCGGAGTAGCCGTAAAACAGTTTGCTGCCGATCAGGAACACGCCGCGCACCTGGGACCAGTCCAGGCCACTGGGGTCGCTGACTTTCACGGGGGCGGAAGCCGCGGAGCCCTGGAGGTAGGTGTACGCCAGGCCACCGGGGTCGGCAGAGGAGTTCGCCAGGTAGACATCACCGGGTAGCGGTGCGTCGCCAACCGTGCTCGGCAGCGTCTCCCCGCCGAGCGGGAAGAAGGCAAGAAGCCCCCGGTAGTACTGCGGCGCCACCACCGACGCCGGCGGCGGAGGGGTCTGCGGACCCGGGCCCCAGTACCCCTGGTCGCTCCCGGTGTACAGACCCTGCGGGGTGAGCAGCAGCGAGTAGGTGCCGTTGCCGCGCGGGGTGCGGCCCGGGTTCCAGGCGTACGGGACCCCGCTCGCCGGGTCAAGTGCGGCGACCCCAGCCCGCGGGACGGCACCCGGACCGGGCGAGTCGTGGCCGTTGGAGTTGTTCATCCAGCGTTCGTGCCCGCCGACGTAGACCGCGTTGGCCCCCACCTGGACGGAGTACAGGGTGTCCCGACCGGTCCAGTCCACCCACGTGGGCTGGACGTTGCTGCCTGTGGCGGACAGCTCCCAGCGGGAGGCACTGTCACACAGGCCCTTGGTTCCGTCGGAGTTCGTGCCCTCGCCACCGGAGGCCACCACGACGAAGTAGGACCCGTCCGGGGACACGCTCAGTCCACGGACGTAGGAGTCCTCACTGTTGGAGTAGCACGCGGCACCAAACTCCTGGGTGGCCCAGGCAGGATCCACTGTCGCCTGTGTGGGCCCAAGGTCCACCATCAGGACCTGGTCGCGGACGTACTGGGCACCCGTCGCGTCCCCGACGTCCTTGAAGTTGCCGTCGACGATGAGGCGGCTGCCGTCGGGGGTGACCCCCATCGACTGCACCCCCACGGAGCCCAAGGCGCAGGTGGTGCATCCGGCGTACCAGTTGTGGTGCACCGTGCCCAGCTGCACGCCCATGTAGGACTCCAAGCTCCCGGTCACGGGGTCCAGCGACGCCAGACCTTGGTGGGACTGCCACGTCGTGGACCCGGCCGGCTTCGCGTGGGTGAAGCTGCCCCCGACCAGTAGGTAGCCATCGGCAGCTACGACGGAGCTGACCGGGCCGTCCAGCCCTGGTGAGAAGGACGTGATCCGCTGCCCGTTAGTGGTGTCCAGCAGCACCAGGTACTTCGCGGTCGTCCCGTTGACGGTGGTGAACGTCCCCCCGACGTACACCGACGGATCGCCGTTCACGATGGGGCCCGGCAGCAAGGCGTCCACCTGCCCGTACCGGCTGCCGCCACTCAATGCTGGCTCGAACGAGGTGTTGATCGTGCCTGTGGCCTGGTCGAACGCCAATATGTTGCTCACCGTCACGGCGTCGGCCGCGTTGAGGTCCCCCGGCGGCAGCGCCTTCGTGAACTCCCCGGCCATGATGATCTGACTGCCGACCTGGGTGATGGCGTAGACCTCGTAGTGGTTGCCTGAGGCGTCGGACCCCGGGAGCACGTTGGGTGTCGTCGACGCAGGCGGGTCCGCGGTCACGAGGGCCCCGGCCCCTGCATCGGCGCGGGCCACCGTGGGGGCTACCCCGGCCAGCAGCCCGGACAGCCCCACCAGGCACACGGCCACGGCAATGCGTCCGGGCCTCCGACGAACGTTCCGCATGGTCCCGCCCCTTGGTGTCACCACGGCCGCGCCACGGTTGGTGGCTCGCCCCGCGCCTGGCCCACAAGGCATGGTCGCTCATTACGGGTCGGCCCTAGTGCGGAATCGACCCAGCGGCTGACCCATCGAGCCACGTGCGCACCAGCCGAACCACGAACACCCACAGGTACCAGCAGAACAGGTGGGCCGGGTACCGGGACCTAAGTACGAGCCACCGGTGACGTTCCTGCCGGGCTCCACGCATCTGCTGCGTGCTGGTGGGCGATACTGGGTTCGAACCAGCATTCACGCTCGCGAGCGATACTGGGTGTGACCTGCGGATATGGCCTCTGACCTGCGGTGATGCTTGACAGTATCGCCTCTCACAGGTCACCATGAGTCACCACAGATCACACCTAGATCTGGCACGTGGATGGCACGGGGAGGTGACAGGCGATGGCACGTTCCTACTTCGGGTCGGTCCGCAAGCTGCCTTCAGGCAAGTACCAGGCCCGCTACACCGGCCCGGACGGGATCACGCACAAGGCGCCGGTGACCTTCGACGGCAAGGGCGACGCGACGGCCTGGCTGTCGCTGCAGCGGTCGGCGATCGTGTCCAAGCAGTGGCAGCCGGAGAGCGCGACGAAGGCCGCCGAGGTGACGCTGAAGGCGTATGCCGACGACTGGCTGGCGGCGCGGGAGATCAAGCCGCGCACCCGCGCCCACTACCGGCGGCTGCTCGACGGCCTGATCCTGCCCGACCTCGGCCGCTCCCCCATCGGTGCGATCACGCCGACGATGGTGCGGGACTGGCACGCCCGGCTAGGTCGCAACGGCAAGCCGACGATGCGCGCCCACGCCTACGGACTGCTGCGCACCATCCTCGGCACGGCCGTTGCCGACGAGGTCATCCCGGCCAACCCTTGCCGGCTGCGAGGGGCTGGCAGCGCGCCACGTCAGGTCAAGATCCGCCCGGCCAGCCTCGCCGAGCTTGAGACGATCGCGACGACGGTGCCAG
>Ga0075030_100004726_pt1 | contig 12314 bp, 13 predicted proteins | sample LitLauG_LLR_2012_FD_71393 | JGI IMG/M metagenome (GOLD analysis project Ga0075030, IMG submission 71393) | Freshwater sediment microbial communities from Pennsylvania, USA - Little Laurel Run_MetaG_LLR_2012 | ecosystem: Environmental > Aquatic > Freshwater > Creek > Sediment | place: USA... | reverse complement strand
GCCAACGCCCTGGCCGTCAGTGACCGCACGGTGTTCCGCTATCTCTCGGGAAGCTTTTCATCACCTCAATAGGTCCGGATTCCTGTGAGAGTTTTCGTACCTTTGTGGGAAACACCCCGACGAGCTGCACCGCCGGATCAAAGACCAGCGGATCACCTGGATACGCGAGTTCGATGAACACCGGGCGATGGCCTTATCGTCCGCCGTCACCCGTATCGAAATCCTCCGCTCCTATCCCTCGCGGGAGGTCGGAACCGAGGATGCCGCCTGAGCGGCCTGGGCGAGTTGTACCGCTCAATTCCCCCTCTGCATTGCAGAGGGCATCAGACTACTAACTTTTGGAGCCGTGCCTTGCACGGCCCTTCCCGCAGAACGCTTCACAACCCGGGGCCAGTTACGCGCCCTGCGGGAAGGAAGAAAGCCCTTGGTCGTGATAGGCAAAACGGTAGCAGTCTGATGCCCTTGGCCGTGCCCCAAGGAAGGACTGGAACCCATCAGTAAAACAGAATACCAATTGGCAGGCTTGTCCCCTTAGTCCAGCCTAAGAAAAAAGGGAGGGCGTTTTCCCCGTGAAAACGCTTTCGCGGAAAGGGAGCGAGGCGTGATGAAATTTCAGGTTGCCAGGTTTTCAACATTCCGCTAGGTTGCGTACGCAAAAACTCGCGTACCCAAAAACTCGGCAAGGATGCTCAATGATTATCACGGTTGCGTCGTTCAAAGGAGGCGTCGGCAAAACGACAACCGCCGTCCATCTGGCGACGTTTCTTAACGAGCAATCCCCTGCCCTGTTGATCGATGGTGATCCGAACCGGAGTGCCTCGGGATGGTGCAAACGCGGTAGCCTGCCGTTCAAGGTCGTGGACGAACGCCAAGCGGCCCGTTACGCGAAGGACTTCGCCAATATCGTCATCGACACCCAAGCCAGGCCAAGCCGGGAAGACCTCGAAGCGTTGGCCGGTGGGTGCGATCTGCTCGTCATCCCCACCACACCCGACGCCATGTCTCTGGACGCCCTCACGCTGACAGTGGACGTGCTCAAGGAATTGGGTGCGGATCGTTACCGCATCCTACTCACGATGGTGCCGCCAAAACCCAGCCGTGACGGCGACGAAGCACGGGCAATGTTGCAGGATGCCAAGCTGCCCCTTTTCTCGGGAAGCATCCGCCGTCTCTCGGCGTTTCAAAAAGCCGCCCTGCTCGGTGTGCCGGTGTCGCTGGTCAAAGGCGATCCGCGATCCGCGAGCGGTTGGGAAGACTACCGCAAAGTCAGCATGGAGCTTTCGTGATGTCGAGCAAGTTCAAAAACATCTTCGACCAGGCGAAGGAACGCAAACCCGAGACGCCCGCAAAAGAGACACCGCACCCCTCCCCTGCCCTGTCGGTTATGCCTGCACCGGAGAAGAAGCGAGGGCGTCCGTCCGGCAAGCGAAGCGACGCGGACTATGTCCAGGTCACAGCCTACATCCAAAAAGACACGCACCGTGATGTCAAAATAGCTCTCCTCAAGACCAGTACAGACAAGGACTTCAGCGAACTGGTTGACAGCCTCCTTGCCCATTGGCTCAAGTCGCGTACCTGAAAATTTGCGTACGCAAAAAGCCGGACTTCTAAAAACTCATGTACGCGAGTGTTTGGCTTTTCAGCATTTCGGCTGGCCGCCTCGGTAATTGGTTGAGCCCCATGTTGCCTTGATGCCGATGGCTCCTATATGGCCATGAGGCTCGGCGTTCAGGCGGATGAACGCTAAAGCGTCCAGGCATGGAGGTGGCAAAATGTCGGAATCACCTGAGAACGGAAACGGCAAGGCCCGCAAGCGGATGGCGGGTAAGGCGTCAGCACGGCCAGCCGCCGCGAAGGTCAAATCCACCATCCATCTTTCGGTCGAGGCGTCGCAACGCCTCACCGTCCATGCGGCCATGATGGGCATGGATCGTTCCGAGCTGGTCGAGAAGCTTATCAACGACCACCTGCGGCGGTTCGTGGTCAGTGATCGCGGCGGGGCAGGGGACGCCGCCAGCGAAGCGGCGGCGTGATCTCCGGCGACCATCGGGAGCCATCCCCCCTCCTGGCGTGCCCCCTTTCTCCTCTCCTCCTCCTACCCCAACAGACGGTAAACGCGGCGTAGCCGCCACCGATCACGCAAACCGGCCAATTTCGCCCCCCACAGCATTTTGGGGCGAAATTGAGCCGGAACAAACAACAGCGGGAGCGTAGCGACCCACCGACAGGCCACGGGTCAGCGAAAGAGATGAACAACGCGGAGTCTTCGGAGCGTTGGGCGTCTCTTTCGCCCGTGGCCGACTCTGGCATCAGGGATTGAAGCCGTGCCCGCAGGGCAGTCGCCGTACCCGGCGACCGAGCGTCTAGCGAGCGGCGGAAAGCCCGACCCGCGAAGCGGGGGATGCCAGAAGGGGCATTCAGGATGGGCCAAAAACAGCCCTGGATGCCTCCAGGAGCGTCGAAACGGTTGCCGGACAGGGAAATCTACCGCCGTCCGCCAAAACGCCTGCAAGGGCCGTTTACGGGACAGGGCGGACCTATGCCTTGGCGGACGGCAGTTTGCCTTGGGTTTCGAGTAGCTTGCGGGCGTATTTTTGGCGAATAACCGTCATCCCGAACTTTTTCATCGGGCCGGCCTCGATCAGCTTCAACTCCTCGGCGTCGGCCTGGGCGATGGCGATGGCCTCGTGCTCGGCGAGCTGCTCCTTGCTCAAGCCCTCCCAGAAACCGGCGATGAGTTCCTTTTCCTTGCGGGCCTGGGCGTCGGCGTCGTGCTTCTGGCGGCGATATGCGGCATCGGCCCGTTCCTTGGCTTCTTTGGCTTCCTGTTGTTTCCGCCGCTCGGCGGCGGAAACAAACCCCTTGGGCGTGGCGTGGCCGTTCTTGATCGCGATCACCAGCCAGGCGGCGGGATCGGAAATCTTGCCCGGCTTCTTGGCTTCCTGCCAGTCAAGAATTTCGATCTGCTGCCGGATTTTGTCTTCGTCGTATTCAGTGGCTAGTTGCCGTGCAATCGTATCGGTAACGCCGTGGCCGATCAGTTCGGCCACCAATGGCGGCGGCGCGGCGGCGGGAAGCGAGGGCAGGGCCTCGGTGGTGAAGGGTTCCATTTCGAGCATTACCGGCCCGCCGCGTTTGGTGAACGCACGGTATTCTGCCCGTGCCTTGGGGCCGGGCTGGTAAAGCATGATCCAATCGGAAATACCGTCGGCGTCAACCGTCTGCTCAAAGTCGATCTTGCCGACGTAACCGGATGCTTTATGCGGAGCGTGGATTTTAGTCAGTTGGGAGCGGACACGCTCCCATTCAGAATGACGTGTTAATGGTGAATATGTGCAAAATTCCGAGTAGCGAAGCTTTGCCCGCGCCCGGTCGTTCTTGATGGCGGCGTACATCTGGTAGCTGAGCAATTCGTAGAATCGCTGCGGGGCAGGCGGAAGGCTCTTGAGGTAATCGTAATCGAGCGGTCGTGTCATTGCACCGTTGATCACTTGCATGTAAATATCATTTAGTACGATATAAACAGCATCTGCCGTCCGACCATCAGGAAGGCTTTCGCCAGTAAACACAATGCTATAACGCGTAAAGTCAGCTTCAAGTGTACGCTCTGTGCCGTCATTCTGCCTATATTTGATCTTGGCCGTAATACCCGCAAAGGCATTTTGACGAAGGGCTTTCCTGATAGTATTCACGTTCTCGCCTTCGCTATGCCCAAGCTCACGGCATATATCGCGAAGGCTTCCTAGTCTGATGATTCTGGGAATGGGCCGGGCAGCTTCTTCAATTCTTCGATTGATGAGAAGCGTGTCGAGCTTGTAGGCAAGCGGGCCTGGCTGTCCGTGTTTCTTGCTGTAATCCACCTCCCACCTGATAGACATTTCACCGCTAGCGTTCTTCTCGCGGATGTCGATAGCGATATTGCCATGCTTCGCCAGCCTGTGGACTGGATAACGGGAGAGGGCGGTTTCTACCCGAATCGGGGTTGGCGGCAGAAGTTCGTTGGTGCCATCTTGTGATCCAGTCATTTTGATTCCTTTAAATAAAGCACCACCACGTTTTCCGTTTTCGTCCCTTGTTGGTGTTGTTCTTAGTCTAAACAAGAGTTAAAGAGTTAGGCGGAAGGCACACTCACGCAAAGCGATTAATATCAGATACTTGGGGAAACTGCCAGCCCTAAATCCGTACCCCAAACTGAGCGGTGCCGTACCCCAAACTGAGCGGTGCCGTACCCCAAACTGAGCGGTGCCGTACCCCAAACTGAGCGGTGCCGTACCCCAAACTGAGCGGTGCCGTACCCCAAAGCCCACGGCAATTTTATGGAGGAGGGGCACCGGATTACGGCTCAAGCTCCTTCCGCGAACTGTGGTAGACATACAGGATCACCACCACGTCATCACGGATCGTGAACAGGATGCGATACTTATGTTTGTGGCGGACTTTGCCATAAACAAGTTCTTGAATCTTTTCGGGGAACTTTCGGGATTCACGAGCGACGGGACATCGGGTGGGATGCTTCGTCAGCGTCTCAATCTGCTTGAAAAGCCCCTGATACCACTTCTCCGCGAAAGCTGGGGAAATGTTTTCAGCCATCCAGGCATAGGCCGCGTCGGCGTCGTCGCGTGCCCTATCGGTGATGTCCAGCCTGTACATCAGACGGAAATCCCGTGCTTCTTCCTGGCGTGCTCCTTGAAGTCGTCCAGGCTCATCGTCCGCCCGGCCTTCATGTCTTCCAGCCCTTGGCGGATGCCTTCGGTCACCTTGGCTTCTTCCGCCAGGTCGAGCAATTTCTGATAGGAAGCGGCATCCTGTACCACCAGCTCGGCCTTGCCGTTGATGGTGAGGATGACCGGGTCGCCGGTATCCTTCAACTGCTGGAGGAATTCGGGCGTGTTCTTCTTGAAATCAGTTAATGAATGAATGTCACGATCAAGGTTCATAAGGCGGCTCCTGGGAACGTTTTAAGAATCTAATTCGATTCTAACACGCTTCGCCGGATAGGCCAAGCGAGAATGACGCAGCGTCGCCCGAAAGTGACCAGTGCGAGCGGACCAAAGCCGCCCTGGCTCCAGCCATTGCCGCCATGCGGGCCGAAGGGCTGTCGTTACGCCAAATCGCTGGGCGGCTCAATGCCGGGGGACACACGACACGGAGGGGAAGGGTGTGGAATCAGGTGCAGGTGCGAAGGATTTTGCGGAAAAAGGCATAAGTATCAGCGGTATAGGAAGTTAAGAAACCGATGGTTCCCGCCGTACCGATCTCGTATTCCAATCCGGAGGCGGCATCGGCTAGGATGCGCCGACTTTGCCGCCTGAAACGGATTTGCACCTTGGATCGACAGCAGCAGGCAGGGCCGGGGCATGCCCCGGCTCACGCACGGACGCACAACATGAGTGGCCGCTCACGCAAGGCGAAATCGCCGAAGCCGGTTGATTCCATCGTCACCGTCACGTCCGACGGCGACCGGGTGCGACTCAGCTTTCACGCCCCGGAGTCCGTCCCGATCTATCGTGGACGGCATCCTACCCTATCAGTTGACAATCAAACGGAAGATGTTAATATAAATTTACTCGGATATTTTGGAAACAGCGATTTAGATTTCTCCTTGCAGACTGACCAACTCCCAGAGGCAGACCTAAAATCTCCGCCTGACGGCAAACGGCCCGATTTCCTCGCGGCCTTGCTGGCGACGGTGCCAGCCAATGCGGCCTATGAAGAACAGGCCGCCCAGCTTGAAGGGCTCAAGCACGAAGTCAACGGCCGGATCAGGGATCGCGTTGATGCTATCATCCGTGACCGGCTCAAGGCCGAAACGGCTGATACCTACGCTCAGAAGCTGGAGATTACCCGCTGGCTTAATGCGGAGCTGCGGCGTTTCGATCTGAGTATCACATCGGAAAAAGTGGGCGGTGCCGCTTCGCTGGCGGCTGATCCGGGCGGCAAAGGCAGAGAAGGACGGTTTCAGGTAAAGGGAAAGGCGAAGGGGGAAAACGGTAAGTTCGCCTATTTCACCACCCAATCCCTCTCCGAACTGCTTGCCAATGTCGAGATCGTTGACGCTCACCGCCGCGAAGCTCTAGCGGGATGGCGGGGCCGCGTTTCCGAACAGGAAGTCGATTCCTCCCACGCAATCAGTGACTTGGACAATTCAGAAACGGAACACAAACAAAGCATTTTGCCGGACATTCAGGCCGCATTGATCGAAGAAATGCGACGGCAGCCGCATGACAGTTATGCCGATAAAAAGGCTCTCTCCGTTCTTATCAACGGACAGCTTCGCAAACACGGATTCGCCATCCGGTGCCCGAAAACGGGACGCCCTTCCTCTTTGGGAGCAGACCCCGGAAATCATCCGGACGAAGGCCGGTTTCATATCGTAAATCAAAATGAGGAAGGCAAACGTGTAAGAACGTTTCTCACACCAAACATTTCAAACCTTCTGGCCAATTTCGAGTTGATGGTTGATGACCCCGAGCGTAAACGCTGGGGCAAATGGACGGAACAATCAAGGCATTCCGGAAACGGGCGAACGCCAGAGGCGTAGCTCTTTAAACAATCTGCCGTCGGTGGCCCGGTTCCCTTGATGGGGCTAAGACCTCTTGATCTACGTCCAGTAAGCTAGTAGATTACTAGACGTAGATTGGTTGCGACGGCTTGCACCTTGCCTCACCTCCTCTGATCGCACGTCACCCCGATATCCGAGGGGCAAAAGATCCGCCGCTTGCGGCGACGATCATCATTCCCCTTCAGCCCTCCTGCCCCAATCCATCAACGTACCCCGTGGCCGAACTTGCCATACGGGTCGTTCGGCGTCCGCATGGACTTCACACCTGTTATGAGGAGCTTAGCATGGATGCGTTCCACGCAATCCGCTCGCTCGTCCCCGCCTCACTGGCTGACGTCAGACGAAAGATGCGGGACAATCGAGGTTCCAAAGCCGTCCTGTTCAGTTTCCCGACGTTCGTGGCAACGGTGAGCACGCTACGGAGAAGGCTGCTGCCACTCCCTGAGACCCAAGAGGAGGAGGAGGAACCGAAGTCAAACCCGGAGCCGATCATTGGATTGGACTCAACGGACGCGGAAGCCTGGGGACTTTTGAAAGAATATGGCTGGGATACTGATTCAGAAGTCAGTCGGTGGCTTGATGACGGTGGATCTATGGGTCCTTGGGACTGACCACCAGTAAGCCAAGCCCCGATCTCGATCCACGCTTGCATCGTCCTGCCGCTCCTGGTAAGCCTGTTACACACCCCCGGAACGGACGTTCCGGGGGTGTGTAACGGCGGGGGAGAGGGCACGGCATGGGGCAAAAGCTGATCGCGTATTACCGGGTAAGCACCGCCAAGCAAGGGGCCTCCGGCCTGGGCCTGGAGGGGCAGGAAGCCGCCGTAGGCGAATATGCCGGGGCGACCGGCGGCAACGTCATGCGGGCCTATACGGAGGTCGAAACAGGCAAACGCAGCGACCGGCCCGAGCTGGTCCGTGCCCTGGGCGATTGCAAGCGGTCCAAGGCCGTGCTAGTCATAGCCAAGCTCGACCGTCTGGCCCGTAACGTGCATTTCCTGTCCGGGCTGATGGAAGCCGGGGCGGAGTTCGTCGCCGTGGATATGCCATCGGCCAACCGGCTCACCCTGCACATCATGGCGGCGGTGGCCGAAGACGAGGCCAAGCGGATCAGCGAGCGGACCAAAGCCGCCCTTGCGGCGTACAAGGCCCGTGGCGGGCTGCTGGGATCGAGACGGCCTGGTGCCTTCCGGCTCAAGGGTGGGGCAAACGCTACAGCGGCAAAAAAGGGCGGGGAAGTGGTCAGGGAGCGGGCGAAAGACGCCTATGCCGATCTGGCTCCGGCCATTGCTACCATGCGGGCAGAAGGGTTGTCGCTACGGGCAATCGCCCGGCGGCTCAATGAAGAAGGGCACACGACGAGGAAGGGGAAACAATGGAATCAGGTGCAGGTGAGGAGAGTGACACGGCGACAATATATGTAATGCACTGTGTAAAACCGACAAAACTCACAGCGAAACCTGTAAGTTATGCATTTTGGGGCCTGTTAAGCGGGATACTCGCGCTTTTCATTATTTGGACAGCACCGCTCTTCAAACTATTCCCAGAACTAGATAAATATTGTGATATTGATAGCCCAAATCTTTTGTGCACAAAATTACTAGAGTACTATTGGACTTTTAGCATGGTTTTTGCTGTTTTAGCGATTATATTCGGTTTTAGTGGATTGATGTCAAAGAGGTCAGGTAATTATATTCACACATTATCCTGTTTCATGTCAATAATTTTTGGTCTTATTAGATTTGCCATAATATTAGTGTAAACAGCCTCAATTTCAGGGAATTCCTAGTGCCTTAGCCAACCATGCCAGATTATTATCAACCCATTGTCCCATCCAAGTATTGTGAGTAAGTGGGCTATTTGTAATCGTTTTTATCCTGTTAATAAAATATGAATGCGCGTTTGCCAAATTGACCTGTATCCCATTGGCGTCTTTGACGCCGTTATAGTATGAGGCCAAGATGCCCGCATTGCTCGACGGATTTTTGGACGTGGGATTGGTTACCGCTCGAAGATCGATGCCGACCGCCTTCGCGTTAACCGCATAGGCATTCATGATGGCAGCGATGTACGTGATGGCGTGGGTCGGGTCCTGAAGATAGCCGAGCAGATTAGGTTGAATCGTCAAATAGTGGCCATAAATATTTGTTCCTTCAACAGCAAGTGTATCGCCGGATGGGTGAATTTTTCCGGGGCCGTATCCGTTTTTTAGCTTTCCGATAGAGCCCTGTACGTTCTGCAATGCCTCCCAGGCAATCGCTCCAGCGATGGCACGTGGGTCAACATCGTATACATTAGCGGTAGCTTTGATAGTATTCGCGTACTGAGCAATCCAAAGAAATACCCGCTGCTCACGGGTAATGGCAACCTTTAAAGCTGGTGCAATGGAATCTAATTCGTAAGAAACAGGTTCACTAAGCCATGTATCGCCAAGAAGTAAATAATCTAAGGGAAGTCCACTCGTGCTCAACGGGACAACCGTATTGGTTTCCTCAGAAGCTGGCAACACGTGGATGGGATCAATGATCGCGATGAGGTTGGTGGCCTTCGCTGGCGGGTTGATGAGTTGGGCGATATGAATTGGGAAGGTGTAAGGCTGCGAATTCACAGCCTGTTGCAATGGCCCAGTTGCAACGGGGGGAAGGTTCGGAATAATGCTCGCCGCCGTCGTGCTGGTGGCCCAGTACACCGCAACCGTCAGCTTCGGGTTGTTCGGCAGATTGCTCCCGCTCACTAGATATGTCAGATCGTAATCGCCATTTGAAGTCAATGAATTGCTAGCCGAGTCCTTTGCGAAGGAGACAATTGAGACGTGTGGGGGAGCCTCGACCGTCTGGGGCACGGAACCGAAACTGCCGCTGTAATTGCTGTCGCCGGAATAGTCAGCCGTAATGAGATGGTTGCCAACCGTCAGCTTGGAAGTAAGAAGCGTGGCGATGCCGGACGCATTGATCTTGCCGGTGCCAATATTAGTCAAGCCGTCCATGAAGGTGACGGTACCTGTAGGGGTGGGCACGCCCGAACTAGCCGGTGAAACCGTGGCTGTGAACGTGACGGGCTGACCAAAAGTTGAGGGATCAACGGAAGAAACCACGGTCGTTTTAGTGCTCGCCGTGGTCGTGGTTAGCTTCCAAGAGAAGCTGCACGAGGAAGTAAGCGCGGTAGGCGGGTCATCGAATGCGTAATTAATCAATGCAGAGATGGCAGTATAGCCATTATGAGGAATTGTAATGATCCAAGTACCACTACCATTCGTTGCACCATGCACCGCATCCACACCAATTGAAGCTGTAGTCTGTCTCGGTGGGGTAGCGGCATGCGATTCTATTGTATAATTGACAGTCAAAGTTTCAGGAGAAGCCCCTGAATTAGTGAAGGTAACTTCATATTGAATATTGTAGTTTCCGGTTGAAAATGAGCTAGCACCTGGGCTGAAACTCCCCGCCAAAGAGGCACTTCCGGAAGCGTCATCGGCGGCTATCGTTGACATCAAAGATGTCGTTACAGATGCCGTCAAGTTAGGATTTGGATTGGTAACAGTAATTGTCTTACTGGAATTTATGGGAGCCAGCGGCTGGGGAGGCTGGATAGTCTGGTAGTTGAAGTTTTCTACCGATGTATTTCTTTGAACATTTGATGTAATCTGACCAAATTGTCCTGTGAGAGAAAGTAATGTACGCCGTTCCAGGCCATCCACGCCCGGACGGCGAGCACGGTGGCGTCGCTTGATAGCCTGTGGACACTGACCATGACCAGTGAAAGGATTCAGCCTACCCAGAATCCTGAACATGGGGGGCTTCTCGACAGGTGCCGTTGCTTTTGATCGGAGACGAAAGTCGGGACCATTGTCGGGGATTGGCTCGACGGATAGCAAAGAAAAAATTAGCGAACGGCTTTGCACGCATGCAATCACTTTAGCCGTCGGGTCAGTTTTCTGACTGAGGCCCTTCGGCTACAGGTTTGGCGATCTCTTCTGTGCTTTGGTTTGCCTGGATTTTTTCCTAAGCGTACTCGCTTAGGAGAGATGTCTGACACGCGAGGCACAACCGGAAGCCATCGCCAGCGGGGTGCCCGAGCCGGAGGCGAGGGGTGCATCTTTGCCACGGCCTGTGGCAAAGATGCCGCTTGCGCTGATGGAGCACCGGGAGCAGGATGCGGCATACTGTAATCGCTCGCGAGTTCGCATGCTCCGAATCAACGTCCAACGTAATTCCGCCGCAGCCAAAAGCTATTACTCCTCCCCCGCCGAATACTACCGGCCCGGTGAGCAAGAAATCGTCGGCCAGTGGGGCGGCAAGGCGTCCGAACGCTTGAGCCTGGCCGGGGATGTTATCAGGGAGCATTTCGAGCGGCTTTGCGATAACCGCCACCCGCTCAACGGCGAACAACTGACCGCCCGCATGCGGAAGGATCGTCGCGTTGGCTATGACTTCACCTTCGACGCTCCCAAGAGCGTCTCCATCCTCTTCGGCGTCACCGATGACCCGGCCATCCTCGATGGCTTCCGGCAGGCCATGCGGGAGACGCTGGAAGAAATGCAGGCCGGAGTCAAAGTCCGCGTGCGGAAGCACGGCCAGTTTGCCGAGCGGACCGTCGGCAACATGGCCTGGGCCGAGTTCCTCCACTTCACGGCAAGGCCGGTGAAAGGCGTGATCGATCCCCATCTCCATGCCCACGCCTTCGTGCCGAATGTCTGCTGGGATCACGCCGAACGCATGTGGAAAGCCATCGACGTGGCCAGCGTCAAAGAGGATGGCTCCTACTGGCAATCACGGTTCCAGAAGCGTTTCGGGGAGCGGCTGGCCAATCTGGGCTACGCCGTCGCCTGGAAGGGCGACGGGTTTGAGATCGACGGCATCAGCCGGGAGATGATCGAGCGGTTCAGCCGCCGCACCGCCCAAATCAACCAGGCCGCCGAGAAACGCGGCGTCACTGACGCCGAAGACAAGGACAGGCTCGGGGCGTTGACGCGGGAACGCAAGCGGAAGGACGCCACCATGCCTGAGCTTCGGGCCGAGTGGCGGCAAAGGCTGACCGACGAGGAACGGGCTGCCCTCGGCCAAGCCGCACTCAGGCAACGCCATCCCGCCGCGGATCGGCACACGCATGCCCCGGCAGATCGTCCTGCCGACGCCGGGAAGCGTTCCCACGAGGTCATCCGGCAACAGCAGAGGGTCGCCGCCCATGAGCGGGCACGGGCGAGTCATGCCGCGTCCCGGCCCACCACAGCATCGACACCGCCCTATCCGGGCACAGCTGGGGAAGCATCCGCGCTTCCACGGCGAGCATTACACGCACAACGCCTCACCACCCGCAAGGAGCCATCGCATGGACGAACACGATAACGATCCTTTCCCTCTCCGCCACGATCCGCAGGGCGGAGAGAATACCGCCACGCTCGATCCGCTGCCGCAGCAGGACGAACCCGACGAGCTGGTGGCTCCCGGCGATATCTACGCCGCGACCTGTGGGCCGCGTCTATCGCTGGCTATCGAATATATCAGCAAGGCCGGGCGGTCATTCACCGTGCCCTACAGCTACCTCCCCCTGCTCTGGTGGGAACCGCCGGGGTCGCTCATCATCGAATATCCCGGCTTCTTCTCCGTCCTGCTCCAGGGCAAGGAACTCGACGAGGGGGCTTCCCCCACAAAGGTACGTAAACTCTCACAGGAATCAGCCCAAGTCCTTGTGGGTACGCATTTTCAGGAGGTTCGCTCCTCCCGGATTCATGAGGCCGGAAGGGCCAGCGATTT
>Ga0075030_100004724_pt1 | contig 12315 bp, 9 predicted proteins | sample LitLauG_LLR_2012_FD_71393 | JGI IMG/M metagenome (GOLD analysis project Ga0075030, IMG submission 71393) | Freshwater sediment microbial communities from Pennsylvania, USA - Little Laurel Run_MetaG_LLR_2012 | ecosystem: Environmental > Aquatic > Freshwater > Creek > Sediment | place: USA... | reverse complement strand
CAACGAGCGTCCGATCAGTGGTCGTATTACCAGGCGAAGTCCATCCGTCGCTACCAATCGGAAGTGGCCGCGGACCTGTTCAAGGGATTCCACGACTTGGGATCGGAACCGGTGGAGAAGTACAACAAGGCCGCCGAGAAATACAAACAGGACGACGAAGAGATCAGCAAAGAAGCGAAGGCGCTGGAAGCAGAAAGCCACATGAAAGGCGATCAGGCGCATCGCCTCGATTACGGCGAAGTGTTCCTGGAAATTGGCATTGTGTTCGCGTCGATGGCGATTTTGACCAAGCGCAACGGCATCTGGTTCGCATCCATGGGCAGCGCGCTGATTGGGCTGCTGATCGCGCTGTCAATGTTCATGGTTAGGTCGTAGGCGTCACGACGCTTCAGGCAGCAAGATAATCAGTTCCAACTGCGGTGTGGGGAAATCGCCGGGCACGAACGCGGCCAGATTGCGGGAACGCGTGATGGCCTCCCACGCCACTCCGGTCTGGCTGAGGCTGAAGTATTGGTAATTCAGCTTGACCGGAATCGCCGAGGGTGGACGCGGCGTATGCGTCAGCGCCACGCCCGGCAGAGCCTGCCGCACCAGGTGCTCAATGTGATTCGCCGAGCAGACCTTTACCAGATACGGGGCTTTGGAGATTAAATCGGCCTCGCTCATTTCGGCGCGCACTGCGAGATACATTTTCGTATTACGCAGATACTTGTCGTCGGCCAGCGCGGTGGCGTGAATCGACGATTGGACCAGCTTCAACGGCAGCGACACGAAGTTGCTGGGCACCACGGTTTCCAGCAGCATGCGGATTTTCTCGTCCAGATCCTCGAAGCAGAAGCTGAGCTCGTCGTGCTCGTACTTGGGCAGGTCGCGCGGATGGATGGTCGGCGAAAATGTGGTCAGGCTCCCGGCCAGAGCGAGCATGGTTTGATACAACGCTTCGGGATGCCCGCGCCGTGTTTCGAACAAATGCTGCAATAACGGGAAATGCGAATTGATGGTATAGAGCAGCCAGAAATTGGCGATGTCGGCGGCGCCAAAATCGGCGAGGCTTAGGTTCTTCTGGCGGCGCGTACCGGCGAGCTGGCTACTTTTCGCGGCCAAAATCTCCACCAAGCGACGCAGGATAGAAACCAGAAAATCGTTCGCGCCCAGGTCGAGCAAGGGCGGCATAAAGCGCGCGTTCAACTGGTAAATCCCAGCGGGCGTGCGCTCGATTTTGCCGATGCGCAGGACGGAGGAATGCTGCTGCGATTCACCTTCGACTAAGAACCGGAAGTTCTTCCGCGCGACCTGAATCGGCTTTTCCGCGAGGCCGGAATTTTCGTCGCGCGTCATGGACACTTCGGTCAAATAACGGGTGTCTGTTTTGGACTGAGCGAGCGAGATGTTCAGGCCGCGGTCGCGCTGGTGCGGAATTGCCAGAAAAATGTCGAGTGTCTTCTGATCAGCCTCGAAACAATCGGCCAGGGGCTTGGGCGAGGGCGCGGGGTCCGCTTCGGGAATGTCGAACAGCAGGCCATCGGGGAAAATACCGGCGGCGTCCGACAGAGCGATGTAGCCGGAGGCCAACGCCTCCTGATTCCATTGCAAGCGGCGGAAACCCCAGGGCGCGAACGTCAGCGCGTCGAGCTGGAATTTCAGCGAGCTTTCGAGAAAACGGTCCTGCGTTTGCAGGTACTGCGGGCTAAGCAGCGTACCCTTCATCCAGATGACCGGTTGCAAGCGCTTCATTATGTTCCTTCGTTATACCAAAACGATACTCTGATGCTTCGCGCCGCGCGGGCCGAGCGCGTATTCCACGGCCATCTCCGGCTTTTCGCCTTCCACGATCATTCGCGTGATGGGACCGAAGAAATCCACTGCTTCCTGCGGTAAAAGCGCAGGCGTGGCGGCGCGCAGCACGCGCGGATCCCAGAAACGATACGTCATCGGAACACCGCCGGGCGTGTACAAAGTGACGTAATTTTTCCAGTGCGCGCAGACGTGCGCCAAAATGTCGACGGAAGTGCAATAAAAGCCCCAGCCGCGGCTCCAGCCGTCCTTAAGGAGCACGTCGAGGAGGCGCGCGCTGGAAGGCAGTTGCACGACGTAGGCGGCCACTCGGAAGCCATCGTCAAGCGAGGCGAACTGCTCGCCCGAGGCATCCAGAAACGCGGGGATGCGCGCATCGCGCAGCGGATCGAGCACCGCAAACACGGTCTCGCCCGTGCGGTAAAGCGCATTGAGCAGCACCGACTGGGGACGCGTGAACCCAGGCCAGTTGGCGGATTCCGACTGCAGGCCCAATTCACTGCGGCTGATTTTCGATGTGCCGGGAAATGAATCCGTCGGGACTGTGGCGACGCGTGGGGAGTAATCCGGAGCGGCGGCTTCCGCTCCGGCGTCGATGTGGACTGTGAAGGCGCTTCCTCCCGCAGACAGCGAGTCGCCCTCGCGCAGCACCAGCTCGTTGGCGACGCGCTCGCCGTTCAAAAACGTGCCGTTACTGGAACCGAGGTCGCGCACGCGCGCCTCCGCGCCGTCGTTTTCGATGGCGAAGTGCTGGCCCGAAAGATAGGAATCCTCGCCCAGCGCGTAATCGGATTTCGCCGTGCGGCCGATGCGCAGAATAGTCCCCGTGCGAACTTCGATTCGGCGTCCAGCCACGGGACCGGACACCGCCTCCAGAATCACCAGCATCGCTACAATATCCTACCGAATCTAAGAGTAGACGAAGTTCGAGTCCGCACCCACACCGACGTGAATGCTCGCCAATTTTTGCCCCTCGGCCATGCCCGCGAGCAGGCGCCGCGATATTTGAGGCAGCAGCGTGTTGGTCAAAATGTTATCCACATTGCGCGCGCCGCTCTCCACTTCGGTGCAGCGCTTGGCCACTTCTTCCACCAGCGCAGGGTCGTAATCCAGCGTCACGCGATGGTTTTCCATCAGCCGGCGTTGGATCTTCGCCAGCTTCAGCGTAATGATTTTTTTGAGCGCCTCGTCGCGGACGGGGAAATAAGGAATGATCACCAGCCGGCCCAAAAACGCAGGCTTGAAGATCTTATCGAGTTCTGGCTTTAGCGCCTTTACCAGCCCCTCGGAACTGGGTGCGGTCTCCGGGTCAGCGGTGAGCTTCATCAGCGTATCGGTTCCGGCGTTCGACGTGAGGATGATGATCGTATTCTTGAAATCGATCTCGCGACCCTCGCCATCCTCCATCATGCCCTTGTCAAAGACTTGGAAGAAAAGTTCCAGAACGTCGGGATGCGCTTTCTCCACTTCGTCCAGCAGCACGACGCTGTAGGGCCTGCGGCGCACGGCTTCGGTGAGCACGCCGCCTTCGCCGTAGCCGACGTAGCCTGGGGGCGAACCTTTGAGAGTCGATACGGTGTGCGCTTCTTGAAATTCGCTCATGTTGATCGTGATGAGGTTGCGCTCGCCTCCATACATAAGGTCGGAAAGCGTGAGCGCGGTTTCCGTCTTGCCGACGCCCGAGGGCCCAACCAGCATGAAGACGCCGATCGGCTTGTTGGGATCCTCCAAACTGGCGCGCGAGGTGCGGATGCGTTCGGCGATCTGCGCCAGCGCGTGATTCTGGCCGATAACGCGCGATCCGAGCACGCTCTCGAGCGACAGAACGGTGGCGATTTCGTCCTTCAGCATCTTGCCCGCAGGGATGCCTGTCCAGGCGGAGATCACTTCGCCGATGGTGATGCTATCGACGCAAACGCGCATCAATGGCGTTTCGCCCTGCAACGCGTTCAGCTCCGCATTCAGATTGTCGAGCTCCGCGCGCTCGGATTCCTTAGCATCCTTGGCGTCTTCCAACTTGGTGCGGAGGTCACGAATCTTCATCACCAGTTCCCGCTCCTTGGTGAAGCGCTCGTTCAATACCTTGAGGCGCTCCTCAGCGGCGGCTTTTTTCTTGGCGATGTTTTCCAGCCGCTCGGCATGGTCCGCGCCGACCGAAGCTTCGCGCTCCAGCACGCGCGTCTGGACGGTCAGATCGTCGATCTCGCGCGACGCGTCCTCGATGGCCGCAGGGATCGCGTTCTGGCCCAGCGACAGGCGCGCGCAGGCTGTATCCAGCACGCTGACAGCCTTATCGGGCAACTGGCGTCCGGCAAGATAGCGATGCGACAGGCGGACGGCGGAGGCGACGCCTTCGTCCAGAATGCGTACGCCATGATGTTTTTCGAGCGCACCGACGATGCCGCGCAGCATCACCATGCATTGCGTCTCAACCGGCTCCTCCACCTTGACCACCTGGAAGCGTCGGGCGAGCGCGGCATCTTTTTCGAAGAATTTCTTGTATTCGCTCCACGTGGTGGCCGCGATCGTGCGAAGTTCGCCGCGCGCCAGGGCGGGCTTCAGCAGATTGGCCGCGTCGTTCTGGCCAGCCTGTCCACCCGCGCCGATCATCGTATGCGCTTCGTCGATAAACAAAATGATCGGCACCGACGACGACTTCACTTCCTCGATCAGGCCCTTCAGGCGATTCTCAAACTCGCCCTTGATGCCCGCGCCTGCTTGCAGCAGCGCGAGGTCCAGCGTGTGAAGATGCACGTTCTTGAGCGAAGGAGGCACGTCACCCGAGGCGATGCGCAGCGCGAATCCTTCCACGACGGCTGTCTTGCCCACGCCGGCCTCGCCCGTCAGAATCGGGTTGTTCTGGCGGCGGCGCATCAGAATGTCGATGACCTGGCGAATCTCGGCGTCGCGGCCCAGCACCGGATCGATCTTGCCTTTCTTCGCGTTCTCGGTGAGGTTCACCGTGAACTGGTCGAGGTTCGGCGTCTTGCCGCCGACCTTCGGCAGGCCTGGCTCGCCCGGCGCAGCGGACGACGAATCCGGCACGTCCTCCTGCGAACCTTCCACAATCTCATTGAGACTCTTCTTGAGCGCCGCCGCGTCGATCTTGAGCAGTTCTTTGCCCTTGCTCGAAACCAAGCGCACCAGGTCGTCGGTCGAAACCAGCGCAAGGATCACGTGGCCGCTGCGAATCTGGTTCGCGCCGTAATCGAGCGAGGCGAGCGACCAGGCTTCGGACAGGAGCTTGAGAACCGTCGGGCTGAAGGCCGGCGTGCGCGCGTTGCCGGTCTTGAACGTGTCCAGCGTGCGCTCCAGTTCCTTTTGCAGACGCGACGTGTCTACCTCGAAGTGATGGAAGATTTTCGCCGCGTCGCTGGCGCTGGCATCCAGCAGCTTCAGCAGCACGTGCTCAATCTCGATGTCGTAATGCGTGCGCGCCAGGCACAATCCGGCGGCAGACTCCAGCGCTCCGCGCGCCGTGTCGTTCAATTTTCCGATTAGCCCTCTTAAGTTCACGCTCATAAAACACCTCTCGTCAGATGGTCAGGATTGTATCACCGGCGTCAGCCTGCATTGGCTGGGTTTTGGCCCAGGAGGTCCAGCCGAGGCGCGGAGCCTCGGCGTCTTCCTGCAGCCTGCCCAGTTCGCAAGCGGGTACTTCGTCTTGTTTCAGGATCAAACGTACTTCAAAATCGAGCTCGCCGCGGCCGGCGAAATTGGCGAGGGAGCACAAAGGCCGATACGCCGTGCCGGTGGGGAGAAAGTCCAGATATTTTTCCAGAGCCATGGGGCCCAGATGGAGGCGCACACCCGATTGCTGATGCCAAATCTCGTCGCCGACAATGGCCCCGCCGCCCAACTGCTCCGATTCCGTGATGGCGCGGTCGAATACGCACAGGTCCTTCGGCGAGAGCCGGAACCACTTTCCGGTAAACTGCTCAATCTCGACGGGCACCTCGAAATAGTCCTCCAGAATGCGCTGGATCGCGGCAGCCGAACGCGGACGCAGGGCGAGAAGCCCGGAGTAGAACAGCAGCGAATCGTCGGCAACGTTCAGGCGGGTATCGAGCTGCGACGTGCCGATGCCGATCAGGTCCATTAAATGATGCGAGAAGCGGTCGCGCTCGCCGCGTTCATAGGCGATGGTGAAGCGGTACTTCTCCCACGCCTGATAGAACAGCGAAATCATGCGGTGGTTGAAGATGTCGAAAAACTCGACGATGGAATAGTCGCGGTTGCGGACGCGGTCCAGAACCAGTTCCGTGTAATAGAGAGGCAGCACGCCCATGGGCCCGGTGAGGCCCATGAAATTGATCACCAGCACCGGTGTTTCGCCATCCCAGAGGATGTTCTGAATCTGGCTGGCCGGAAACGGGAAGGAGCTGTGGGCGTGGAAGCGCATCACTTCTTTGCCGGGGCTGACGAAGCGTCCGACGGGCGCGCGGTCTGGGAACAGGCGCTCGATCAAGCGCACGGCCTGGAAAAATTCGAAGCGCTGCGGACGCTCGCGCAACAATTCGCCGACGCGCGCATAGCGGCGGCTTACATCAAGCCCGCCTACATCAAGATGGTCTGTCCCGCTCTCGGTGGCCATTCCTTCAGCACCTCCTTTCTCTGGCGCGTGCGCACAGCAAGCTGGCTGAAACTGTTCAGCGAAACGTATTCGCCGAGGAAGCGTTCGAGGACGCTGGCGAACAGGAAGACGCCGCCTCCCGTGTACATCTCCTCGTCGAGCTCCAATTCGACTCGCGTGCCCCGGGCGAACGTAATCCCGTTTTCCGAGATCAGGCGCGCGAAGGTCCGCGAACTGCCGATGGACACGATGCCATCGATTTGTTTTTCCGAGTACGCCGAACCGGTGAAATTGTACAGCTTGAGGATTTCCTGGAAGGCCTCGCGTCCTTCGTTGACGAGCGAAAGATAATTCAGCGAAAGATGCGAGATCAGCCGCCACAGCGCAGATTTGCCCGACGGCGGCCGCACCGAGGCGGTCGGTTTGCGCAAGGCCACAATGCGTTTGACGGCGGCGCCGCCTTCGAGTTCAAAATCCCCGGCTTCGTTGGCGAAGCTAAGGCGCGCCGGAAGATCGCGATTGGTGCAAATCGTCTTTAGCGTCAGTGTATCCACTTCCGGATAGACTGCGCGCGCAGAAAGATCCACCAGGGAGATCGACATCTCCGTCCCTTCGTCGTTGGCGCGTTCGGATTTACGGCGATGCGCCAGCCAGAACGTCTGCTTCTTGTCTTTTTGCGTGGCGTGGCGGAAGGAGTAAAACGGTTCGAATTTCTGCACGCCGTTCGACTGCGGATCGATGCTGACTACCTCTTCAATGGAGAAGACTTCGGTGGCCATGGGGCGGCGCACATCCGGCACGACGGGATATTCGTAGCGGCGCTGGTCCATCAAAATCGGCTCGCAGGTCTGCGGGAAAAGGTTCACGATGGGCGTGACATTGATGCGGAACGTCTTGGCGTTGACTCCCAGTTCGAGAATCTGGCGGCGCTCGGTTTGCTCGAATTGGGAAAGAAGGAAGACCAGCTCGAAGCGGTTCTTGATACCCGTGGCGAAGGCGTCACGGAGACCGGACAGTTCGAAGAAAAAGAATTTGTCAGGGAAGGTGAAATACTCCTGCAGCAGGCGATAGCCAGGGAAGCTGCGGCGCGGATAGGGCAGCATGGCTTCGTCTTCGGCGAATCCGATGGGCTTCAGGCAATCGCCGCGCAGGGTGACCGGCTTGAAGCGCGAATTCGGCGTGGGATCGCGCAGCACGATCTGCACGGCATTGGCCGAGAGCAGTTCGTACAACGTATGCGCGACGTTGGCTTCGCCCGCGATGTGGAGGCGCAGCGAATCGATGTTCAGCGCGGGAATGGCAATATCCTGCGGCGCGCGAAACTCCAGCCGGATGGCGGCTACGGCGTCCAGTGATTTGATCGGCGGCGACAAACGATCCGGCGAGGTCCATTCGCCTTCCGCGATCCTCAGCGGCAGCACGGTGATCTCGGAACAGGTCCGGAACTGGCATGGCACGCCCTGGACGGCGCGCGAATTGAGCACCGCGCCGCGCGGGATTTTCTGCGGAGCCGATGCCCCGCCCTGTTCTGCGTCGAGATGCATTTCGACGATCGACATCGACGGCAGAGGCCGGATGTAATGCGGATAGAGGATGCTGAGCAGCGCCTCGGTGATCTCCGGAAACTCGTCGTCGATCTTCAGGTGCACGCGCGCGGCGAGAAACGCGAAGGCTTCGAGCAGGCGTTCGACGTGCGGATCGTCGCATTTATCGGGCTCCAGAATCAGGCGCGAAGCGATCTTCGGATACTTTTGCCCGAACTCCGCGCCCAACTGGCGCAGGTAGTTGAGTTCGCGCTCGTAGTAGAGCAGCAACTCGTCGCGCATCAGCGTTCGCCCCGGATTTGATATTCGCCGCTGGCTACCTGCAGTTCGGCGTCGAAGGAAATGTGTTCGGGCGAAGGGTCCATTTGCAGCGATCCTTCAATCTGGAAACGCACCGCGCGGGATGCGCCAGGGTCCTGAAGAATCACGCGAATATTTCGCAGGCGCGGCTCAAACAAAGTTACCGTGCGCTCTATTTCGCCCATCAGGTGCTGCCTGTCCTTGGGCGAGTTGATACTGAGCGCGGAAAAATCGGGCAGGCCGTAGTTGAACAGTGATTGCGAAAGCTCCGGCATGGTGTCCGGCGCAGCATTGGGATTGCGGCGCGTGTTCAGCAGCCATTCCAGATCGCGGCGCAGCGCAGCTTTCAATCCGCGGATGCTGGCGGAGCGGGAACGGTAGGGATCGGCCGCGACCCCGGCTGGAAGGGAGCGGTCCCGATCGCGATCCCTGTCGCGATCCATCAGGCGATCGAGCAGCGACTGCGTGACGGGTTGATCCGCTTCATTGCGTGCCATCAGCGTCCGCACTCCAGGGCCTGAATCGGGTCAAGGCGCGAGATGCGCGCGTATAGTTTCGCCTTCACCGCATCGTCGCCACCCAACTTTGACAAGCATTTATAAAGCATTGCCAACGGCTGCGCCACGGTTTCGCGCGATTCCCATTCATCGAGCGCGTGCTGATCGATGGATTGCCCCAGTTCCTCCAGAATCGGCTGAGCCAGCGTCTCATGCCCGGTCATCATGCAGATTTGGGCGAGTTGCAGCTTGCGCTGGAAGCGCGCGCGTCCAGACTGCTGGCGTGGAATTTCGGCGGCCAAGGCTTGAATCGCGTCGCCTGCGCGTCCGTCGCGCGCGGCTTCTAATGCGATGGTGTACGGATCGGGCGGCGCGTCCTTCGCCGCCGGCTGCGATTCCTCCGGCTCGGCGAAAACGGCCGGCGGAAGCTCAGGCGGCGCGGGCGCGGCGAGTTGCTTCAGCCACGTCTGTGTCTCCGCGCTCGCCACCGGCGTCTCGTCCGAAAATTCCCACTGCGCCATCCTCGGCAGGTCGGCTAGCAGAGCGCGCAGCTCCGCGCGGATCGCGGCGGCGACGTTGATGTAGCCGTTCTGCTCCGCCGCGTTCACGACGTGGCGCTGCAGGTCCAACCAGGCGCGCCCGTGCGGCTGCGCCATGGCTTCTTCCGCCGTCTCGATCAACTGGCTCCATTCGGATTCCGAAGACAGCCGCTTGATCGCCTGGCGCAGCGACGTCGGCGGAGGCACCAGATTCTCCGCATCTGGCGATTCGCCCCAACCGCGCAATTCGCCCCAACGATAGCCGCGCAACAAGAGATAAGGAGCCGGATTCGAGGCATCCTGGGCGCGCAGAAACTTCGCCACGCCGTTCAGGCGCGCGGCGACGTCGTTCAGATCCTCTGGCTCCAGACTCAGCGAGGCTTTCCTGCGGGGCTCAGCGAGCGAAGCTTCCTGCTCCACCCCAGCGGGCTCTTCTCCGTAGGAAGGCGCCGCCTCTTCCTCCGGTTCAGGCTCAACGGCGACGGAGCGGCCGGGACGCTTCTGCAGAATCTGATTGACAGTGTGCCGGACCTCCTCAATCGAGCCTTTCAGCGGATTAAAGCTCGGCGCATCGGAACCGAATTTTGCGTCACACAGGGAGTCGAGGGCCTTGATGGCCTCCAGGCATCCGTCGAGAGCGGCGACCCATGCTTCGTACTGCGCCGTGGACGTTGCGGCCGCGTCGCGGTCGAAATCCTCGGGCGTAGGCTTGCCATCTTTGACGGCGCTCGCGCGCGCCTCGCGCTTGGTTTCATTTTCGCCAGCTTCCTCCTCAGTGGGAACCCGGCGTGAATCCAGATAACTGATCAGGCTCAGGCCACCCGAGGTAATCGGCGTCAGGCGGACGGTGTCCACCAGGCGGCCGCCCACCCAACTGAGCAGCATGAGGCGCGGCTCCAGATCGTCGTCCTCGATTTCGGGATAAAACGTGTCCCAGAACTGTTCCAGCAGGCCACGCAGCAGTTCCAGGCCTTGCAGCAGGCCGGGAAATTTCTCGCGATGCAGTACCGCTTCGGTCAGCCACACGGCCAACTGCAGGTCTTTCGATTTCTCCGCCAGCGCCTTGCTGGCTAAATCGACCACCTGCCGCCAGTCGGCGACTTTGCGCTCGCGCGCCCAATCGCCCTGCGGACCCAGATCGTCCTGGCGGCGCGCTTCCTTGATCTGATCGTAGACAGGATCGTAGCGGAGGCTGACGCCACTCGGATTGTCGCCCGCGATGGGGTTCAGCAGATCGGCACGCAGGGGCATGGCTTATTCCGCCTGGGCGGGCACAGGCGTGAACTCTATTTTCCGAATCTCCAGCAGCGGCATATCCTCGCCGTCCATCGAAAACGTTCTCTGTCCGAACGGGACGCTCATACCGTCCACCTCGTCCCACTCCGTAGCGCGTCCCAGCTTCACCATGTCGTCGGCATGCTTATAGGAAAACGGTGCGAGCACCGGAAGCAAAACCTCGCCCAGCTCTTTTTCTTTGAACGCCGGGCCGGTACGAACCAGCGCGGGCGCCCACAACAAATCGCGGAGGCGCTTGGGCGGCTCCATCTCAATGGACTCGATGTGGGCCAGCGGAATCCATAAATACGCGCCCGCAGCGAACAACTCGAGGCGCGGTCCGACGCGCGGATCGGCGTCTTCCAGCACTTCGAACGGCTCGCCGTTGAGTGTTCCGCCGCGCGGTGTAGCGTCGGTGAGCACCGGATATTCCTTGCGCTCGAACAACTCGCACCGCAGGCGTTCGGCATGCAGCGCGGAATAATACAGCATCGCGCCAACCTTGGAATCCGGCGACGCGTCGGCCAGAATATTCAGGTGCTTCTCGGCGCGATCGTAATCGCCTTTGAAGCACAGCATCTCGAACAAAAACGTGCGGCGCCGGGCGTCGGTGGGGTTGTCCCGCACCTCCGCGCCCAGCGCCTCGATCGCTTCGTTCAGCTTCCCGGCCTGAAACAGCTCCCTGGGGCTCATTAGACCTGGTTATTGTTCTTCACGGCGTTCCAGGCGCCCGTGATTTCTCCGGCGAGCGTTCCGTCGGACTTCTGCTCTTTGTACGAATACTTAATGGTGGCGTAGTTGAAGCCGATGCACTCCACGTGCTCCCAGTCGTCCATCGAGCTCTTGCCCGCGCCGGCGCCGGACTCGACATTGGCACCGTGCTCAAACCGCGACACGACGGCGTCGGTCAAGATGATCTTCAGGTAGTCCTGCTGATCCTTGCCGGCCTTCCGCGCGGTGAGGGTTAACTTCTTCACGGGCTCGCCGCTGCAGCAGTGCTCGAATAGTTTCGGGCTCGACTTGTCGGTCTTCTTCCAGACCACAAAGTCTTCCAGCTTCACACGGCCTTTGCCGCCTCCGCCGGTCGCGCTGCCGGTGGTTCCCTGCTGCGCCCCCTTAAAATGGTAGTGGATCAGCTCCACCTCCTTCGAGTGCTTGGAGTCCTGGCTTTCGCCATCGATTCCGTCAAGTTTTAAGAAATAATCTTCTACGGCCATGTTGCTATCTCCTTGTCTCTATTCGCGTTAAATTTCAGAAATCCGGATCACGACAAACGTTATTTCTTTCCGTCCTTCACGGGAAGATCAGCCACCAGACGCAAACCGACGCTCAGCTCGTCGAGCTGGAAGTGGGGCCGGAGGAACGCCGTTGCGCGGTACACGCCGGGCTTGCCCGGAACCTCCGCCACGTCGATGCGCGCCTCGCGCAGAGGATGGGACGCCTTGGTGGTCTGCGACGCCGTATCGTCCGGCGTAACGTAGTTCTGGATCCATTGATTGAGGAAGCGCTCGCAATCGGAGCGCGACATGAAGCTGCCCAACTTTTCGCGCATCATGGCCTTCAAATAGTGCGCGAACCGGGAGACAGCAAAAATATACGGCAACTGCGTGCTAAGGCGAGCGTTGGCGTTGGCCGCGTCCTTATCGTAGACCTTGGCTTTCTGGCAGCTCTGCACGCTGAAAAACGCCGCAAAATCGTTGTTTTTCGAGTGCACCAGCGGAATGAAGCCCTGGTCGGCCAGTTCTTTTTCGCGCCGGTCCGTGATTTGCACCTCGCAGGGGCACTTCATGGCC
>Ga0075030_100004723_pt1 | contig 12316 bp, 14 predicted proteins | sample LitLauG_LLR_2012_FD_71393 | JGI IMG/M metagenome (GOLD analysis project Ga0075030, IMG submission 71393) | Freshwater sediment microbial communities from Pennsylvania, USA - Little Laurel Run_MetaG_LLR_2012 | ecosystem: Environmental > Aquatic > Freshwater > Creek > Sediment | place: USA... | reverse complement strand
CCCATCTCAAACTATTATGTTTGCACCGATTTTCCTCATATCTTCTACAAATGTTGGATATGAGACATCTACCGAATCCGGATCAGTAACAGTACAATTTCCAACAAACATGCCTGCAATAGATAGTGCCATGAAGAGTCGATGATCTTCCGAAGAATCAAGTTCTGCACTCTTTAGAATTTTTGGAGCTTCTAAAATTAATCCATCCTCTTTTTCTGTTACTATTATTCCAATCTTTGTAAGCTCCTTTGCCAAAATTGCAATTCTATCTGTTTCCTTAAATCGTGCGTGTCTTACATTGTAAATCTCGATTGGTTTTGATGTCTTGAGAGCTAGAATTGCCATTGGTGGAAGAAGGTCTGGATTGTTTGAAAGATCAAATCTTCCTCCGTTGAGAAGTTTTGGAGAAGTTACGGTTATTTTTTCTCCTATATGTATTTTGACGCCCAGTTTTTCTAAATATGATATTATTTCTTGATCTCCTTGGGGTAAATCTCCAATAGATGCTTCAATTGACATGTTTTCTCCTAATAATACTGCTGCAGAAAGTAAGAGTGCCATACTTGAGAAATCTGAAGGAACTACAAAATCGGTGGATTTGTATTCTTGATTTGGAACATTGTATTTTTTGTATGGAGAAATTACGTTAACTCTAGTACTGAATTTTTTCATTGTAGCAATGGTGGCGTCAAGATATGGCTTTGATACTAGATCACCATCAATTTCTAGCGTAAGCCCATACTTCATCTTTGGACCTGCAATCAAAAGTGCTGAAATAAATTGGCTTGAGATTGAACCAGAAATATGAGCGATTCCTCCAACTGCTTTTCCTTTAACGGTGACTGGTGGTTTTCCATCAGTTGATGCACATTTTACCCCAAGTTGCTCTAGCGCATCAAGAAGTGGTTGCATCGGTCTATTTCTTAGACTGGAATCCCCCGTAAGTGTTATTGTATTATCTGAAAGGGATGAAATTGCGGTTGAGATCCTAATTGTAGTGCCTGAATTAGACGCATCGATTTCATTGGTCTGTGGAATTATCTCTCCTTTACTTTCAACTGTCACCGTTGAATTACTAATTTCTATCTTTGCCCCGAAAACCTTGCATGCGTTAATTGTTGCCAGAGTGTCTCTTGAAAGCAAAACGTTTCTTAAATTGCTTTTTCCATTGGCAAGTGCAGCCAAAAAAACAGCACGATGGGAATAACTCTTGTTTGGAGGACATGTTATGACACCCGAAAGACGTGACTTGTCAACCTTACATTTCATGAACTTCTGCCTTCCTATTGTTTATCGGAGAGACTATGGTTTTCCCTTCTAAAGATGAGAATACTTTCTTTACACTTGATATTTTGTCATTCTTTGCAACTGCAGCTATTGAAGGTCCGTTGCCAGATACTGATGCACCAAGTGCTCCGCTATATATGAGATCAGTTATAATTTTTGGATCAGATTCCAATATTGCAGATGTGGCAAGACCATTGAGTATCATCGCATTCCAATAGTCTGACTTGCTGGCAAGATCCCACGCCTGTGAAAAAACACCATTTAGAATTTTTAATTTTTTTACATTTCCCCTTCTTCTAGATTTTGGGATAAATATTATTGCAGACAAGTCTTCTGGCGCTTTTTCTGATTTTATTATCTTTATGCTTGAATTATCAGTTACAACAAATCCTCCAAAATAACATGCACATGCGTCATCAAAAGCTCCTGTTATGCTTACTTTGGACTCTATAGACGCGAGTACTCCATCTCTTAAAATTTCAAGATCAGTTGCTTTTGGCTTGAATAGTTTTGCACATGCAAGTGATATTGCCGATGAAATGGCGCTTGAGCTTTTGAGTCCATACCCTGAAGGAATTTCAGATTTTACAGAAATTGTTATTTTATTTTTTTCAAGTTCTGATTTTGGAACTGAGGTTTCAACAACCTTTCGCATTAGTCGTGAACTGAGATTTGACTCTGTGTTTTCAAATGTTATTCCCTTGCCAATCTCCGTTTCTACGATTGCCTCAATGCCAAGTGATACGCCAAGGGTGGAACCCTTTCCAGTGGCAATAGCGTTTACTATTGATACTGCACCATGCATGCTTGCTTTTGCCTTACGCATCTCTAAAACCTGCCAAGCAAGGTTAATTTCATAGCTTCGTATGGGGCTTGTCTGTTAGTCCAAATCTCAAATGATTTCATTGCTTGAGCAAGAAGCATTTCCCATCCATATATTATCGTCGCACCTTGATTTTTTGACTGTTCAATCAAAGGAGTTTCTACTGGCATATAGACAATGTCGTAGACTATCGAGTCCTGGCTAATGTTTTTTGTATCTATGGGACAGCCTATTCCTTTTAGTCCCACCGACGTCGCATTTACTACAAATTTGTATTTGTTGGCAGTCTCACCAGCTGATTGAAGATCAGAATAATCTGATTCTAATCCTAAATTCTGGGCAAAATTGATTAATTCCTCTGCTCTTTGGCGAGTCCTATTTGCAATAGTAATTTTACGAATTTTTTCCTTGCTGAATCCAACTATTATAGCTCTTGCAGCTCCACCGGCACCAATTAGCAAAACATCTGAATCTTTAGAATCGATTTTTCTCTTCCTTATAGGATCTAAGAAACCTTCTACGTCTGTATTATATCCCTTGAGGTATCCAGCGTTGTTAGTTACTGTATTTGTGGCTCCTACTAATTTACATTCGCTATCAGCATCATCAAGAAATTTCATCATGTCAACTTTGTGGGGTATTGTAACATTGAATCCTGAGATGCTTATCTTCTTTAAGGCTTCAATGCCAAACTCCAACTCTCCTTTTGGAATTCTATATGCAATATATGTGCAATCAAGACCCATGAATAAAAACGCGGCATTGTGAATTGCAGGAGAAAATGAATGCTCAATCGGATCCCCTATAACCGCATAGGTTTTTGTCATCATATTTTACTTGATGAATCGTGATTTAAGCGATTAGGGAGGTTTTGGTAGTTTATCCATTATATGTTAAATTCCGTATCTGTTATCTCTTGAATACACTCTCTTAAGTTTTGATCCACATTTTGGACAGGCCAAATCTTGATGGATTGTAGCACAATCTAAACAAACAAAATTACCTACATTTGATTTAGATGATCTATATTGATAAACTATAATGAATATCAACGCAGCTATCCATACAAGTACTACAAGCAATACCAATCTGAATATTCCTAATAGAATTGTTACGATTATAGCTAAAATTATTGTATTTCGCGGTGTATTATTCTGGAACGACTTAAGTTTCATCGGAATGTTTTTCTTGTTTCTTTTATAATAATGGTGGTATTGACTTGATGCCTGTCATGAAAGAATAATTAATTAACGTAATGTGTTTTGATAAAAGTATTGAAAGATATGGGTGATTTCGTCAATATGATTGATGAATGTGTTAAACTACTTGATGAAAATGTGGATGTTTTAAACGACATAGATTACTCACTTCGCTCTGAAAAGGAAGATACAGTAGTAACCGATCTGACAAAAAATGACCTCGTAAATATGGCTCATGAAGTTTCTGATTCTATAAGGATTAAAAAAGCTGAATATAATTTTGTTAGAAGATTACTGGAAAAAAATTCTGATTGATAATATAATAAACCAGTAAAATGTCTAAATGTTATAATTAAGTCTCTTTCTAATTTTTATTTTCCAAGGCTAATATGCTTTTCATTTCCTTGAGGCTAAATTGACCTGGTGCTACTGGTTTACCTAAGGAAACGTATGTGTAGGGACTTCCAAGCTTTGTACTCAATATTCTTGAAATTCTGCCATAATCTCCCATAGCAAAGGAAATTAGATTTATTTTCTTTGCGTGATTCTTGTATAACCCAAGAACCCGGATGGTGTCACCTATTGTTTTTGCAGTAGTGACAATTTTGACATTGTTAGAAAACTTGGACATTTTTCGAAGCATTACTCTTAGAGTTTGCTCGTTTGGAGTTTTTACAAAATCATGCCATGATACAAGTATGTTTGTTCTGGTGCTTTTGAAATATTTTTGTAATCCTTGATTTTTCTTTAGTGTGCTATATTCTACATCTAAAAGGTATGGTTCAAATTCAGAAATTAATTTTAATATGGAAATTCTTTCCTTTTCGGTGCCTTGAAATTTTCCACCCTCGGTGGTTGGTCGTACTGTACATATGCAACGTTTGAGGTGTTTTTTTGAAAGGATTAAACAAAAAGGGATTTGATTCGGTTTTAAAAAATCTAATCTAAGTTCAGCATAGTCTGAGTCTATGAGAGCTTTCTTTATCTCTTTGACAATTTTTCTAGGATTGGATTCTGCGATTGTTACACAGACCTTGGTCACCATTGTGTTTGAGATGTTTTACTTGCTTGAACTCTTTGGTACAACTATTGGTTCGCCACAATACTTCCATCCCTTCAACTCATTGCAAAGATTTGGATCACGTTGTGCTGCATGAAGTGAATTCTTCATCTTTGCCCAATCGTCTGGTGAACAAAGCTTTTCACCACAAATGTGTTGTCCCCCTGGAAACCTATCTGTTTTCACAGAGTATCTATCATATATTGTGCTTGGTGTTAATGCATTTACAGCTGGTAATGCTGCTGCTGCAAAGACCAGTGTTGCTGTTAACGCTAAAGCGACCAATCCTACCTTAATTTGTTGGCTAGACATTGGTTGGTCTACATTTCACTACTATATTTAGATTAGCATAGAATTCTTCGTAAATTTAATAAAGAAATTTCAATATCCGATTCTAGAATTAATGTTATTATGTAGACTTTTGGCAATTCTGTATTTTGATGTGATTATTGATATTATTTGTGATGGAATTATTTGCTGAGGCTATTTGGTTTATGGCTGGCAATCTATTGAAATTCTGGTAGAGATGCCATTATGGAAGAAACTTTTATGAAACGATCATTTCTAGAGGATATTCATGAGTACAAGCGAACAACACGACACAAAAGACACCGTCTTCATCGGAAAAAAGCCCATCATGGCATACGTAACATCTGCACTCATCCAGCTAGCTAACAACCCTCAGGTCTCAATAAAGGCAAGAGGGCTTAGCATTGGTAGAGCAGTAGACGTTGCACAAATAATTGCAAGAAGGACTGATAACTCCGGATATTCTATAGGACAAATCAAAATAGGATCGGAGCAACTTCAATCGTTAGATGGAAGAGCAAGAAATGTATCCACTATAGAAATAGAAGTAAAGAAAAACACATGATTGTCTAAAACATGTACTTTACATGTTTTAGCTGATTTTCTTTGTTTTAATTTCCTGTAAAAATAATTTTTGTCTTTCTACAGCTGTTAAATATAAAAATGATTGAGAAAAGTAATGCGGAAACCAAATTCCATGATGGTTGACAGTTCAAAAGATCTTTCTAAGTTACAAGACAATGAGGTTGCATTAACTGTAACGTCTACCATATCATAATGCAATAACTATCAGGAAAATAGGGATGCATAAAAGTGGCATCGTGGAACAGCTGAGGTGTCTCTAGAAAATTGGCTCAAAGAAATGAAGTGTTTTTCTAAAGTTTACCGTGTAACCAAGACCGAAGGATTTTGTTGTATTGTGATGGGAAATGAAACCATTGAAGGAAAAAGTAAACTTCCACTTTTTGCATTACTTCTTGTAGTGTTAACAAAGAAAGAAATGGACTGAAGTTTTTTTTAAGAAATAATTGGGAACAAAGTCGCTGGTGGGAAAAAAAGATTTAGAGTTATAGTCCTGCATCCTTATTCTACGTATTGTTATCTGAATATTATGCATGAACAGATTATGATTTCGCGAAAAACACCAATTCGTAATTTCAAAGACAAACAAGTAAATTGATTCCTAAGGATTTAATGAAAATAGAAATTGTAAATTCAATTTGGCACATAGACGCAGTGCCCCCAACTATAGGAGGTTTCATCGTGCGGCATTTCCAGAAGAAATGTCTTGCTGTTTAATTCAACTTAAGTAACATGGGTTATCTTGTACTTGATCCGTTTGTTGAGAGTAATCAAACTACCCAGATAGACAGATTTCTTCACAGAAAATATCTGAGTAGACAAATCATAAAAATCTGTCAAAACTGCTAGGAAAAGAATCTTGGAACTTTCATCACTTGGTAAGATGTAGCTTGTTCCTAACTGGAAAAAGCTCAAACCCTTGTAAGTTTTTACATTAATGATTTTACTATATAGGAAGGATTATCTATTGAGAATCGAAAATTCTCATATGGTAACTTCTAACAGCAAGTCGTATTTTCGAATTGTTGAAAAAAGTCATAGAAAATATATTGCGGCATTAAAACATGCTCAATCCAGACAATCTATTATGAATTTGTACTGGGGGCATAAAAGAGAACACGAATCTCTTTTGAAAAAACATCTCAAAGAAGAGATGTCTGAAATAATTCAACTGAAAAAGAAATTCGAGTGACACCTCCTTTTTATTTTTATAAAATTTTGTTAATATGCATCTTTTATAAAATATGATGTTTTGTCAGTCTAATGATTTGTGCCACATGCTTGCAACACTCTTGTCTAGACCTTTTCCATTTATAGAAATTTTTGACTTGTTCTCTAGATGTTGAGATTTACCTATGTGCGAATCTACCTCTTTTTCATCTATGTCTATGGAACATACGTTACAGCGAAGATTCAATATGTGATTTTATCAAATCGCTGTATAATAGTTTTACAAATTTTCTAAACTAGTATTCTGTATGAAAAACTATTTTTCTACAATATACTCATCATCTACTTCCATTCCAAAATGTCTTCCTGTTACAGATTTTGAATATGCAAGAACCGTGTCTCCTTTCTTTAGATGTGTAACTGAGACAAGATGACCGTTTGGACGTACAAAACGAATGGTCTCAGCATTTTGCGCAATAATGCCTCCAATTTCATTTCCAATTTGGGCTTTTATCATAAGCATGGGTCTGCTCTCTATTTTTGAACGACCAACTGTGGCCCTTCGAGCTTTGCCATGTGAATCTATGACAAGAACTTCTGAACCAGTTTCTAATTCAGAAAGATAATTTGTTGTTCCATCAGGGGATAAAGTGTAACAATGTACTGCACCTGCATTTACTCTGAAAGGTCTTGGCGAAGTAAATGATGAACCAACTGACTCATTATGTACAAGAAAGAGGAAATTTGATCTGCTACCAATCAGCATTCCCTCACCTCTTCCTAACATGGATGCTGTATCAACACAGACACGTTCACCATTTCCTACTTCCTTTACTTCTAAAATTTTGGCAGACTTGAGATCAAAACTCTTTGTTCCTAGGTAGACAAGTGTCTCTTTTACCTCGTTTAAGGAATTGGTTGAAAATATGACTCCATCTACTCCTATCTCTAAAATGGAAAACATTTTACGGACTTCATCTGGGGTATTAGCCACTGCAAATACCTTTGTGTGAATCTTGTGTAACTTTGCTATGATGTTCTCTAGGGGAATTATTTTCCAGTCTTTTACCTCTATTATGACAAAATCTAATCCTGCCTTTGCAAGTTGTAGTATGTTTTCGATATCTGCATTTGAAAGAACTTTGAATTTCATTCCAGTTTTTTTGCCTTTAAGTTTTACAACTTTGTCAACTATGACATAATCTGCATTTGTAGAAGTGTGTAATGTAGAAAGTTTTGTCTTGATTCCTTTGAGGCTGCTAGGATCCATGCTTACAATCTTGATTCCCTCTTTTTCTATATCTGATAAAAATTTGGTAATCTGACCCCTTAAAATTTTGGGCGCTATTATTAATTCTCTGTTCTTACTCAAGATACTTCGCTGCATCCTTTGCTGATTCTTTTCTAAATATTATTGCAGAAAGAGCATGAGTCATCTTACCTGGATTTTGATGTTCAAAAATATTCCTACCATATGTTACTCCCTTGGCGCCAGCTTCCATGGCTTCTTCAGTCATTTGTAATACATCCAGGTCTGTCTTTGCCTTGGGACCTCCAGCTATTACGATAGGTACTGGAGTGCTTTTGACAATTTTTTTGAACGAATCTACATCTCCCGTATAAAGTGTCTTTACTATATTTGCACCACACTCTGCTCCAATTCTTGCAACATGTCCAACTATCTCCGGGTCATGAGGGTTCTTGACATTCTCACCCCTTGGATACATCATAGCTAAAAGTGGCATACTCCATTTATGACAGTCGTCTGCAATCTTGCCAAGTTGTTCTATCATTTCTGGCTCTTCCTTTCCTCCTATGTTGATATGAAGTGAAACTCCATCTGAACCTAACCGTAATGCCTCTTCAACTGATCCTGTCAACATCTTTCTGTTTGGGGACATGGAAAGAGAAGTACTGCCTGAAAAATGGACAATGAGTCCAATCTTGGTGGGTTTTGGCAAATTCTTTAAAATTCCTTTATTGACTATGACTGAAGTAAGGCCAAAGTTCTGGCAATTGTAAATTAAAGCATAAGGATCTTCAATTCCTTTTAGTGGACCACTTGATATTCCATGATCCATGGGTATGCAAAGCATTTTGCCATTACGCAGAATACGATTCATTCTAATTTGGAGACCGGTTACCATTGGAGTTAATCTTTGATGTGCCCTACTTAAAAATAGCGGGAAATACAATGTCTTTCTATCTTGATGACTGTAAAACTGTGATAGCGGAGAATCGTAATGATGTTTTTTCGAAATTGATTTTTACTGAAATTTTATAAGCTTACGAAAAGATGTAATCCGTCTATTTTTGAATCAAACTCTTTTTTATTTTCAAAGGATTAAATACAATAAAAGGAAAACACAGTCAATTGAGTCAACTGACAGAACAGCTTTATCATTCTGAAATTGGTGATATATTAGAAAATTCTCTTGCTGGCAAAAGGCCTGGGATTGATGAATGTAGAAGACTTTTGGATTCTAATGACGTCCATCTAATGGGGCTTGTTGCAGGCTACTTGACAAGAAAAAAGTTTGGACGACGATCTTCTTTTGTAAATAATATGATTTTAAATTATACCAACGTGTGCATAACAGACTGTAAGTTTTGTGCATTTTATAGACCCCCAGGTCATGAGGAATCTTATACTGTAACACTTGATCAAATAGAATCAAGAGTAAAAGCCGCCTGGGAAATGTTTGGCATAACACAAGTGATGTTTCAAGGAGGGCACAACCCATCCCTTAGGATTGAATATTTTGAAGACGCGTTCAAATTAATTCGAAAAAAATTTCCAAGAGTTGGAGTTCACGGATTGTCTGCATCCGAAATTGATATGATTTCAAAAGTCGAACATACAAGTACAAAAGAGGTTTTATCGAGACTAAAAGAATCTGGAATGCAATCAATTCCAGGCGCAGGTGCTGAAATTCTAGTTGACAAAGTAAAACAAATCATCAGTCCAAAAAAGATCTCAAGCAATACATGGCTTAGAATCATGGGAGAAGCCCATAGTCTTGGTATTCCAGCATCTGCTACTATGATGTATGGACATGTTGAAACCCGAGACGACATAGCAGAACACTTTCTGAAAATTGCAAGATTGCAAGAAACAACAAATGGATTCATGGCATTTATTCCGTGGAGTTTTGAACCAAACAATACTTTGATGCAAAAACAAGAAACGGTGTCATATCCTGCAGGTGGAACTCAACTTCTCAAGATGATTGCCATATCAAGATTGATGTATGATCAACTGATTCCTCATATCCAATCTTCTTGGCTTACAAATGGAGTTGCAATGGCCCAAATGGCCTTGCAATATGGTGCTGATGACTTTGGTGGAACACTCCTTGGTGAGGAAGTTGTCTCTTGTACAGGGGCTCGTTCCACTGAACTTACTGGTGCAAGAATAATCCAAGCTGTAAAACAAATCGGCTACGATGTTGATGAACGCGATAATTTCTATAATGTCGTTCGAACGTACTAAATGCCATAACTAGACCATTTGGAATCCACTATCTTCTTTGTGACCTCATCTGATTTGACAAGTTCTTGAATGTCTCTATGATATCCCTCTTCCTTTGTTTTTTGAGTTGCATCAATTCCAAGTTTTGATCCCATGTTTACAAATGGTGATGCAGGATCAAGCGTATCTGTTGGAGTATTGTTAATTATTGTAGTATCCCTTGCAGCGTCTGACCTTGTAGTGATTGCCCAAATTACATCATTCAAATCATGTACGTTTACATCTTCATCAACTACTACAAAGATCTTGGTTAGAGCAAGCTGGCCCATTCCCCAAAGGCCCATCATTACCTTTTTTGCCTGTCCTGGGTATCTTTTCTTGATTGAAATTATTGCCATTCCTTGGAACCATCCTGACGGTGGCATTGCAAAATCTACAACCTCTGGATGAAACATTCTGATAAGCGGTAAGAATGAACGCTCGATTACTTTTCCAATAAACGCATCTTCTAGTATTGGTTTTCCAACTATTGTTGTTAGATAAATCGGTTTTCGTCTTCGCATGATTCCAGTCAATGTAAATACTGGATATTGCTCTGGTGGAGTATAATACCCAGTATGATCTCCAAATGGTCCCTCCATTCTAATGTCTGATGGATCAACATATCCTTCCAATACCATCTCTGCATTGGCAGGAACCTCTAGATCAACGGTTTTGCATTTTACTGTCTTGATTCCTGTCTTTCTTGTGATTCCAGAAAAGACATACTTGTCAAGTCCTTCTGGCACAGGAGCTACTGCAGAAAATACTGTTGCAGGATCTCCACCAATTATTATTGCAACCTCGATTTTACTTCCGGAATCTTTTTTGATGTCATAATGATGTGCGCCACGTTTGTGTTTTTGCCAATGCATAAGTGCATGAGTGCCATCAAGAATTTGCATTCGATATACTCCAAGATTTCTTACACCCGTCTCAGGGTGACATGTGGCAATTAACCCAAACGTGATAAACTTACCTGCGTCCTTTGGCCATGTTTTAAGAATTGGGATTCTGTCAAATGATGGAGCATCTTCTACAACTTCTGTGACTGGACCGTTTTTTTGCAACTTTGGTGCAATGTCTGCAATCCTTGAAAGTTCTGGAAGTTTTCTTAGCTTGTCAAAAATTCCAGTAGGCATCTCCATCTTTGTCAAGTCAACAATCCTTTGACCTATTTCGGTAAAGTCCAAAGTTTCTAATCCGATTTCAAGTCGCCTCAGAGAGCCAAACGCATTTGCAAGCACTGGCATATCATAATTTTTAACATTTTCAAAAAGTATGGCTGGACCATTAGAATACATTACTCTGCTTAGAATTTCGGAAATCTCTAGATCTGCACTCACTTGCGTTTTTACTCTTTTAAGTTCCCCTGCTTTTTCTAATTTTTCAATAAACTCAGAAAGATCTTCAATAGGCACGTCTTTACTGGATTTGTATATTGTATAAGCTTAACTAGATTTTTACCCGATGCTTAAAAAAATGAAGTAACAAAAGAACTTTAATTATCCTGTAAAGGCAATGCCATCAAGTTGACCCAACAAAAATGCGCGGTTTGTGGAGGTCAGGGAAAAATTCTTCTTCTTGATACTCAATGTTCATTTTGTAATGGAACAGGCGAATTTTCTAAAACAGCTGAAAGCTACATGAAATCTCATATCTGTCAGTGTATCTTTCTTGACAGAATAACCTGCCCCCTTTGTGGAAAAAAATGTCATCATGATACACCTAACAAGCCTAAAGTCTTGATCAGTCCAATTTAGAAAATAGGGGGAATCTCATTCTTCTTATCATGTCCTCCAGATCCGAACCTACAGTAAAAACATTGGTCTGATTGCATGTACTTGAGTTGTTCTATCTTGATTGCGCCTATTTTGAGTGCAATTTTTGTTAGAATTCTATATTTTAGCGGCATGGATGGAATGACTTCCTTGAGGTATACGTTGTAATGATCTGGACAAAACTTGAGTGTGATATTGCTTGGCTCCTTTGATGTCTGACTTACCGTTTTTGCTACGCCTATTTGCTCTCTAATGTATTCATGCTTTGGACATGGACAATTTCTTCCTCCGGGATGCTTGTAGGCTGGGATGTTTTTCCAGTCAAAACCCGGATATTCCTTTTCAAAGTCGTCCAACGCCTTAAATGTGGTCTTACATCATATAAAACTTCTATGATCAGAGTATCAAACCTGAACTTGATCAAAATGTAAATAAACTGCCATATCGCACAACTACTTCATGGTAAAAGAAGTACAACCAAAAAAACCACGTTCTACTAAAAAAATTACAGAAGAATCAAGTACTGCCGAACTAGAGGCAAAAATAGAAGAGCTAGAAGCAAAGCTTTCTAATTTATCATCGCAGGTAAAACCA
>Ga0075030_100004721_pt1 | contig 12317 bp, 11 predicted proteins | sample LitLauG_LLR_2012_FD_71393 | JGI IMG/M metagenome (GOLD analysis project Ga0075030, IMG submission 71393) | Freshwater sediment microbial communities from Pennsylvania, USA - Little Laurel Run_MetaG_LLR_2012 | ecosystem: Environmental > Aquatic > Freshwater > Creek > Sediment | place: USA... | reverse complement strand
GATGCAGCGGCTCTTGTGCGGATTCTTCTCGTCGAGCATGACGCCGACCGGCACGTGGAAGGGCTTCAGTCCCGAGCGCGCGAAGTCGTCGGACAGTTGCTGAATGCGTGGCTCATGGCTCACCGCCGCCCAGGGATAAGGGGAACTGGCTTCCGGTTCGGTCGGATCTTCTCCGCGGTTCCCGTGTACCTGATAGAGATTCTCGGCCTGCGTGTAGTACGGCTCCATCTCGTCATAGCTGATCGGCCATGCCGGTGAGATGCCACCGTGGTGGCGCAGTTCGCCGAAATCCTCTTTGCGCAGGCGGAACAGAGCAGCGCCGTAAAACTTGGTGTTGCCCCCCACGTAATAGTTGGTGTGCGGATGGAGATCCTTGCCGTCCTTGTCGAGCCAGGACTCCTTGGTGTTGTAGTGACCCTCCACGTTGACGATCTGGGGGTCCCAGTTTGCTTTTTCGCGGGGAACGTAGTCGCCGCGCTCAAGAATCAGGATCCGCTTTCCGGACGGCGCCAGGTGGTAGGCGAGTGTTCCGCCGCCTGCACCGGTTCCGATGATGATTACCTCGTAGCGATTGTCGGTCATGATGCGAATCCTCCATTGGCTCCGCAGAAGATGCAGCGCTTTGTGTTGTTGTGGTGAAGCTTGCAGCATTTGACGGCGATCTTTCCTGCCCGCCAGAGGTAGAACTCGGAGGCGGCCAGCATGCCCAGCGGGGACGCGATGAGGTAAACCCAGAATCCATCCCATATTCCCGAAGGAACCGCCGAGCCGAACGTCCGGGCAGGATTCATGCTCATTCCTGAAAACGGCGCCTCGATCGTTATGTAGGTTGCGACTAGAAGTCCCGCGAAGACTCCGGTGTAACCGGCGAACCGGTGATGATTCGAGAAATACAGCACAGCCGACATCATGCCCGCCGCAATCACGAATTCAGCCAGCAGCGCTACCCACGGTCCTTGCGGGCCGGGGGTTGTGACCACATAACGCACAGCGGGGTCAGAGACCTGGCGGCCAAGGAACTGTGCCACCAGCAAAACGCCCACCGCCGCCCCCGTGAACTGCGCGGCAATATAGAAGACAGCGTCCCAGGCCTTGATCTTGCCCAAGCGAAGAAAAGTGAACGTCACGGAAGGGTTGATATGCGCTCCTGACTGCTTCCCCCAAGGGGAATAAATAATGGCAATTGCAGTCAGGCCCATCGAGATGCCCATCAGAAGACGCCGCAACAGGGCTGACATGATTGACTGATGAACGGGAGAGTGCGGGAATTCATACAACGCCCCAAAAACACAGGCTGAGACCATGAAGGCACCGAGCAAGCCCGCTTCCATCAGATATTCCCGCCAGTGACTCTTCAAAGATGCCAATGCGCCCAATTTGGGCGGCGACTGAGGTGCCACGAGAAGCGGCACAGGTTTTGGCGCTTGGTTCAACGCTTCAACCACCGGGATTTGCTCGATGCTGCTCATGGAATCTGCGTGGTGTGATTCCGAGATCGAGGGGAAGTGACAGAGAAATTCCTGGCCGTCAGCGAAAAGGGGTCTCGCGATTTCTAGTACTGGTTCTTAATCTCCACGCTCACTACTCGAATTTCGGTCTTCCCTATATTCTCCACGGAATATGGTGGTAGGGGCGGCGACCACTGAGTGGATGTGGCTGAGGACTGGGTCTGCGGTGGCGTGCCGCTTGTGTCCAAGAGAATTCTTCCTTCCAAATCTCGCCTGATAAAATCGCCCGCACTCAAGAGGTAAAGCACGCTCGGCCAGCAATGAGTGTGTACCGGCACCGTTCTGCCGACTGGAATCCGCACATCGAGAACGCGGACGCACTCGTTCTCGAACAATATTGTGTGATATTCGGGCGCGGAAATTAGCGCGTCGAGCTCTTCTGGCCAAGGCCACGACCGCTGGCCGCAGCTTGTGTGCTCAACGCTCGATGGATTCTTCGCCAATATTTCTGTGGTCCTCAGCTTCTCTGGCTCCACGTTTCTACGAGCCTCCGCGATCTTGCTTCCCAATCCATCGGATGCTCTCGTACCCCTAAGGTGACACAGCTCCCAGACCACGCACGAGCACGGACCTTTGAAACCTTCGTGACACTTCTGAATCCCACTGCCACGTGAGCAACTCAGCACGGCACATGAGCCCACATCAAAGCGGGTTCGCGAATCGTTAACGATTCATCGCCCACCGCGTGAGCAGGCTCACGAAATTCAATCTTCAAACACGAGGTAAAGGATGAACATGAACAAGGCAATGCAATTTCTCCTCCGTGGGCTGCTGATGACGACGATGCTGTTCGCCGTTTCGGCGGTCGCCCAAGACGCGCACAACACTGGCCAGTTCCAGGGTCCGAAGGCCAACAAGGGGCACGTCACTCACAGCACACGCGACGGCAAGAGCGTCCTGACGTTGTCAGACGATTTCGTCGTTCCTGATACTCCGGATCCGCACTGGCAGCTGGTGGACTCCGATGGCAATGTCTACTTGGTCGACAAGCTGAAGACGAAGGCCTTCATAGGCGACAAGTACAAGAAGGAAATCGTCGTGCCCAGCTACGTGAAGAACGTGTCGAAAGTAGTGATCTGGTGCGCGTTTGCCGAAGTCAACCTGGGCGAGGCAAGCTTCAGCTCGCCCGTCAAGTAGCCACCCTAAGCGGAGAGGCGCGAACCGATTCGAACCTGGACGTTCGCGCCCTTCAACACTCAAAGAGAGGTAAGGAGCCCATGAACACTCAAACGAAATTGACCCGTTGCGCAGGCTTCGCGGCTGTGGTTCTGTGTCTGGCGAGCTTCGCGAATGCTCAGACTGTCGAGAAAAAGACGCTCACCTTGCAGGGAGCGGAACAGGTTATTGCCGCCGCGAAGACGGAGGCGCAAAAGCTACAGGCGCCAGGCGGCGTCATTGCTGTAGTCGACGATGGCGGAAATTTGATGGCCCTGGAACGGCTGGATGGAACGTTCTCCGCGGGTGCGAACATCTCCATCGGCAAAGCCAAGACCGCCGTCATGTTTAAGAAGCCCACACGCTTTTTCGAAGAGTTGATCAACTCCAATGGCAAAGGCCGTACGGTCATGACGGCGCTCGAAAACTTCACTCCGCTGATCGGGGGGATCCCCATTGTCGTAGATGGCCAGATCGTAGGCGGTGTGGGCGTGAGCGGCGCAGCCAGCGCCGACCAGGATGAGAAGCTCGCCATTGCAGGCTCGAACGCCTTCGCATCAGAGACAGCCATGGGCGGCGATCCTGCGCTCGCGGTGTCCTATTGGGAGAAAAGCAAAGTTGACGAAGCCTTCTCCAAGGGTGCGGTGTTGTTCGACGCGAGCGATGGCCGTAACTACATGGTCCACGCCAGCCGCCGCGAGAAGCCTGGACAAGCGGAGATCCATACGAAAGACGCCGACGTAATCTACGTGCTGCAAGGATCAGCCACCTTCATCACCGGGGGCGAGGCTATCGATGCCAAGACCACGGCACCCGATGAACTGCGAGGAAGCAGCATCCGCAACGGGCAGACTCGTCAGATCGCCAAAGGCGACGTGATCATCGTGCCCCACGGTGTGCCGCACCAGTTTCTGGAAGTTACCAATCCGTTCCTCTACTACGTTGTGAAAGTTCGCTAAGCGAGAGATGAACATGAACACACGACAGCATATGCGGAGTGTTTTGCCAGCGCTGGGGTTGCTTCTGTTGTTCTCCCTGGTAATGGCGGGCGCACAGACGACGCAAGACCCTCCCGTGGGTCGTCCGGACGCGGTGATCGACCTGGCTTCCCACGAAGGAGTGAAACTGGTGAGCGGCCAGTGGCGCTACCACGACGTGAAAATCGAGGACGCCGACTCGCGTGCTGTGGGCCCCGACCTGAAGCCGAGCGGCGCTCCGATCCGGACATACGACTACGCTCCTCACGCGGGCCCCGCGGACTTCGACGATTCTCAATGGGAAGCAATCGATGCGACGACTCTTGACCAGCGCCGTTCCACGGCCAAAGTCTGTTTCAACTGGTACCGCATCAACGTCACGATTCCTGAAAAGGTCGCGAGCTTTAGCACTGCAGGATCGACCGTGGCGTTTGAGATCGTAATCGACGACTATGCCGAGGTCTGGGTCAACGGGAAGATGCCGCGAGTTTTGGGTCAACTTGGCGGCCCTGTTGTTAAAGGATTCAACGCACCCAACCGGGTGATCCTTACCAGAAATGCCCAGCCCGGCCAACGTATTCAGCTTGCCGTCTTCGGGATCAATGGCCCGATCTCCTACAGCCCGCAGAACTTCATCTGGATCAAGTCGGCAACACTCGATTTCTACAAGTCGCCCAAAGTTGCGATCAGCGAGACTCTCGCGCAGGTCACTAGGAAAGATCCGGCACTGGACGAGATCGTTCCGGCCGGCACGAAGATCGAGAAACTTGCTGGCGGATTCTTGTTTACCGAGGGGCCTATCTGGGTACCACGCACCGAAGAAACCGACGGATACCTTCTTTTCAGCGATCCCAACAACAACCTGATCTACCGTTGGACACAAGACGGACAGCTGTCGATTTTCATGACCAAGAGCGGCTACCGCGGCATGGACATCGGCGAGTACGGTCAACCTGGTTCCAACGGCCTCACGCTCGACAAGCTGGGACGGCTCACAATCAACCAGCACGGCAACCGGCGCGTGGTTCGCATGGAGAAGAACGGTCAGTTCACGGTACTGGCTGACCGATATGAAGGGAAGCGGCTCAATAGCCCCAACGATCTCGTCTACAAGTCGGACGGGGCGCTGTATTTCACTGATCCGCCGTTCGGACTCCCGAAGTTCTTCGACGACCCACGGAAAGAGCTGTCCTACAGCGGAGTGTTTCGCGTATCGCCCGACGGGAAAAACGTTCAGCTGCTGACCAAGGAACTCAGTGGCCCGAATGGGCTCGCATTTTCACCCGACGAGAAGTACTTCTACGTAGACAACTGGGATGAGAAGAAAAAGATCATCATGCGGTACGAAGTGAACCCCGACGGAACGTTGTCGAACGGCAAGGTCTTCTTCGATATGACGTCGGCCGAAGGCGAGGACGCCCTCGACGGGATGAAGATCGATCAGAAGGGCAATCTTTACGTGTCGGGCCCCGGTGGTTTGTGGATCATCTCGCCAGAGGGCAAGCACCTGGGCACGATTGTCGGCCCGGAGCATCCGCATAACTTCGCATGGGGCGACGACGACGGCAAGACCCTATATCTTTGCGCGAAGACCGGTTTATACCGAATTCGGCTGAATATTCCGGGTATTCGACCGTGAGTCGACTGCGGCTTTCTGGAGTACGGAAGGATTGTCACCTTTTTGGAGTTGCTGTGTCTTATAAGGAAGAGAATTTGATTCCTCCGAACCGGCAGTCGAACCTGTCTGCCGATGCGGAGGCCAGAGAGCCTGGGATCGGAGCGAGATACGTGCCCAAGACGATTGTCGAAATCGAATGCGCAGAAGTGTGGCGTCAGATTTCAAACTATCTTGACGATGACGTGGATCCCGGGCTCCGTGCCAACATGTCCTCTCACTTCAACAACTGTGCTCACTGCAGCGCCATCTTGGATGGCGCACGCAACGTGGTCAAGCTAGTCGGCGACGGGCGGGCATTCGAGATTCCCTCGGGGGCAAGTCAGAGGTTCTACAAGAAACTGAATGACCACCTTGCGGCTCACCAACGCGCGCGGGGTTGAGTCACCTGAGCGGGGGACGCACTAGAACCGGTCTGACAAAACCCTATCCCGTATGGCAGGCAGCCTCTATCGTGGCTTTGGCAGCATTCAATGTCGCCTGGGTCTCGCGGGCGATCTTACCCTTTGCGATTAGGTTGAGGACTTTGGCTTTCAGGGTTGTCGTCGAGTAATAGTGGCTAATAGCCACCTTGGTTGATCCATGGTCAAGCGTTTGGAACGTCGTTTCCACTCTGTAATCGTTCAGAATCTTGCTGATGCCGAATGTGTCCTCCGGCAACACCGTGACGATCTTCTCCAGCGGAATAATTTCGATGTCCTTCTCGATGCAGGAGTGCTTCCCGCCCGAAAGATGACATCGATAGGACGCGCCTGGTTCACGGAGAGTCTTGCCGGAAAGAAGATCAACCTTGACCACGCGAGGATGGAACTCCGGGATCTTCGTGAGATCCATGGTGTACGACCACACCGCTTCCAAAGACGCGTTGATGATGACTTCCTGCTTGGAACGGAACGGTGGCTGCAAATCTTGCCTCTAGATGCCGGACGATGCCGAGGAAGTTCTCAGCATGAAATTCGTAGTGGACAGCTAGCCTGCGGAGAGGTTCTAGCCTACCACCGGTACCTGGCTCTCCCGGTTGTCGGCTCGAGCCTTCCCTAATTCTTCGGCGATTCTTCGGTTTTCAAAGTCCGGTACGGTTCCGAGACCAAATGCGACGGTGTTGGCGAATTTCGCCCAGCCCACAAGGAGGATAGCCTCAAGGATTTGCGGATCGCTGAATCCGTACGTACGGAGGGCCTCGATGTCGCTCGATCCGATCTTGGATGTCTGACTATTGAGCTTGGTGCAGAAATTCAAAAGCGCCTTGTCGGCCACCGAAATCTTGGCATGGATGTGGTCAACCGCGATCTGCTCTGGTTCCGGACCCTCAAGCTTCAACATGCGCACCATTTCGCAGTGTGCGGTTACGCAATAGGTGCTGAGGTTTGCCGCCGAACACACCAGGAAGATGTATTCTTTTTGCCTTCGCGGCAGGGCGCCCTCTTTGAGAATCAGATTGCCGGTCATGGCTATCTCAGCCTCAACCATGTCTGGGCGAGAAGTTTGTTCGACGAAGAAATTGGGCAAAAATCCCAACTGTTCCCGTATGGCAGCAAACGCCGGGAAGTCTTTTTCGTCGTACCGTTGGTTCTGCAAATAGCTCATATCCCCATCCCCCCAAGCAGTGCGCACAAGTTTACACTAGGATATTGTTGCTGTTCCAAGGGTTAGGCGTGAACCGGAGAATCTCGCGATATACTGGCAGCCCCGATCGTTCATGAGTCAGTCCGCCACCATCTTCAACGACCCACCGAGGTCCTACCCGCAACTGATTGCAACGTACGGATTTCTGCCTAACTTGTTTCGGGCGCAGAGTACCATACCGCGTGCCATTGAGGCCGAGGAGCGGCTCATCGACACCGTTGTTGTCTGCCAAGGCAGGCTGAGTAGGGGTCACAAGGACGCGATTCTTAACGGTGTAGCGACCGTCAGGGGGAGCGACTATTGCCGGGCACTGTTCGGACATTCCCTTGCCGCCGTGCCCGACCGCAACTTCGCACTCTTCGACTTCTCCCTAAAACTTGCAAAACATGGCCCTTGGGTCTCGGGGCGCGACGTTCTGACGCTCAAGAATTCCGGGTTCGACGAGAGGGCTATTCTGGAGGCGATCGTCACGACCGGTGTGGGTCTGATGCTTTGCACTCTGGCGGACGGGCTACGCCCACGGCTTGACACAGAACTGAGGTCGCCAGCTCCCGCCGAACTTCTGAATGTCCCCGACCCACTCGACTGGCCGAAGGCGTCAGGAGTCCATCTCGCCTTTTCCTCCGATTCAGCCGTTGATTCTCCCGCATTCGCCGTGCTTCGCGAACAATTCGGCTATGTGCCGAACCTCTACCGGCTTCAAAGCGCAGTTCCAGAATTGCTGGACGCGGAAGTGCAATTGCTCGACTCGGTTCTGTTTCCCGAGTACGGGTTGAATCGTGTTCAGAAGGAGTGCGTTCTGTTGGCTATTTCGGCCGCCAACCTGAATACGTACTGCGCGACACTCCATAGCCAGGCATTACACATACTGGGGGTTCCATTAGAAGAGTCCGACCGGATCGTCGAAGATCACGACCAAAGCGGAATCTCGGGGACGGATCGGACTTTGCTGGACGAAACCCGCAAACTCGCGAGTCTCCCAGGCCGGTCAAGCCAACGGTTTGAGCCGGAACGGCTCCGCAAGCAAGGCTTTACCGAGCGCCAGATCGTCGAGGCCGTTGTGGTGTCGGGATTGGCAAACTTCCTGAACACCTTGCAGGCCGGCGTCGGGGCAACAGCAGATTTTCCGCCCCGGAAGATTTTTGGTCCAAAAGATTTGTATCTTTTCTCCGACCGGTCCCGTCCCATCTCCGATGCCACTTTTCCGGAAGATCCCGACGCTGCTCTTGTGGCGCGCGTCAGGGATGGGGACATTGATGTGTTTGAGGAGTTGGTGCGCCGGCATTCTCGGCGGGTATTCGGAACTCTGGCAGGGCTTTTGGGGAACATCGACGATGCCCACGATGCGACACAGGAAGTATTCTTGAAAGCGTTTGAGAATATCGGCCGTTTCCAGGGACGATCAAAGTTCTCAACTTGGCTTACCAGCATTGCCATCAATGCCGGGACGGACTTTCGGCGACAGCGTAGGCCTTTGGAATCTCTCGACGAGACGCAAGACGATGAGGGATTTCGCCCGAGACAGGTCCAGAAATGGGCTGACGATCCGGAACGGCTATTGGCCGCCTCGCAAATGAATGGACTTGTCCGCGAGGCAGTCCTACGGCTGCCGGAGAAATACCGGGTTGCGGTGCTATTGCGCGATATCAACCAGCTTTCGACGGAAGAAGCGGCGGCGGTGCTGGAATTGAGCGTTCCGGCGCTTAAAGCTCGCGTTTTACGGGGAAGATTGATGCTTCGAGAGAGTCTCGCCCCCCACTTTGTTCGCCAGGACAAGACCGATGCTTAGTTGCGCTGACTTCCTGGCCGAATTCGGGGACTACATCGATGACACTGCCAGTTCCGACCTCCGGGCCCATCTTGAGGAGCACCTGCGCGAGTGCAAAACCTGCCGGGTGATCGTCGACAGTACTCGAAAAACAATCGATATTGTTACCGAGAGCGGTTGCTTTACGCTGCCCGCCGAGGCGGTCGACCCTATCGTCAGTGCCGTAATGTCCCGCATCCGTCAGAGAACCACCTGACCGAGCGACCCTCAAATTTCGTGCATCCTTATGGTCCAGCCCCCGTCTTACCTTCGACTGATAGAGCAGAAGGAGCCGTGTGACTGTCTCTGAACACGATCAGGAGCGCTTGCCAGGCCTCGAATTGGAGCTGAGCAACACCAAGGCCGAACTGGCCCGTGTTGTCAGGGAGCAAGCGCTCGCCGCGGAGTCCCTTCGTGCCAGCGAAGAGCTTAAGAGCCGGCTCATCGCCTGTAGCCGGGACTGCATCAAGATTCTCGACCTCGAAGGCCGCCTGTTATTCATGAACGAGGGCGGAATGCAGGTGCTGGAGATTTGTGACATCGGCCCTTTTCTAAATGGTCCCTGGGTGGAGTTCTGGGACGGCGCCGATCGCGAGGCGGCGAAGGCAGCAGTCCAAGCGGCCAAGGATGGGGGCATCGGGCGATTTGTCGGTTATTTCGAGACTCGGACTTCGCGACAGCCCAGATGGTGGGATGTAGTGGTTAGTCCCGTCTATGACGCAAGCGGAAAACCAGACCGCCTGCTGGCGCTGTCACGCGATATTACCCAACACAAGAAGAACGAGGCTGCCTTGTGTGAAGCCGTTCAGTTTAATCGAGAGATCATTGAGGGGGCGGCGGAAGGAATTATCGTCTATGACGCCGAACTGCGCTATGAGATCTTCAATCCATTCATGGAGCGGCTGACCGGCAAGCGCTCTCAAGAAGTACTCGGCAGAGTCGCGACCGAGGTGTTCCCCAGGTTAGGTCCGAGCGGCATAGAAACGGCCTTGAAGCGTGCGCTGCAAGGAGAAGTTGTACAGGTAGCCGACGCTTTGGTGCCCAAGCATTCTGCGGACGGGCGCGATCTATGGGAATCTTGCACCTTTGCTCCCCATCGTGACGCTCAAGGAAAGGTAATCGGGGTAATTGGTCTGGTTCGCGACGTCACCGAGCGGCACATTGCGGAAGAGACTTTCCGCTCCATCGTCGTCGGTACGGCTTCTGCGACCGGTAACGATTTCTTTCCTTCACTGGTGCGCCATCTGGCCACCGCACTTCGCGTTCGCTACGCATTCATTACCGACTGTGATGATCAAAAACGCGCCAAAGCCTTGGCCTTCTGGAACGGCGATCAGTTCGGAGAAAAGTTCGAGTTCGACATTGTCGACACGCCATGCATGAAAGTGTTGAACGGCGAAACTTGCCACTACAAGGAAGGGCTCCAGAATTTGTTTCCGCTGGATACGGGCCTGGCTGATTGGGGGGCAGAGAGCTACTTGGGAGTTCCTATGCTCGACCGCGAGGGACGAGTCATTGGCCACATCGCAATTCTTGACGATAAGCCGATGGATCGTGACCCGCGCGCAATCGATCTGGTCAAAATATTTGCCGCCAGAGCAGCAGCTGAATTGAAACGTCAGCGGGCAGAGGCGGAACTGCAAAGTGCCCTTCAGCAGGTCCAAACTCTGCAAAAGAAACTCGAAGCCGAAAATGTCTATCTGCAGGAAGAAATTAGTAAGGAACACAATTTCGAAGAGATAGTGGGGAACAGTCGCGCGATCGTGGAGGTGTTGGACAGAGTGGAAACCGTGGCGCCCACAGATTCCACGGTACTAATCACCGGAGAAACCGGCTGCGGTAAAGAGTTGATCGCACGTGCGATCCACAGCCACGGATCGCGCAAGCATCGCCCATTGGTGAAATTGAATTGTGGCGCAATCCCAACTGGACTGGTTGAGAGTGAACTGTTTGGACACATGAAAGGTGCATTCACCGGCGCGCTGGAACGTAGAACCGGCCGGTTTGAACTAGCAGACGGTGGGACTTTGTTCCTCGATGAAGTCAGCGAACTTCCCCTTGACACGCAAGTGAAGTTGTTAAGGGTTCTCCAGGAGCATGAGTTTGAGCCACTAGGCAGCAGCCGCACGGTGAAAGTAAACGTGCGCATTATTGCAGCCAGCAACAGAGACCTCGAGAAAGCCGTGCAGGAAGGCCGGTTCAGGGCTGATCTCTTCTATCGCCTCAATGTTCTCCCGATTGTTTTGCCGCCGCTGCGTCAGAGACGCTCCGATATCCCACTCCTCACGACTTTCTTTGTGGAGAGGTTTGCCAGGCAGTTCGGCAAACAAATCACCGGCATCGCGCAGGACACGATGGATCTTCTGTCCCGCTATGATTGGCCGGGAAACATACGCGAGTTGCAGAATGTTGTCGAGCGTGCCGTAGTGTTGTCACGCGGCCCAGTCTTGAGATTAGGCGCTGACCTGCTACCCGCCGCTAACGCGGCAATGGCGTCAACCGATGAAGTTGCAGACCTGAACCCTCTCTTCTCGCACGATGCGACCAGCGATTCTTCGTCGCTGGAGCAAGTGGAAAGACGGCATATCCAGAGCGTCCTGCAGAAAACGGACTGGGTGATTGAAGGCGATCGTGGGGCTGCGAAGATTCTCGATCTACATCCCAACACGCTGCGCAGTCGCATGAAGAAACTTGGAATCGAGCGTGCCTCGCTGAATCCTGCTCTGCCGGCCACGAAATCTCGTGCCCACGAAGCCGTAACGAACTGACCCACGAACCCTCGTAGCTCCCTCCGAAAGCGACTCCCTCAGCAATTCTCTAAGGTCCTCAAAATCATCAGCATAGCTTTTCTTGCACGCGCCTCACGAATGGCACGACTCCTGCTTTAGCAAAGGTGCGTTCGGAAGGAAACCAACGGTGCTCAAGATTTCAATCATCAGCGACTCAGATCAAGCCATCGAGCTCCAGCTGGAAGGCAAGCTCGTAGGCCCTTGGGTCGAAGAGTTGCGAAAGCTCAGCGATGAAGCCCTCTCCCTCCAGAAGAACGTGAGCCTCGATCTCGAAAGAGTATGGTTCGTCGATTCGCGCGGAATCACTCTGCTGCGCGATCTCGCAAAAAGGCAAGTGTCCGAACTCAACTGCTCTCAGTTTGTAAGCCAGCAACTGAAGGAGGCGACCCAATGATGACCGCAAGCACAGAAACGATCCTGCTATCTGGAAAAAACCCACTTCGCTCGGAGACAGGCCTGGGGTCTCCAGTGGGTGTCCAGATGACATCGGCGGAAGTGACCCTCATCCGGCGAGTGCAGAACGGGGAATCCGATGCCTTCTTTGACCTGGTGCGCCCCTACGAGCGCGCCGTGTTTTTGGCCGCACTGTCCCTCGTTAAGAATGATGCGGACGCAGAGGATGTCGCCCAGGAAGCGATCCTGAAGGCCTTCAAGAACCTTGCACGTTTCCGTCAGGAAGCGAAATTCAGCACGTGGCTGATCCAGATTGCGATCAATGAAGCGAAGATGAAGCTGCGGAAAGACCGCCGACACCTTTATGAATCGATAGAAGAAGGACGA
>Ga0075030_100004716_pt1 | contig 12326 bp, 12 predicted proteins | sample LitLauG_LLR_2012_FD_71393 | JGI IMG/M metagenome (GOLD analysis project Ga0075030, IMG submission 71393) | Freshwater sediment microbial communities from Pennsylvania, USA - Little Laurel Run_MetaG_LLR_2012 | ecosystem: Environmental > Aquatic > Freshwater > Creek > Sediment | place: USA... | reverse complement strand
GTCGCGCCGGGCGGGGCGGGTGACGGGTCCCCGCCGGGCGGGGTCGGCGCCGGTGCGGCGGTCGACGCGGCAGCCGCCCCCGCCGCTGGCGCGGGGCCGTTCATCAGGCCCTTGGCCTTGGACTTGACGTCGTCGATCTGGTCCTGGTGGGCGTCGACGAGGTTCTTGGCCTTGCCCTTCACGTCGTCGAGCTGGTCCTGGTGAGCCTCGGCGAACTCCGCGGCCTTCGCCTTCGCTCGGTTCATCAGGCTGTCGAACCCCATCGGGACCACCTTCCTGCCGCAGCCCGCATCGGCCTCGTGGCCCACGCACCGCCTGGATCGAGGCTAGGCGTGTGGCCGCGTCCACCGCAAGGCAGACCGCCCATGGCCCCGGCCGGGTGACGAACCCGAGCCCCCGGACGCTTCGCAGCAGCGTGCGCCGGCCCTACATTGGGCGCGTGACAGCGACGTCGACAGGCCCGACCGCCCCCGCCCTGCTAGCCGCGCTTGCGGACGACCTGGTCCACGGCGCCCTGGAGGACTGGGGACCCCGGGTGGGCGCGGATGCGGGCGAGCCGCAGACCTCCGGTCGCGTCCTGCACCGCTCCGCTGACGGCCGCACGGAGGTAGGGGTGTGGCAGTGCACGCCGGGCGGCTGGTCGGTCACCGACCGGCCGGACACCGAGACGGTCCACTTGCTGGCGGGTCGGGCCCGGCTCAGCGACGCGGGCGGGGGCTCGCGGGAGCTCGGTGCCGGCGATGCGGCGGTGCTGCCCGCGGGGTGGTCAGGGCGGTGGGACATCCTGGAGACCGTGCGCAAGCTGTACGTGACGGTCCGCTAGCCGCAGCCCCTGCGTCGTGCGCTAGATTGGATCCAATATCCACTAGAAAGGCGCGCCATGTCCCAGCCCGTCGCCCCTCTTGACCTCATCGCGGCCGACGGCCTGCTGGACGAGGAGGAGCGTGCGATCCGGGACACCGTGCGCAAGTTCCTCGACACCGAGGTGCGCCCGCACATCGCGGACTGGTACGAGGCGGCCGACCTGCCGGCCCGGGAGCTGGCGCGTCAGCTCGGGGGGATGGGCCTGCTCGGCATGCACCTGCACGGCTACGGCTGCGCCGGCACGTCCGCCGTGGCCTACGGCCTGGCGTGCATGGAGCTGGAGGCCGTCGACTCCGGGATCCGCTCGCTGGTCAGCGTGCAGGGCTCACTGGCGATGTTCGCGATCCACCACTACGGCAGTGAGGAGCAGCGCCAGCGCTGGCTGCCCGGGATGGCCGCCGGCGACCTCGTGGGCTGCTTCGGGCTGACCGAGGCTGACTTCGGCTCCAACCCCGCGGGGATGCGGACCCACGCCCGCCGGGACGGCGCGGACTGGGTGCTGAGCGGCTCGAAGATGTGGATCACCAACGGCGGCGTCGCGGACGTGGCGGTGGTGTGGGCGCGCGCCGAGGAGGGCATCCGCGGCTTCGTGGTGCCCACCGACTCCCCCGGGTTCACCGCCCGTCCGGTCGGGCACAAGCTGTCCCTGCGCGCCTCGGTGACCTCCGAGCTGGCCTTCGACGAGGTGCGGCTGCCCGCCGACGCGCAGCTGCCGGAGGCGGCCGGCCTGAGCGGACCGCTCGGCTGCCTGGCCGAGGCCCGCTTCGGGATCGTGTTCGGCGCCTTGGGGGCGGCCCGGGACTGTCTGGAGACCGCGATCTCGTACTCGCTGTCGCGCGAGCAGTTCGACCGCCCGATCGCCGGGTTCCAGCTGACGCAGGCCAAGCTCGCCGACATGGCTCTCGAGCTGCAGAAGGGCTACCTGCTCGCGCTGCACCTGGGACGGCTCAAGGACGCCGGTCAGATCACCCCGCAGATGGTCAGCGTGGGCAAACTGAACAGCGTGCGCGAGGCGTTGGAGATCGCCCGCACGTCCCGCACCATCCTCGGCGCCAACGGCATCACCTTGGAGTACCCGGTGCTGCGTCATGCCGCGAACCTGGAGTCGGTGCTGACCTACGAGGGCAGCGCGGAGATCCACGCCCTGGTCGTCGGCCAGTCGCTAACCGGCATCTCCGCGTTCCGGTAGACCCACCCGCGAGCGACACCTCGCCCGCGTTTTCACGGTTGGTCCCCCCGCAACCGCGCGGATAGGTCTAGTTTCCCGTCCGGAGGCCAAGCATTCACCTCCGTGCGCATTGCCATTCTCTGAGGGAGTGCAGCGATGACAGCAACGCACGAGCCTGGGTCTGTGCAGAAACTCAGCACGGAAGGCCTGTCCAGCGACGGATTGAAGCGAGACGTGGGCATCCTCGGCCTGCTGTGGGCATCCGAGGGCTCCATCATCGGGTCCGGGTGGCTGTTCGCCGGATTCACCGCCGTCACCATCGCCGGCCCCGCCGCAATGATCTCGTGGGCCATCGCGTCGGTCATCGTCATCATCTTGGCGCTGGTCCACGCCGAGCTCGGGGGACTGTTCCCCGTCAGCGGCGGCACCAGCCGGTTCCCGCACTACGCGTTCGGCTCGCTCGCCGGCGCGACCTTCGGGTGGTTCTCCTACATACAGGCGGCGACCGTCGCGCCCATCGAGGTGCTCGCCGCGATCCAGTACATGTCCAGCGCGTCGTGGGCGTCCGGCTGGTACAACGGCGCCACCGGGACGCTGTCCGGCGCGGGCATAGCCGTCGCGATCGTCTTGATGTTCATCTTCGTGGTTCTCAACCTCATCGGGATCCGCTGGCTCACCCGGGCGAACAACGCGATCACCTCCTGGAAGGTGGTCGTCCCAGTCTTCACGGTCATCGTGTTGATGCTGACCCATTTCAACTCGTCGAACTTCACCGCGGGGGGCGGCTTCTTCGTCGGTCCTGACCACGGGCTGAAGACCATCCTCGGCGCCACCTCCATCGGCGGCATCGTGTTCGCCCTGCTCGGGTTCGAGCAGGCCGTCCAGCTCGGCGGCGAGAGTGCGCACCCACAGCGGGACCTGCCCCGAGCCGTGATCGGGTCGATCCTCATCGGGGCCGCGATCTACTTCCTCGCCCAGGTGGCATTCATCGGCGCCCTCGACCCGGGGACGATCGCGCGGTACCACACCTGGGCCAACCTGACCCAGGACGCGGGGTTGAACGCATCTCCCTTCTACACCGTGGCTAAAGTCGCCTCCCTGGGCTGGCTGGCCTGGATCCTGCGGCTGGACGCGGTCATCTCCCCCGCCGGCACCGGGCTGATCTACCTCACCTCGGCCTCGCGCATCAGCTTCGGGCTGAGCAAGAACGGCTACATCCCCGCCCGGTTCGAGGCGCGCAACGAGCGCACGAAGATCCCGGTCTTCGGGGTCATCCTCTCCGCTCTCGTCGGCCTGCTGTTCTTGCTGCCGTTCCCGAGCTGGAGCAAGCTGGTGGGCGTCGTGACCGCCGCATCGGTGCTCATGTACGCCGGCGCCCCGCTGGCACTGGGTGCCCTGCGCAGGTCCAAGCCCCAGCTGGAGCGCTCCTACCGGATGCCCGTCGGCCACGTCCTGGCGCCGATTTCGTTCATCCTGGCCAACTACATCGTGTACTGGGCCGGCTGGCAGACATACTCCACGCTGATGGTCGTGATGATCATCGGCTACGCGCTCATGCTGATCTCCGGTGCCCTCCACCTCAACCCGAACCAGCCCCAGGTGGACTGGGGTGCGGCGGTGTGGATCTTCCCCTACCTCATCGGGATGGGCGTGATCTCCTACTACGGCGGCTTCGGTCCCGGCGGGATCGTCGGTGGTGTCGGGGTGTTCAAGACCGTCCTGGTGGGCGGAGCCGGCCATCTCGGGCTGTACTGGGACCTGCTGGTACTGGCGGGGTTCAGCCTGGTCATCTACTACCTGGCCGTCTACAAGCGCCTGCCCGAGTCGAAGGTCGACGAGTACGTGCGCGACGTCTACCCGCCACCCGCCATGGAGGGTTAGGCAGCCCGCGGCGACTGGCACCTGGGCCCCAGTCAGGGAGCAGCGAGCACCGCGGACAGGGCGACCACGGCGTGGTCACGATGCGCGGCCAGCAGGGCGACCACCTGCTCGGTGTCGGCGCGGACGCAGGCACGCAGGATCGCTTCGTGCTCGCGGTGCACCTGGGCCCGGGTGTCGGCGTCCCCGTAGTAGACGCTGCGGTAGGCGTCGGTGGCGTCCCACAGCACCCGGATGAGCCGCAGGAGCCGGGGACGGTCCGCCGCGGCCAGCAACCCGAAGTGGAAGCGCCGGTTGGCGGCCACCATCGCCGCGACGTCGTCGTCAGCGTCCGCAGCGCGCCCGGCAGCCACGGCCTCGCCCAGCGCGGACAAGGCGGCGGCGTCCAGCGCTGGGACCGCGCTCCGCACCGCCTCGGCCTCCAGCAGCTCGCGCAGCCGGTACACCTCGACGAGGTCGGCGAGGTCCAGCGTGGCCACGAAGTAGCCACGACGCGGGTGGTAGACCACCTGGCCCTCGCCCTCGAGCATCTTCAGGGCCTCCCGCAACGGCACGCGGGAGACCCCCAGCTGGGCGGCGAGGGCGTCCTGGCGCACCTGCTCGCCCGCCCGCAGCTCCCCCGTAGCGATGCGCCGGCGCAGCTCGACCAGCACGGCCTGCTGCGCCGTCGGCGGACGGGTGAAGTCGCTCAACGGTCCCCGGTTGGTGCCATCCCGAGCTCGGCGTCCACCTGGTCGGTGTCCGCGCCCAGCGCAGGGGGTCGGCGGGTGTAGCGGGCGGGGGTCGCCGACAGCCGAACCGGGTGGGCGATGGTGTCCACCCCGGCGGTGGTGACCACGGGGTCCAGCCCGAGCCGGATCGCCAGCGCGACCGCGTCCGCGATGTCGTTGATGGGACCGCACGGCACCCCCGCCGCAGTCAGCCGAGCCGCCCACTCCTCGGCTCCCGCGCCGGCCAGCACCTCCTCCAGCGCCGCCACCAGCTCCTCGCGGTGGGCCACGCGGTCGGTGTTGGTGGCGAAGCGGGGGTCCGCCGGCAGCGTGGGCAGGTCCACGACCCGCGCCAGCGCGGCGAACTGGCGGTCGTTGCCGACCGCGAGCACCAGCGGTCGGTCCGCGGTGCGCACCGTCTCGTACGGGGCGATGGACGGGTGGCGGTTGCCCAGGATCCCGGGAACCACGCCAGCCGCCGCGTAGCCGGCGGTCTGGTTCACCAGCCCGGACAGCAGGCTGGACAGCAGGTTCACCTCCACCCGCTGCCCTTGTCCGGTGGCCTCCGCGTGCCGCAGCGCGGCTAGCGCGCCCAGGGCGGCGTGCAGCCCGGTGACCACGTCCACCAGGGCGACGCCCACCTTGGTCGGCGAGCCGGGCTGCGGTCCGGTGACGCTCATCAGCCCCCCGACGGCCTGGACGAGCAGGTCGTAGCCGGGCAGTGCGGCACCGGCACCGGAGCCGAACCCGGAGATGGACACGTAGACCAGGGCAGGGTTGTCCACCCACAGCTGCTCCGCGCCGAGCCCGAGCCGGTCCATCCCGCCCGGGCGCATGTTCTCCACCAGGATGTCCGCCCGGGCAGCGAGCGCGCGGGCCCTGGCCAGGTCGGCGGGGTCGGTGAGGTCCCAGGCCACGGACCGCTTGTTGCGGTTCACGCCCAGGAAGTACGTCGCCTCACCGCTCGGGGCAAAGGGGGGGCCCCACGCACGGGTGTCGTCGCCGCCGTCGGGTCGCTCGACCTTGACCACCTCGGCACCGAGGTCCCCCAGCAGCATCGTGGCGTACGGGCCGGCGAGCACGCGGGAGAAGTCCGCGACGACGACGCCGTCGAGGGCGCCCGCGGCGCGGGGGGGCTGCTCGGCCATGCCACCAGCGTAGCCAGCGATTGGATCCAACTGGTGATCATGAGCGGGGCGACGCCGCGCCCGCCGTCCCGACCCCCGCTACCGTGCCCCCGTGGCCCTCGACCCGACCGCGCTGCCCGCGTCCGCCTGGGCCTTCCTGGCCGAGCGCCACCTCGCGACGCTGACCACGCTGCGCCCGGACGGCTCCCCCCACGTGGTCCCCGTCGGGTTCACCCTGGCCGAGCCGGGACCGGTAGCCCGGGTGATCACCCGGGCCGGCTCGGCGAAGGTGGCCCACGCCCGGGCGGGGGGACGAGCGGTCCTCTGCCAGGTCGACGGGCGCCGCTGGCTCAGCCTGGAAGGTGCGGTCTCGGTCAGCGAGGACCCGGACGAGGTCGCAGCAGCGGTCGCCGCGTACGCGCGCCGCTACCGTCCGCCCGCGCCCCGGACGGACCGCGTCGTGGTAGCGGTCGCGGTGGACCGGGTGCTGGGGCTGGTCGAGCCGGCCTAGGGGCGCACGGACGCGGCCAGCTGGCCGCACGCGCCGTCGATCTCCTGACCGCGGGTGTCGCGGACGGTGACCGCCACCTGGTGGTGGCGCAGGCGCTGCACGAACTGCTCGGCCACCCCCGGCCGGGACGCGGTCCACCGCGACCCCGGGGTCGGGTTCAGCGGGATGAGGTTCACGTGGGCGGAGCGCCCCGCCAGCAGGCGCCCCAGCAGGTCGGCGCGGTCAGCCTGGTCGTTGATGTCGCGGATGAGGATGTACTCCACCGTCATCCGCCGCCCGGTGGCCGCGGCGTACGCGAACGCGGCGTCGAGCACCTCGGCGACCGGCCAGCGGGTGTTGACCGGCACCAGGGTGTCGCGCAGCTCGTCGTCGGGAGCGTGCAGCGACAGCGCCAGGGTGACCGGCAGTCCCTCGGTGGCCAGCTGGCGCATCCTCGGCACCAGGCCCACGGTGGACACCGTGATGCCGCGCGCGGACATCCCCAGCCCCGCGGGGCTGCGCTCGGTCAGCCGACGCAGGGCGGCGACCAGCGCGGCGTAGTTCGCCAGCGGCTCGCCCATGCCCATCATCACCACGTTGCTCACCCGGGCGGGCCCGCCGGGGACCTCACCGCGGCGCAGCGCCCGGGCGGCCGCGACGACCTGCTCCACGATCTCCGCGGTGGACAGGTTGCGCGTCAGCCCCGCCTGTCCGGTGGCGCAGAACGGGCAGTTCATCCCACAGCCCGCCTGGGAGGACACGCAGACCGTCACCCGGTCGGGGTAGCGCATCAGCACGCTCTCGATGGCCACGCCGTCGAAGGCCTTCCACAGCGTCTTGACCGTCCAGCCGTCGTCGCAGACAGCCGTGCGCGTGGGGGTGAGCAGGGCGGGGAGCAGCGCGGCCGCGGCCACCTCGCGCTGCGCGGCAGGCAGGTCGGTGAACGCCGACGGCTCGTCGGACAGCCGGGTGAAGTAGTGCCGGGACAGCTGGTCGGCCCGGTAGGCGGGCAGCCCAGCCTCCACCGCGGCCGCACGGCGCTGCGCGACGGTGAGGTCAGCGAGGTGGCGGGGCGGCTTGGGGCGGCGCGGGGCTGCGAACGTCAGGCCGGCGGTCATGGGAGTCCAGTCTCCCACGCGGCGCGCAGCCCCCCCGCCGGACGCAGCCGTCGGCGACGGTCAGCGCAGCAGCGCCGAGTACAGCAGGTAGGCGACGGGTGCCGCGGGGATCAGGGAGTCCAGTCGGTCCATCATCCCGCCGTGGCCGGGGAGCAGGTTGCTCATGTCCTTCAGCCCGAGGTCCCGCTTGACCAGCGACTCCCCGAGGTCGCCCAAGGTGGCGGCCAGGACGCAGCAGACGCCCACGACGCCACCCTTCCACGCGGCGCCGTGGACGAGCAGCGGAAGGAAGACGGCGCCAGCCACCGTGCCGACCACCACGGAGCCGGCGAAGCCCTCCCAGGACTTCTTGGGGCTGATGGTGGGCGCCATCGGGTGGCGGCCCGCCCACACCCCGGCCGCGTAGCCGCCGATGTCGTTGCCGACGACCGCGATGACGAACACCGCGATCCGCCCGGCCCCCTGCGGCTGGACGATCATCAGCATCACGAAGCCGGCCATCAGGGGGGCGTAGGCGGCGATCCACACCGCGGCGGTCAGGTCGGCGACGGCGCCGGGGGGACGCTCGGCCAGCCGCCAGACCATCACCGCCACGACCGTGAGCGCGAAGGCGACGACCAGGCCGTCCGACCCGGCCACGTACGCGGCCACCAGGATGGCGGCGGTGCCGGCCAGCAGCGGGAGACGGGGCGGGTGCGCGCCGGCGTGGGCCACGGCGTCGACCAGCTCCCACACGCCGAGCTCCAGCGCCGCGACGGCGAGCACCACGAACGCGACGGGGGCGGTGTACAGGCAGACGACGAGGAGCCCGGCGAGCACCACCCCGACGCCGACCGCGGCCGGCAGGTTGCGCCCGGCCCGCCGTGCCGACGTCGACGGCGAGTCGGGTACCGCGGGGGCAGGCTCGGCGGTCACGGCGGTGCGGGCGGCTCAGACCTCGAGCAGCTCCGCCTCCTTGTTCTTCAGGAGCTCGTCGATGGCCGCCACGTAGCGGTGCGTGGTCTCCTCCAGCTGCTTCTCGGCCCGGCGGACGTCGTCCTCGCCGGCCTCGCCGTCACGGTTGAGCCGGTCGAGGGTCTCCATGGCGTGGCGGCGGACGTTGCGGACCGCCACCCTGGCGTCCTCCGCCTTGTGGCGGGCGACCTTGATGAAGTCCCGGCGACGCTCCTCGGTCAGCGCCGGGAAGGCGACCCGGATCACCGTGCCGTCGTTGGTGGGGTTCACCCCCAGGTCGGAGTCCCGGATCGCCTTCTCCACCCCGCCCATCGACGACTTGTCGTACGGGGTGATCACCACCATCTTGGCGTCGGCGACATGGAACGAGGCCAGCTGGGTCACCGGGGTGGGCGTCCCGTAGTAGTCCACCATCACCTTGGCGAAGAGGCTGGGGGTCGCGCGCCCGGCCCGGATGGTGGTGAAGTCCTCGCGGGCGACGCTGACCGCTTTGTCCATCTTCTCCTCGGCCTCGAGGAGGGTGTCATCGATCACCGGTAGCTCCGTGTCTGTTCGTCGGGTCCCGCGAACGCGCCGCCCGGCCGCGCGGGGGCGGCGACGAGCGTGCCGATCCTCTCACCCCGCACCGCGCGCGCGATGTTGCCCCGGACGAGCAGGTTGAACACCACGATCGGCAGCTCGTTGTCGCGGCACAGGCTGATCGCCGTACCGTCGGCCACCTTCAGGTTGCGGGCCAGCACCTCGTCGTAGCCGAGCTGGTCGAAGCGCACCGCGTCGGGGTGCGTGCGCGGGTCGGCGTCGTACACCCCGTCCACCCCCTTGGCCATCAGCACCACCTGGGCACCGGTCTCCAGGGCGCGCTGGGCAGCGGTGGTGTCGGTGGAGAAGAACGGGGCGCCCAGGCCCGCGCCGAAGATGACCACGCGCCCCTTCTGCAGGTGGCGCACCGCGCGGCGAGGGACGTACGGCTCGGCGACCTGGCCCATGGTGATCGCGGTCTGCACCCGCGTCTCCACCCCCAGCGCCTCCAGGAAGTCCTGCAGCGCCAGGCAGTTCATCACCGTGCCGAGCATCCCCATGTAGTCGGCCCGGGCCCGGTCCATGCCCCGCTCGGACAGCTCCGCTCCGCGGAAGTAGTTGCCACCGCCGATGACGACGGCCACCTCGGTGCCGCCCGCCACCACCTCAGCGATCTGCTCGGCGATCGCCGCGACGACGTCGGGGTCGACACCGAGCCCGCCGCCACCGGCGAAGGCCTCGCCGGACAGCTTGAGCAGCACCCGGGAGAAGCCGCCCTCAGGCACACCCGGCCAGGTGTCCAGCGTGCCCTCCAGGGAGGGCTGCACCACGCTCAGGCCGCCCACGCTGGTCGCTGCGTCCACGCCGCCTCCTCCTGGCGGGCCGCCCGCCGGCCGCCGACCGCCCCGCAAGGCAGTGTGCACCACCCGGACGCGCGGTGAGCCTCGCCCGGGCGGGCTCCCCCCGGCTGGCTCAGCCGCCGACCTCGAACCGGACGAACCGCGTGACGCTTGTCCCTGCCGCGTCCAGCTGGGCCTTCACGGTGGTCTTGGGGTCGGTGACCGAGGCCTGCTCGAGCAGCACGGTGTCCTTGAAGAACGAGTTCACGGTGCCGTCGCTGATCTTGGTGAGGGCCTGCTCCGGCTTGCCCTCGGCCCGGGCCTTCTCCTCCGCGATCCGCCGCACGTCGGCGACCTCGGCGTCGGGCACCTCGTCGCGGGTGACGAACCGGGCCCGCATCGCGGCCACCTGCATGGCGGCGGCGCGGGCCGCCTCCTCCTCGCCGGCGTAGGAGACGAGCACCCCGACCTGCGGCGGCAGCGCCCGGTCCTTGCGGTGCAGGTAGGTGGCGACCGGGGTCGCCAGGGCCGCCACCCGGCCCAGGACGATCTTCTCGCCCATGGTCGCGGACACCGCCTCCACCGCCTCGGCGACGGTGCGGCCGTCCGGCAGCGCCACCGCGCCCAGCGCCGCCGGGTCGTCGGCTCCGCTGGCCTCCGCCGCGGCGGCCAGGTCGGCGGCCAGCTGCTGCACCTCGGGGCTCTTGGCCACGAAGTCGGTCTCGCAGTTCAGCTCGATGATCGCCCCACCGCTGGCGGCGACCAGCCCGTTGGCGGCCACCCGCGCCGCCCGCTTGTCGACGTCCTTGGCTCCCTTGACCTTGAGGATCTCCACGGCTCGGTCGAAGTCGCCGTCGGCCTCCTCCAGGGCGCGCTTGCACTCCATGAAGCCGGCAGCGGTCAGCTCCCGCAGGCGCTTGACGTCGGCGGCGGTGAACTCAGCCATGGTTGCTCTGTCTCCTCGCGTGGGTGGGGGGTGCGACCCCGGGGTCAGCTGGTGGGGACGTCCGCCGCGGGTGCGGCGGCCACGGCGGACTCGCCCGCCTCGGCGACTGGCTCGGCAACTGGCTCGGCGGCTGACTCGGTAACTGCCTCGTCCACCGACTCACCGACCGACTCGCCGACCGTCTCGGTCAGCGGCGCCTCGACGGCCTCGACGGAGGTGGTGGCGGGGGTCGCCGCCGTGCCGGCGGCCGGCTCGCTCGCGCTGTCAGCGCCCGCGAGCAGTTCGCGCTCCCAGTCAGCCAACGGCTCGCCGTCCGCGGAGCCGGCGGCGGCGTCGTCGCCCGCCCCCCGGCCGACCTTGGCCATCAGGCCCTCCGCCACCGCGTCGGACAGCACGCGGGTGAGCAGGGTGACCGAGCGGATCGCGTCGTCGTTGCCCGGGATCGGGAAGTCGACCTCGTCGGGGTCGCAGTTGGTGTCCAGGATCGCGACGACGGGGATGCCGAGCTTGCGCGCCTCGGCGACGGCGATGTGCTCCTTCTTGGTGTCCACCACCCACACGGCGCTGGGCACCTTGGCCATGTCGCGGATCCCGCCGAGGGTCTTCTCCAGCTTGTCCTTCTCCCGGCGCAGAACCAGCAGCTCCTTCTTCGTCATGCCCGAGGCGGCCACGTCGTCGAAGTCGATGAGCTCCAGCTCCTTCAGACGCTGCAGCCGCTTGTGCACGGTGGAGAAGTTGGTGAGCATCCCGCCCAGCCAGCGCTGGTTCACGTACGGCATCCCGACCCGGGTCGCCTGCTCGGCGATCGGCTCCTGCGCCTGCTTCTTGGTGCCGACGAAGAGCACCGAGCCGCCGTGGGCGACGGTCTCCTTGACGAACTCGTAGGCGCGGTCGATGTAGGACAGCGACTGCTGCAGGTCGATGATGTAGATGCCGTTGCGCTCGGTGAAGATGAACCGCTTCATCTTCGGGTTCCAGCGCCGGGTCTGGTGACCGAAGTGGACGCCGCTTTCCAGCAGCTGCTTCATGGTGACGACGGCCATAGCCGTGCCGCTCCCTTCGGGCTCGCGCCCGTGCTCGGTTCCCGACCGGGGCGGGTGCCCCGCTCGCCTGACGCCCCGCGCGGCCGAGTGCCCGCCTGCGCGGGACCGAGCGGCCTCCCCCGGACGAGCCGGTGGGGGGGCGTGCGTAGTCACCCGATTACTCGGGTGCTGGACCCATCGTACGCGACGCCGGGGGCAGCCCAGCACGCCATGGCGTGCCCCCTAGCCTGGCGGGGTGCGGGACGCGGGGAGCGCAGCCGACCGGGCGGCCGCGGTCTTCGCCCCGCTGGCCCCGATCGGCGCGACCAGGTCGCGGGCTGGCGCGCTCGCTGAGCCCAGCCACCTCGCCCCCCTGGCCCTGTGGCCGGCCACCCAGCTGCTGCACGCGCACGTCGCCGCAGCCGCTGCCGGCCTGGGTGGCCGCCCGGAGTCGGTGGCCGCCCGGCTGGTCCGCTACCGGCGTGGCGCCGGGTGGTCGACCCAGCCCCTCGTCGGCCGGCGCTACTACGACGACGTCGCGTGGCTGGGGCTGGCCGCGCTGGCTGCCCGGCGCAGCGGGCGCGTGGGCCCGTGGGCGCAGCTGGCGGCGCGGGCCAGCGCGTTCACCCTCCGGGGTGAGCGCCCCGGAGGCGGCGTGGCCTGGCGTGTCGGGGGGCGCGCCGTGCATGCC
>Ga0075030_100004715_pt1 | contig 12326 bp, 7 predicted proteins | sample LitLauG_LLR_2012_FD_71393 | JGI IMG/M metagenome (GOLD analysis project Ga0075030, IMG submission 71393) | Freshwater sediment microbial communities from Pennsylvania, USA - Little Laurel Run_MetaG_LLR_2012 | ecosystem: Environmental > Aquatic > Freshwater > Creek > Sediment | place: USA... | reverse complement strand
CGCGGTGGCCGGGAGGACGGCGGGACGCGCAAGCCCCAGGCCGCGGCCGATGCTCCGGCAGCGCCCAGCGCGCCGGCGCGCGCCGCCCCGGGACGCGTGGCTGCTGCCGTGCCCCGTGCCGACGTCGCCGCCGTCCACACTGAGGAGGAGCCGTTGCTCGAATACGGCCGCCTGCAGGCCAAGCTCGGGGTCAATGCCGCGCCGCTCATCGAGGCGATCCTCGATGCCGGCCGCCGTGTCGCTGCCGGCCAGGCGCTGACCCCGGTGGCGCCGGCCAGCGAACTCGTGGCGGCGATGCTGGCGGGGCAACGGCAGGACGCTGCCCGCGTGGCAGCCAAAGCCGGCGCTGAACCCGGCAGCGTGGTCACGACGGACGGCAAACCCCTTCCCGAATTCATCGGCAGCCGCGACTACAGCCGCACGCTCATCACCCAGGCCGCGACGCCGCTGCACAAGCTCACGATCCAGCTCGTGGCCCGCATTTTTGCCCGAATCGAACGCGACCGGCTCATGCCCGCGCCGCTGCGCACGCTGGTCGTCTGCCTGCGGTTTCCCTTTCTGGAAGTGGCGCTTGCCGATCCCTCCGTGCTCCTGCGCGCCGATCACCCGGCGCGCCGGCTCATCAACTCGCTGGCGACCACGTCCATTGGCTGGTCCCCCGAAGGCAGCGACAACCAGCGCTATCTGCATCAGGCGCGCAGCGCCATCCATTTCGTCGTCCATTCGCCCAGCGCCGCGGCATCGGCATTTGCCCAGTCCGGCGACCAGTTCGATGCCTTCCTGGCGTCTGTCGTGCCGACCCCCAGTGAAGCCGTCGTAAGCGCGCGGGACACGCTGCGCGATGCCGAAAAGCGCGAAATCCAGGCGCTCGAGGCGGCGCAGTTCCTCGAGAAAGTGATGGAGAGCGCCGGCCTGGAGGAGTACCTGCGCCAGTTCCTCTACGGGCCCTGGGCGCGCGCCATGGTCGAGGCTGCCGCCGTGGGCGGACCGGACCATTTCCGCCGGCTGCTGATGGTCGTGCCGGAACTGGTGGCGAGCGTGCTGCCGGCTGCCGCCAACCAGGACCGCAAGCGCCAGGTCGAGTCGATTGCCGCCTTGCTGACCCAACTGCGCGAGGGCGTCGCGCTCATCGGCTGGCCGGCCGAACGCCTGCAGGCTTTTCTCAACCGCCTGATGATCGCGCACTCGGCCGTGCTCGGCGGTGGCGAAGCGCCGGCGTCCGGTGCCAGCGGTTTTTCCCCCAGCACGATACGTATCCGCCTTGATGGATTCACCCTGCGCGACGCGCCGGAGATCGACCGCGCCCAGCCGGTCCAAGTGGTGGACGAGGCGGTGCAGCATTTTTTGTCCCAGGCCGGATCCGGCGTGGTTCACCAATGGCTCAAGGCCCCGCTCGAACTGACCGCCGAGGCGCCGGGCCTCGAAGAGGCCCGCGAACAGGTCGCGCAGTGGCGCGAACGGCGCTGGTTCGACATCAACCTGGGCCGCGCGGTGGTGCGCATGCGGTTTGCCGGCTGGACGCCGGGACGCGCGCTTGCGCTGTTCTCGTCGCGCACCGGGGGCTCGCTGGCGTCCTTGTCCCATGAAACGCTGGTCGAATACGTTCGCGGAGGCCTTATCCGGCCGGCAGAAACGGCACCCTTGCTGACGCGGGCCCTGCGCAGCGTGCTCAAGGATCTGCGCCGCGCCGCCGATGCCGCGCTTGGCGGCTCACCCGATGGCGCGTGATCTGCCGCGGCCGGTCAGCGATGTGACGCTGTCCGAATCCGAGGGCGTGCGCTACCTGCACTTTGGCACCGAGTGGATCCAGGGCGCCATGTGCCTGCGCCATCCGTACCGCCTGGAACTCGAGTACCAGCAGCAAATGATGGCGCCGCTGCTCTTCGTTCCCGCACCGCAGCACGTGCTGCAATTGGGGCTGGGCGCCGCGGCACTCACCAAGTTCTGCTATCGGCATCTGCGCAGCAGCCGCGTAACCGTCGTCGACATCGATCCGGCGGTCATTGCCGCCGCGCGCGCCTGGTTTGCACTGCCGGACGATGACGACCGCCTCACGGTGGTACGGGCCGATGCCGGCGTCTACCTTCGGAAGGCGCGCGGCGAGGCGGATCTGTTGCAGGTCGATCTCTACGACGCTGCCGCCCGTGGCCCGGTTTTCGATGACGAGCCGTTCTACCGCGCGTGCCACGCATCGCTGCGACCCGGTGGTATCGCCGTCTTCAATCTTTTTGGCCGCTCCCTGGGAACCAGCGTGGCCGCACTGGGCGCTGCCTTCGGACGCCGCTGGCTGCGCTTGCCGCGCAGCGCGGCAGGCAATACGGTGGTGCTCGCTTTTGCGGAACCGCAGGACGGAACCGACGTACCGCTCTGCTGGGAAACCGATGCCCTGTTCGAGCGCGCGGGTCGCCTGGAGGCGCGCTACGGCCTGCCGGCCGTGGACTGGCTGCAGGGTTTGCGTTCGGCCACCGCGCGGCCGATCGCGCTGGCCGCCGGCACCCGGCTCTGCGTATGAGATCCATGCGTCCGTATGCTCCTGGCGCGCGGCCGCCGTCCTATCGGCAGTTTGGTGGAACACTGCATGCCGCATTCGGGAAGCCCGTCCCGCTTGACAGATCGCATTCGCAAGCTACATTCGGAGCGCAGCGTTGTGGCCGATCCTGCGCGCGATCTTGCGCAGCATTCCGCCCACCGACCGCCGGTACCCGAACATGACTTCCAGGCCGCCCACCATCGCTACCGCACCCAGCCCGCTGCCGCAGCTGTCGGCCCGCCAGTCCTCCGCTCTCATCCGCTCCGCGGCGCCCTTGTCGCGTGACCTTATCGCCGCATCGTTCCCGCATCTCCTGGAAATCGTGCTCGAAGGCCTGGCCAGCCGCTGGGACTTCGATGTGGGCTCGCCGCTGGTCCAGCGGCTGCTGCTGACGCGCGGCGACGCGCTGGCCGAGGCTTTCATGGCGCAGCTGGCCAAGCACCAGGATGCAGCCCTCGCGCGGCTGCTGGCGCCCCGCGGCAGCACCCACAGCGGCCGGGAACCCGCGCCGGAGCTGGATGCGGCGCTGCTGGAGCTGGTCGTCGAGTCCGAAGACGGCGGTGAAGCGCTGGCCATGCAGGCGGCGCGGCGCATGCGTGGTCCCATCGAGGAGCAGCTGCGCGAACTTGATCTCGTCGTCGGCTTCCTCGCCGGGCGCGATCAATTCCCCACGACGGATAACCCGTACGGTCCCCATGCCTACGTACCGGCGCTCCTCGAGGCGGCCATCGGACTCGAACTGCATGCCGAGGCCTGGGCCTTCTTCCTGAATGCGTTCGAGACCGATTTCGCGGCCGAGATCGGTCGCGTGTCGCGCTCCTTGCTCGACCACTTCCGCATGCACGGCGTCGAGGCGCGGGCCATCCGCCGCGCCCGCAATGCCCGCAGGGCCGTGCCACCACCGGCCATCCCGCAGGCTGCCAACGCGCTGGTGCGTTCCGCTGGCTATGCGCCCGGCCCCCTGACAGCTGCGGGTCCCGCAGGGCCAGCGCCGGTTGCCGCGGGTGCTACCGGACCCGCCATGGCGCGTCCCATCCCGGTTGCACCGCCGGGCGAGCCCGTGGTTCACGGCGCCGGCACTGCCACGGCGCAGCCACCGCGCGCGCCTATCGCCGCGGCGGCTGCGGCAACATCGGCCGCTGTAAGCCCCGCTCCATCCACCGCTGCGCCCGCCGCTGCCGTGCTCCAGGGGCGCGCCGATGCCCAGGTTATCCTCAATGAGCTGCTCTCGCGCCTGCAGACCAACGCTGCCGGGGGGGTGCTGCCACCGCTGACCAGCGCACCCGGTGCGGTTGCCCCTTCGCTGCTCGACGCGCTGGGCGAACTGCAGGCCCTGGGCATGCAGGGCATACACGGCGCCATGTTCGCCGGCACATCGGCCGGTTCCATCAATGCCTGGCGCGAGCACCTCATCGCGCAGTCGCCGCGCACCGTCGACAAGCTCACCATCGAGATCGTGGGCATGCTGTTCGATCATGTCCTGCGCGACCCGCAGGTGCCCTCCGAGATCAAGGCGCTGCTGTCGCGGCTGCAGTTCCCGGTGCTCAAGGCGGCGCTCCTCGATGCCGCATTCTTTGCATCAAGCGCCCATCCGGCCCGCCGCCTTATCGACCGCATTGCTGCCGCGGCGATCGGCTGGGAGCCCTACGGCGACGAGAACAAGCGTTTTCGCGCGGAGGTCGACCGGCTGGTCTGCGAGGTGATGGAAAAATTCGAGCGCGACATCGCGGTGTTCGAGCGCGTGCTCACGCAGTTCGAGGGTTTCCTGGGCGATATCGCGCCGCGCGACAGCGACCCCATAGCGAGGGCCCGGCGGGCCCTGGAAGAGGCCGAAAAGCGCGAAGTGCTTACCATCAACACCACCATACAGGTTCGCACCGCCTTCGAAACCGTCGAGCTCGAAGCGTATCTGCGTGACTTCCTCATAGGTCCCTGGGTACAGGTGCTGGTGCAGGCCAGCCTGCGCGATGACCAGACCAAGGGTTTCTCGCGCAGTTTTCGCGAGGCCATACACGAGCTGGTGTGGAGCGTGCAGCCCAAGGCCACCACCGAGGAACGCCGCCGCCTGGTCGAGCTCATTCCCGTGCTCACGCGCACGGTGCGTGACGGCCTGGCACTGATCCGCCTGCCCGAGCACGAGCAGGACGATTTCTTCCGTAACCTCATGGCCTCGCACGCTTTTGCCGTCAAGCCGGTGGACCGTGCGCGGTATATCCGCAGCGCCCTGCAATCATCTGAAGTGCGCGCCCGCATGGAGGGCCTGCAACTCACTGGCTCCTTTCCCCTCACCGCCATTCCCGGCGGCGTCAAGGTGCCGCCGCGCGCCGTCATGCGGGCAGCGGCCGACCACGAGGTCGAGCTGTCGGTGCCCGAGGCCCTCACGGATGTGGGTGAGCCCGACAAGGCCGAGGACGCGCGCCTGGACCAGGACCTGGCGCTCTGGGTGCGCGGCAGCTGGTTCGATCTGTGGGACGGCAAGGCCTATCTCAAGGCGCGCCTGCGCTGGATTTCGCCCCTGCGCACCATGTTCATGTTCAGCAGCGGCCCCGACAACCGTGCCCACGTCATGTCGCCCGAGCTCATCCGTTCCTACCTGCGGCGTGATTACATCCGGCCCCTGGAAAGCGCGCCGCTGACGGAACGCGCCGCCCATGCCGTGGTGGCCGACTTTGCCAATACGCCTGACCGTGCCCAGGCGCTCGCCTCGCGCCTGGTGATCGCCTGATGCGACACCTGCATTGACCGGGTCGCCCATGGCAATTTCTGCAGCGGCCGGCAAGAGCCGGACAACCGGACCGGCGCCACGCTTCGCTCCCAATGTCCGCATCAGCCTGAGCGTGCTGGTGCCGCGCCTGGTCGAAGGGGGCCTGCTCGCGCAGGACGACGCCAATCGCATCTTTGCCATCCCCGATCGCGAGCGCAACGGGCACCCCCTGGCGCTGGTGGCGGAGATGAATTTCCGCCAGCCCGACGGCGAACGCCGCCTGTTGGACCTCGAATCGCTGACGCAGTGGCTGGCCACTGAGGCGGGCCTCCCCTACCAGCACATCGATCCGCTCAAGGTGGACTTCACCCGCGTGGTCGATGTGATGTCCAGCGCCTACGCCACCAGCAATGCCATATTGCCCATCGCCCTCTCGCCGGTGGAGGTGGTCATCGCCACGAGCGAGCCCTACATCGATGGCTGGGTGCGCGAGATCGAGCAGATCACCAAGCGCACGGTGCGCCGGGTCGTCGCCAATCCGCTGGACGTGGCGCGTTTCACCACCGAGTTCTACAAGCTCGCGCAGTCGGTCAAGGGCGCCAGCAAGACCGGGTCAGGCAGCCTGGTGAGCAATTTCGAACAGCTGGTGGAATTGGGTGGCAAGGTCGAGGCCAACGATGCGCACGTGATCCACATCGTCGACTGGATCCTGCAATACGCGTTTGACCAGCGCGCCAGCGACATCCACATGGAGCCCAAGCGCGAGCAGGGCATCGTGCGTTTTCGCATCGATGGCGTGCTGCACCAGGTCTACCAGGTGCCACCGGGCGTCATGCAGGCCATGACCAGCCGCATCAAGCTGCTGGGCCGTATGGACGTGGTCGAGCGGCGCCGGCCACAGGACGGCCGCATCAAGACGCGCATCGGCGGCGACGGTGGCCGCGAAGTGGAAATCCGCCTCTCTACCCTGGCCACGGCCTTTGGCGAGAAACTGGTGATGCGGATCTTCGATCCGGAGGTGGTGGTCCGCAGTTATGCCGAGCTGGGTTTCTCCGACGCCGAAGCCCGCGTGTGGTCCGATCTCATCAAGCGGCCCTCGGGCATCATCCTGGTCACCGGTCCCACCGGTTCGGGCAAGACCACCACGCTCTATTCCACCCTCAAGCAGCTGGCCACGGATGAGGTCAACGTCAGCACGGTGGAAGATCCCATCGAGATGATCGACCCCAGCCTCAACCAGATGCAGGTGCAGCACGGCATCGACATCGGCTTTGCCGACGGGCTGCGCGCGCTCATGCGCCAGGATCCCGACGTGATCATGGTGGGCGAGATCCGCGACAAGGAAACCGCCGACATGGCGGTGCAGGCGGCCCTCACGGGCCACCTGGTGTTTTCCACCCTGCATACCAACGACGCATCGGCGTCGGTCGCGCGCCTGTTGGAACTGGGCGTGCCCGGCTATCTCGTCAACGCCACGGTCATCGGCATACTGGCCCAGCGCCTGGTGCGCATCCTGTGCCCGCATTGCAAGGTGGGCGACGTGGACATGGACGAGAACCTGTGGCGCGACCTCGTCGCGCCGTGGCGATCGGCCCCACCGGCCAAGGTCTATCGCCCCGTCGGCTGCCTGGAATGCCGGCGCACGGGCTATCTGGGGCGCACCGGCCTGATCGAACTCATGGTCGTCAGCGACGCCATACGCGCCCTGGTGAGCGAGGGCGGCGACATCCAGAAGATCCGCAACCAGGCAGCGCGCGACGGATTGCGCTCGCTGCGACTCTCCGGTGCCGAGAAGATCGTCCACGGCACGACCACGGTCGAGGAAGTCCTGCGGGCCGCGCCGCCTTTCCGTGACTGATGCGACCCGCCGCGCCGGCCTTGCGGGTACGCTGCGCTATCGTGCCGACCTGTTCCGTCCGTGCCGCCTCGCGCCGATGCTCCGATGAAAACCCTCCTCGTCGTCTACCACTCCATGACCGGCGGCACGCTGCAGATGGCCAATGCGGCAGTTGCCGGCGCCGCACGCGAACCGGCCCTGCGGGTGCGCCTGTTGCACGCCCCCGAGGCGCACGCCGAGGATGTGCTCGAGGCGACCGGGTACCTCTTTGCCTCGCCGGAAAACCTGGCGTCGATGTCGGGGCTGATGAAAGACTTCTTCGACCGCTGCTACTACCCCGTGCTGGACCGGGTCAATGGCCGGCCCTATGCGACGCTGGTCTGTGCCGGCAGCGACGGGCAGGGGGCCGTGCGCCAGATCGACCGCATCGCCACCGGCCTGCGCCTCCGGCGCGTTGCCCCGTCGCTGGTGGTTTGCACGCAGGCGCAATCGCCGCAGGAGATCGCCCGCGAAAAGAAGATAGGCGAGGGCGATCTCGCACGTTGCCGCGATCTGGGCGCCGCGCTGGCTGCCGGGATCGCGCTGGGAATCTATTGAAACGCGACAGGGCCAGTAGCGCGAACGGCGGCGCGGTCCCGCACGCGCCAAAGCGGGCGGCAATGCCTTGCCTCTCACCGGGGCATGGCGGATGGCGGATGGGACGAAAATGCGGTTGGTAAATTTCCTGCGGGTGGTTTCCTGGCGTGACCTGGCCGCCACCAGCACGCCGCTGGTGCTGGCGGTGGTGGTTGCCGTGCTGATCGGCGTGCGCTTCCTGCAGCCCGCTCCGCCGACGACTCTTACCATGGTCAGCGGTCCCGACGGCAGTGCCTTTCGGCGCGCGGCGGATCATTACCAGGCCATACTGGCACGCAGCGGCATCACCCTGCGCATCGTCGCGTCGGAAGGCTCGCAGGACAACCTGCGCCAGCTCACCAACCCCGATGCGGACGTTGACGTCGGCCTCGTCCAGGGAGGGCTGGCGGGCACCGTCGAGACAGACGATCTGGTGTCGCTCGGCAGTCTTTTCTACGAACCGCTCTTCATCTTCTACCGTGCCGCCGCGCCCATGCAGCGCCTCTCGGAGTTGCGCGGCCGGCGCATTGCCATCGGCCCCGAGGGCAGCGGCACGCATGCCCTGGCGCTGGCGCTGCTCAAGGCCAATGGGATCGATCCGCATAACGATCCGGCGCTCACCGACCTGGGCGGCGCGGCCGTGACCCGGGCGCTGATGGCAGGGCGCATCGATGCGGCATTCCTGATGAGCGACTCCTCGGCCAACGAAAATGTGACTGCACTGCTGCACGCGCCCGGCGTGCGCCTCTTCAGCGTCACCCAGCCCGACGCCTATGCGCGCCGCTTCCGTTACCTGGGCAAGCTCGATATTGGCGCCGGCACGTTCGACCTGGGTGTCAACATTCCTTCCACACCCGTCACGCTGCTCGCCCCCACGGTGGAACTCGTCGCCCGCGCGGGCCTGCACCCCGCGCTGTCGGACCTGCTGATAGAGGCGGCGCGCGAAGTGCACGGTCATGCGGGTCTGCTGCACACGGCGGGCGAGTTTCCCGCTCCGCTCGAGCACGAGTACGCCATCAGCGACGATGCGGCCCGGTATTACAAATCCGGCAAGAGCTTTTCCTATCGCCACCTGCCGTTCTGGCTCGCGACCATCGTCGATCGCATCGTGGTGGTGCTGATCCCCGCCTTGATCCTGCTGATTCCCGCACTGCGCCTGATTCCATTCCTCTACAGCTGGCGCGTGCGCCGTCGCATCCACCGGCGCTACGCGGAGCTCATGGCGCTGGAGCGCGAGGCACTGGCGGCGACCTCCGAGGAGCAGCGCAAACCGCTGCGCAGGCGCCTTGAGGAAATCGACACGGCGGTCATCAATCTGAAGATACCGTCGTCGTTTGCCGACCAGCTCTACGTCCTGCGCGAGCACATGAAGTTCGTCCGCGAGCGGCTGGCCGCTGGAAGTGCGTCGCCGGCAGGACGTGCCGGCAGCGCGTAATTGAATTTTGGTATAACTTGCAAGATCGGTATGCGGCTATCGACCGCCTACTCCCGCCTTATTCCTGAGGGTGACTTCCATGACTACACTCAATATCAACGGTGAGCTGGTTCGGGTTGACGCCGACCCGTCCACGCCAGTTTTGTGGGCATTGCGCGATGTGCTGGGCATGACCGGCACCAAGTTCGGCTGCGGTGTGGCCGCATGCGGCGCGTGCACGGTGCACGTGAACGGGCAACCCACGCGGTCGTGCGTCACGCCCATTTCCGCCGTGGTTGGCCAGAAGATCACCACCATCGAGGGCATCGGCAGCTCGCCCGTGGGCAAGGCGGTGCAGGCAGCCTGGATCGCCCACGACGTGGCGCAGTGCGGTTACTGCCAGAGCGGGCAGATCAAGAGCGCCACCGGCCTGCTGGAAACCAACAAGAAGCCCACCGATGCCGATATCGAATCGGCCATGGCCGGCAACCTGTGCCGCTGCGGCACGTATCAGCGCATACGCGCGGCCATTCACGACGCTGCCAAGTCACTGGCCTAGAGGAGCACGACATGGACGCCGACCGTATTGCCATGCGCCTTTCCGGCGCGACCCGCCCCCGCACCGTACGTTTCCACCGCCGCGATTTCCTGCGCCTGAGCGCGCTGGCGGGCGGCGGCCTCGTCGTTGCCTGGAACGCACCGATGGCCCTCGCCGCCGAGGGCGCCGCCCCGGCGGCAAGCCCGCCGCTGCCCAATCCCACGCCCTTCATCCGCATCAACGCCGACAACACCGTGGATATCACGGTCAACCGCCTCGATTTTGGCCAGGGTGCCCTTACGGCCTTGCCCATGCTGGTGGCCGAAGAGCTGGACCTCGACTGGGCTCAGGTGCGGTCCAACCTGGCGCCGGCGGGTGATGCCTACAAGGACCCCGTCTTTGGTGTCCAGATGACCGGAGGCTCCAGCGCCGTACCGCACTCTTGGCTGCAGTACCGGCAGGTTGGTGCTGTCACCCGGGCCATGCTGGTGGCCGCCGCGGCCGAGCAATGGAAAGTGCCGGTGGCGTCCTGCACGACCGCCGGCGGCAGCGTGCATTCGGGCAGCCACAAGGCCACCTACGCCGCGCTGGCCGAGGCCGCTGCACGTCAGCCGGTGCCCGAGAAAGTCGTGCTCAAGCCGGCCGCACAGTTCAAGATCATCGGCAAGGGCAAGGGCCGCATCGACGCCGCCGCCAGCGCCACCGGCAAGAAGAATTACGGCATCGATACCCGCCTGCCCGGCATGACGGTGGCCCTGCTGCAGCGCGCTCCCACCTTCGGTGGCCAGGTCGCAAGTTTCGATGCGACGCGCGCGCTGGCCATCAAGGGCGTGCGCGATGTCTTCCAGGTGCCCACCGATCGCGGCGGCACGGGCATCGCCATCGTGGCAGAGGGTTACTGGCCGGCCAAGCAGGCGCGGGACGCCCTGCAAATCAGCTGGAAGGCAGGCGTCGGTGGAACCGTGAGCAGCGACAGCCTCCTGGCTTCATATCGCGATGCCGCCAAGAAGCCTGCCATTACCGCCCTGGATCATGACCTGAGCGCGGCGGCTAGTGCCATGCGCCGCATCGGTGGCGAATACCGCTTCCCTTACCTGGCCCATGCGCCCATGGAGCCGCTCAATGCAACCTTCGAACTCAAGCCCGGCGCGGCAAAAGTGCTGGCCGGTACGCAGTTCCAGACCATCGACCAGGGCGCCATTGCCCAGACGCTGGGCCTCAAGCCCGAGCAGGTGGAACTCGTCACCCTGCCCGCGGGCGGCGGCTTTGGCCGGCGCGCCGTGCCCACGTCCGATTACATCCGCGAGGGCGCGGCCATTGCCAAGGCCTGGTATGAGCGCCAGGGCGACAAGGCGGGCCCTGTCAAGGTGATGTGGAGCCGCGAGGACGATATCCGGGGCGGCTACTACCGCCCCGCCCACCTGCATACCGTCGATGCCGCACTGGATGCCAAGGGAGAGGTCCTGGCCTGGGATCACGTCATCATCGGCCAGTCGCTGGTCAAGGGCACGCCTTTCGAGGGCTTCCTCGTCAAGAACGGCGTGGACAGCACCATGACCGAGGGCGTCGTCGAAAACGTCTACGGCATGCCGATGCGCCTGCGGATAACGCACCCCGATGTTGCCGTGCCGGTGCTCTGGTGGCGTTCCGTGGGTAATACGCACACAGCTTTTGTCATGGAAACCATGGCCGATGAAGTGGCCCATGCGGCGGGTACCGATCCGGTGGCATGGCGCCTCGCCCGCTTCCAGGCGGGCAAGCACGAGCGGCATACGGCGGCACTCAAGCTTGCCGTCAAGCACTCGGGTTACGGCGCCAAGCTGCCCCAGGGGCACGCCTGGGGTGTTGCCGTGCACGAGTCCTTCGGTTCCGTGGTGGCCTACGTGGTCGATGTGTCCATCTTGGACGGCCGCCCGCGCGTGCACAAGGCAACCGCGGGCGTGCATGCCAACCAGGTGGTCAATCCGCTGGCAGCCGAAGCCCAGGTGCAGGGGGCGGCCATCTTCGGCTTTGCCATGACGCAACCCGGCTTTGAGATAACCCTCAAGGACGGCGTGGTGCAGCAGTCGCAGTTCACGGATTTCACGCCGCCGCGCGTGACCGAGTCGTTCCCGGTGGCCGTGCACTTCGTGCCCAGCGAAGATCCCCCCACGGGGCTGGGCGAACCGGGCGTGCCGGCCATTGCGCCGGCGGTGGCCAATGCGCTGGCGGTGCTGACCGGCAAGCGGCTGCGTCAGTTGCCGCTAGACCTTACTGCCTGAGCGCTGTTGCTGGGGCTGCCGCCCGGGCAGCCCCACGCCCCGCCCGGAGCCTGCGCGGCGGGCAATAGCGTCGTGATCGCAAGGTTATCCGAGCCCCCTCTCCCGCTCGCGGGAGAGGGTTGGGGTGAGGGTCACCGCACTGGCAATCATCATCCGGCGACTCCTGTTACGAGGAGCCGGATATTCAAGCGGCATGCACCAACTCCGATGTCAAAGATCTTTCCCGACCGACCGGCGAAACGAGCCTATCGCCCCGAAGGTGCCACGACTCAGGAATTGCCGGAAAGCGGGCTTGGCTGGAGTCTGCTATATTGATCTTACCCACGAACGGTGGACACATTGCTAGGCGGTTTTCATCGCCTCGAAGACCAACGGCGCCTCGTAATTGATGGTTGAGTGCCGCCTCTGGCGGTTGTAAAACACTTCC
>Ga0075030_100004713_pt1 | contig 12328 bp, 9 predicted proteins | sample LitLauG_LLR_2012_FD_71393 | JGI IMG/M metagenome (GOLD analysis project Ga0075030, IMG submission 71393) | Freshwater sediment microbial communities from Pennsylvania, USA - Little Laurel Run_MetaG_LLR_2012 | ecosystem: Environmental > Aquatic > Freshwater > Creek > Sediment | place: USA... | reverse complement strand
CCGCTTCTTATGCGGCGCGCAAGTTTGGCGTGCATTCCGCCATGCCCTTGCGAACGGCTGCCAAGCTCTGCCCGCAGGCCATCTTTGTTAATGGGCACCCTGAGCGCTATCGAGAATATTCGGCTCGTGTGCACGAGGTGCTTGGACACTTTTCTCCGCTGGTCGAGATGGCCTCGGTGGATGAGGCCTATCTCGATATGACCGGAACCGACCGTCTGCACGGCCCTCCGCTGCGGAGCGCGCATCGCCTGCACACGGAGATGAAGTCGGCGACGCAACTGAACTGCTCGGTCGGGATCGGCAGTTCGCGGCTGATTGCTAAAGTGTCCTCCGCCAAAGCCAAGCCGAATGGCGTGCTCTGGGTACTGCCGGGACAGGAAGCGAAGTTTCTCGCGCCCCTTAACGTCGGCGACATTCCCGGCGTCGGCAAGGTCATGGAGGAAAAGCTGCACGGAATGGGCATCCAGAAAGTAGGTGATCTGGCGAAGCTGGAAGATAACGATTTGGAAGAGCGGTTTGGGAAGTGGGGACTCGCGCTGGCAGGGAAGTCGCGGGGCGAGGATGCCGGGGGATGGTTCGACACTGAAGTGGGAGAGCACACCGACCCCAAGTCCATTAGCCACGAGCACACCTTCGATGAAGACACGGGCGATCTCGAGCGCCTGCAATCTACCTTGATGCGACTTTCCGAAATGGTCGGCCGGAGGCTGCGAGAGGGCGGATATTTCGCGCGCACCATCCAGCTAAAACTGCGATACAAGGATTTCACGACCATCACGCGGGCGCAGTCCCTGGAACAGCCCACTCAAATCGATCACGAAATCTTCGAACAGGTGCGGCGGCTGTTTCTTCGCAACTGGAAAAAGGGTGCGGCGGTGCGGTTGCTCGGAGTGCAGACAACAAATTTTGAAGCGGGGCCGGCGCAACTTGATTTGCTTGCGCGAGATGAGCGCCGGCAAAGGGTGCTGGCCGCGGCCGATCATCTGCGCGACAAGTTTGGCGAATCCAGCATCGGGCTCGCGACCGGCATGAAGGGCGGCTTCCGCGAGCGCGTGCATGAAAATCCGGCGGCCCTGCCGGGGAAATCGGGGGCGAAACGAGATAGAGAAACTTCTAATTCACCACAGAGAAACAGAGACCCAGAGGAAAGCAAATAGAAGAGTTTTTTCTCAGTGTCTCTTTGATTCCGTGGTGAAAACGGTCTACGGCAACCGTTGTCGCTCCAGAAATCGCCACACGTCATCGTTGATGGTGTCGGCCATCTCGTAGTAGTTGTGGGTGTGGTTGAAGATCTCCTTGTAGTCGACGGAGAACCCTTTCTTTCGCAATACATCTCGTGTCTTTCTCACCTGATCCAGAGGGACGAACTGGTCGTGGTCGCCGATGGAAATCAAAATCGGAATCTTGCGCTTGGCCTGATCGACGATCGACATGTACTCGTCGGCGATGCCCATGGCGTGAATTGCAGCTCCGGCAAAGTAATCGGAGTCGAGCAGCGCGGCGTCGTAAGCGAGATAGCCTCCCATGGAGTAGCCGAATACATAGATGCGGTGCGGGTCGAGGGCAATGTTCGCTGGTGTGAAGTTTTTGCGCGCATCATCGACGAGACATGGAAGAATCTTCGGGATGTGCGGTTCGAGCGTCGCATCACGTGGAAGCTGTGGCGCGATGAGCGTGATGTGGTTCTTCTTCGCTTTCGACTTCCAGGCCGCGGCGAAGTTTTCTGCCTGATCTCCAGCGCCATGGAGGAGAACGAGAACCGGCAACGGACCCTTGGCGTCCGGAGCGATATAGGCAACGTATTCCATGCTGCGCTCGTCGCAGCGGATGACGCGGCGCGAGAAGGTGTTGTCAGCAGCCCAGGACGTTGCAGCGAGGATGAGGAGGAGAACGGTCAAAGAAAAATTGCTCATCGACCGCCTCCAATCACGAAATGTACTCGCGGATATATTCATCGCGCGTGGTTGCCAGTTCGTGAGCGTCTCCGTCGAAGATGATTTTGCCATCGCGCAGGATCAGGAAGCTCATGGCCACCTCCCCGCGCCGGCCCTTGGGGATGGCCACCATCTGGTTCGTTTTCTGATCGAACTCGTGGGTGGCCATGGTGAAGGCATCCTGCAGGCGATGTGTGACCATGAGCGCGCTGGTCTTATAAACATCGCGTTGCTTCATGATCAGTTCGACAATCGTGTTCGAGGTCACCGGATCGAGCCCGCCGGTGGGCGAGTCGTAGAGCAACACTTCGGGTTGCGTGATGATGGCGCGCGCAATCGCCACCCGGCGCCGCATGCCGCCCGAGAGTTCCGACGGGAACATGTCATAGGTTTTCTCCAACTCGACGAAGCGCAGAACCTCGCGTACCCGCCCCTCGATCTCTTCGAACGGAATCTTCTCTTCCATCAAGCGGAAAGCGACATTCTCCCAGACTTGCAACGAGTCGAAGAGGGCGCTTTCCTGGAACACGATGCCGACCCGTCGGCGCAGCTCAAATAACTGCTGTTCCGACATGCTCGTGATCTCTTCTCCCAGGACGCGGATTCGTCCGCTGTCGGGCCGCAACAAGCCCATGGCAAGCTTGAGCAGAATGCTCTTACCCGATCCGGCGACGCCAAACAGCGCCTTGGTCTCACCGTGGTGCAACTGGAATGAAATGCCATCCAGCACGACCTTCTCATCGAAGGCGATCGCAACATCTTCGAATTCGATGGCGAAGGCAGAACGGTCACTGGCGGTAGACGCTGTTTGTTCCGTAGGCAGGCTGGGAGTCGACATGACTCACCGGACTCCGAACACGGCAAAGATCAGTTTCGTGACGAAGAAATCGGTGATCAAAATCAATACCGACGAAGCCACCACCGCCTGGGTCGTGGAACGGCCCACGCCTTGTGTTCCGCCCCGGGTTGACATGCCGTAATAGCAGCCCACGGTCGCGATGATGAACCCGAACAGAACGGGCTTGATGAGCCCGGTGAATACATCGCGGAACACAAGGATCTGCCAGGCGGAGGTCCAGTACTGGCGCGAATCGAGACCAAAAAGAAGATGCGCCACCGCCCAGCCGCCTGCCCAGCCGAGCAAGTCCGCGATGATGGTAAGGAAGAACAGCATGAACGCGGTTGCCCCAATGCGCGGCGTAATGAGCTTCTTGGTGGGATCGGTGCCGAGCGCGCGCATGGCGTCAATCTGCTCGGTCACAATCATGGAACCGAGTTCGCTGGCCATGCCGGAAGCATTCCGTCCTGCAACCATCAACCCGGTGATGAGCGGGCCGAGTTCCGTGACCATACCGAGCGATACCAGTTGGCCGATCAAGGTAATTCCGCCGAAACGCTGGAGCGTACTGGCGGAATTCAGCGCGAGCAGGGCGCCGACCGAGAGTCCGGTTAGAACCACGATGGGCAGCGACCCGACCCCAATCAGGTCCGCCTGCTGGAGCATGTCACCCATGTACAGCGGCCGCCGGAAAAAGTTCGCGACCGACTGGACCGAAAGCAAGGCATATTCCTGCACCGACAGGATGAAGTCTTTGGCGACTTCAAAGGGCGAAATCAGTTCGAGTTCGAGCGCCATGGTCGTTCAGGGAACTATAGCAGAGGAGGTAGATCATCGGGCCATCGGACGATCGGGCCATCGGGTGATTGGAGTCATTTAAAACATTGAGTCATTGAAGCATTTACACATTGAAACACGGGACTCCTATCTGCTGGGTTACGAGTCCCATCTCTGAATGATTCAATGACCAAATGATTCAATGCCTCAATGATCCGATGATTTAATGACCCGATGACTCGATCACCCGATGGCCCGATCACCCGACCCGTTCTGTTCCCGATGGTTCTTCTTGCGGATTTCAATGGTAAGACGCTTGATCTTCTGGTTCAGAGTGGAGAGCGGGATGTGGAATCTTTCGGCCGCCTCGGTCTGGTTCCAGCCGCACTTTTCCAGCATGTCGACGATGATCCGCCGCTCGCAGTCTTCCATGATGCCGAACAGCGTTGCACCCGTGCTGGTGTCGAGCGCGGGAATCGAACTGCCTCGCCCGACAATGTGATCGGGCAAAAGATCGGCTCCGATGACGGTATCGGACGACAGAACGACGGCCCGTTCGACGGTATTTTCAAGTTCGCGAACGTTGCCGGGCCACGAGTAGGTCACCAGCGGGCGAAGCGCCTCGGTGCTCATGCGCCGGCGGGGCAGATCGTTCTCATCGGAATACTTCTTCAGGAAGTGATCGACCAATAGCGGTATGTCTTCGCGGCGCTGGCGCAGCGGCGGCAGGTCCAGCGAAATCACGTTGAGACGGTAAAACAGGTCTTCGCGGAACTTGCCTTCCCGCACCATCTGGCGCAGATCCACGTTGGTGGCGGCGATGATGCGCACGTCCACCTGCATCTCCTGAATGCCGCCGAGGTGCATAAACTTGCGATCCTGCAGCACGCGCAGAATTTTGGCCTGCGTGTCCATGCCCATGGTGCCGATCTCGTCGAGGAAGAGCGTACCGCGGTCGGCGACCTCAAACAGCCCTTTCTTGGACGCGATCGCACTGGTGAACGCGCCCTTCACGTGGCCGAAGAGCGTCGATTCCAGCAGGTCGGGCGGCGTTGATCCGGAGTTTACGGGCACGAAGGGGCGGTCGCGGCGCGTAGAATGCAGGTGAATTGCCTTCGCAATTAATTCTTTTCCCGTACCGCTTTCACCTTGCAGCAGGACTGTCGAGCGGCTGGGCGCTACTTGCGCAACCAGGTCGAAAATCTTGAGCATCGGCTCGCTCTTGCCGACGATGTTCTCGAAGTTGTAGCGCTGCTTGAGGGCGCGTTTGAGCTGGATGTTTTCTTCTTCGGCCTTCTGGCGGGCGACGGCGCTGCGGACGTCGGCCAGGAGTTTTTCGTTATCCCACGGCTTCTGGATGAAGTTGGTGGCGCCGGACTGCATCGCGCGAACCGCATTCTCGACGGTCCCGTAGGCAGTGATCATGATGATCGGCTGGTCGGGATGCAGCACCCGAATCTCGGACAGCACTTCCATCCCATTCTTGTCGGGCAGTGCCAGGTCGAGCAACACGACGTCAAAGCTGCGCTCGCCGATCTCCGCGAGACCCTCTCGCCCGGTACCGGCAACCGAAACAGTGTAGCCCTCGAGTTCGAGTAAAGTCTGCAGTGACTCGCGAATTTCGAGTTCGTCGTCAATGATGAGAATCCTGCCCGCGCTTTGCGGCGTGCTCTCCGGTACGCTTCGGCGGGATATAACCGCAACTTCAGACATGGGCTGCCTTCCTGACCAATGGGAAATCCAGGGTAAACGTGGTTCCTTCGCCGGGCCGGCTCTCGACGCGAATGTTGCCGGCATGTTCCTGGATGATGCCGTAGGAGACCGAGAGTCCAAGACCCGTGCCGCGATTTTGGCCCTCGGCCGGCGTCGTCTTGGTGGTGAAGAACGGATCGTAAATACGGTGGATGTGTTCTTGCGCGATGCCGGAGCCGGTGTCGCTGACGCGGACGCTCACGAAATCGCCGTTCAGCGTCGCCACATTCAGAACTCCGCCGCCGGCCATCGCGTCCTTCGCATTCAGGAATAAATTCAGGAAAACCTGCTGCAGACGGCCCGCGTTCCCTTGAATGAGAGGCAGCTTCTCATTGAGTTCCGATTGCACCTGAACATGCGCCACCTTGAACTGGTGGTCGAGCAGGGCCAGGGTGTCGGAGATCACTTTGTTGAGACTGATTTCGGAGAACTCGGTTCCGGTGGTGCGCGAGAAGTTGAGCAGGTTATTGACGATCTCGGAAGCGCGGAAGGTTTGCTTCGTGATCTTATCGAGCAGCGCCGCTTTCGGTGGATCGGCCTGCAGTTGCTTCGCCAGCATCTGCGTGTAGGAGGAGATCACGGCCAGCGGCGTGTTCACCTCGTGCGCGACTCCGGCGGCCAGCAGACCAATCGAAGAAAGTTTGTCGGCCTGGGTGAGCTGGACCTCAAGCTCAATTCGTTCTGTGATGTCGTCCATGATCACCAGGCGTCCGACCACGTTGAATTTGCGCGTGACCAGCGGCGCGATGGCAACGTTGACGATTCTTGATTCCCCCGTCGGTGTTCCCAGCCGGAACTTGTAGAGATTGTGGATGCCGGGGTTCTGGCGGACCCGGTAGAACTCCTCGACGAAACTCGCCGGGAAAACTTCGCTGAACGATCTTCCCACGACCTGCCAGCGGGGCTTGGCGTACATCACTTCCATCTGTGAATTCCAGGACTCGATGCGGTCTTGTAGATCGACGGCCAGCACGCCTACGTTAATGGACTCCACAATGTTCTCGTTGAAATCCTTGAGGCGCTCGTACTCGCTCACCTTCTGTTCCAGCGATGCGTACAGCCGCGCGTTCTGGATGGCGATGCCGATGTATCCCGCCAGCGTTTCCAGCAACTCCACGTCTTCGCTCGAGAGGAAGTCACCTTCCATCGTCTTGCCCAGCCCAAGGAAGGCAATGGTCTTCTGGCGCGCGTGGCACGGGATGTAGTAGTTCAGATCGAGCCGCGAGATCGCTTCCTGCGCCGCCGCATTCTCGCGCGGCAACTGGCGCGTGTTTTCGAAGAAAATATGGCCGGCTGCGTCCTCGAGGCGGGGCTTTGCCAGGAATGACAAGTCCACGCCGTTGATAGGTCCGAGCCCGAATGATTTCGAGAGCTCAAAGCGCGATGAGTCGGCATTGCCGAGGAAGATGGCAAGGCGGTCCACCAGCAGCGTACGCGCCAGCCGGTCGACCAGGGAGGAAAGCATCTTGTCGAGATCGGTCTCAGAGCTTAACTCGCGTCCGAACTCGACCAGCGTGCGCCGGTAATCGTAGCGCGTGCGGTAGAAGAAGACGTCCATCTTCTCCTGAATCCATTTCCGCACCGGATCGAAGAGCAGCGCCGTAACGACAATCGCCACCATCAGCCCGTAAGGCCCGGAACTGGGCACGCGCATGTGGACCAATTCTGCAATCGCGGCCACAACGGCGAAGTACGATCCCACAATTGCCGCCGCCGCCAGCGTGTAAGCCATGCCGCGCTTGAAGATCAGATCCACGTCCATCAGCCGGTAGCGAACGATGGCGTAACCGAACGTGAGCGGCAGCAACCCCAGCGACAGCACGGTCACCTTCATCGCGAGAGTCGGCATCGCTCCGAACAGGTACGGCAGAACGTAGAAAAGCGTGAAGGGCGTGATGGCCAGCACCGTTCCGCGCGTAATCCACTTGAGTTGTTGGCGCAAGATTGGGGTCGTGGCCTGCCGGTAGTTGTTCCACAGAACAGTCGCGGCCGAGACAAAGAAGATCGTCAGGTAAGCCCAATGCACCCGGTTCAGGTTCCACAACAAGCGCGCACTCGCCTGCAGGAACTGCAACGCCAGAATCTGTATGACCAGTAACACCGCTCCCGGCAAGTACAGCAGCGGAATCGAGAGTCGATGCTTGCTGACAAATGCCCGCCGCTCGGGGAACGTCAGCACAAAGTGCAGGAAGAGCGCGGGCTGCAGCAGCCAGGCGACTTCATTGCTCCATAGCACGATCCAGTCGAAGGTGTTGAGCTTGCCAGTAAAATGCAGCGAGTAAAAGATGAATGAGACGAGGCAGAAGATGTAGAAGTGCAGGGAACCGACTGCGGTCCAGCGCCGGAGCAGCACATAAAGACCGATGCCGAGATAGATCAGCGCGATCAGCCGCAGCCAATCGTTCATCGAGCGCTCGGCGGGCACGAGCACAACTTCGACGTCCAGCGGAACCGAGCCGCGGATCAGCGAGTAAGTGGCCTTGGAATATACGCCGGAATAATAAAGCTGACGGGTCACTGCTGCGGAGCTATTCACCTCGCGGCCGTTGACGCTGACCACGACGTCTCCGTTGCGGATTCCGGCCACTGCCGCGGGACCGCTCGGATCCAGCCGATCCGCTATCACCTGCCCGTTGCGCTCCAGCCACCACACTCCATCATCGGGAGTGGCGGAGTGATGCTCCAATTTGTAGTTGAAGCCTGCGAAAATGACGGCCGCGACGGTGAAGAGCCCCAGTACGATAACGGTGAAGCGGGCCTGAAATTCGCGGTTCATGGGCTGGGGCAGTGAAGCGGACTCTCCCGGGATTCTCCGCTTCGCAACCTGATGCAACTTCAGTGCCACCTGGCCATTTTTTTCCATCGTAGCTAACTACCGATCCTAGAATAACTTCCGCAATTATAAATAGACTTTGGGAGGTTGGCTATGATTTTTGGAATATCCTTCTTGTTTTTAGGATGGTGTCGGCCGGATTTTGTTGGGCGGTAGCTTCAGGAAATTATCGCTTAAGTCCGAAGCTGAAAGGGGAAAGAGGGTCTGGGAGCTGGGTAATCATGGAGGAGACTTAGAGGATGTGTGGTGGGCGAAAGAAGCAGAAAGTTGACGTGCCCAAACCCTGATCTTTGAATTGGGAGGCTCCGGAACCTTCCCCGTTTCCGGAGCCTCCCACTTACCGGGCCCACCAGCTCGACTAGGAGCCGATGAGCAAATCCCGCAAGTGAGTATGATCATGCGCCCAGTCGCAGAAAACGTCCATGGAGCCAGTCTGAAGCCGTCTGAATTGATCTGAAGAAGGTGTTGCGTTGCGATCAGAGAAGGCAAGGTGCCGGCTGGGGCAATCAATTTGACTTAGCGCTTCTTCAACGCGACCGCCTTGCCCTTCTTGCGCTCGGGGACTTCCTTTGCGCGGAACTTCGCGATCTTCCTGATCAAATTCGCGGGCACGCTCTGCGAGAGCGGGAAGCGGATTGTACCCTTGCCGACCTCGTAGGGTGCGAGTTCCTCCTTGAACGCTGCTACGAGGCGCTCGCCGGCGGGGTAGAGCGAGTAATGATGCTTCCATGCCGCAAAATAGAGCACGCGGCCATTTTGGAGCTTATACGCGGGGATCGTGTAAGAGATCATTTCCTCGGCCTCCGGCAGGGCCGCGCGTATGGCGCTACGCACGCGCCCGAGGATGCCCTGCGCGGCCTCGGGTTGCGAGGCGATATAGTCGTCCACGGATTTGAAGTCTTTCTTGGCCATCGCGATTCCAATCTCCTGGCTGGGCTATGACGCGATATCGGCGTTTAACGGGCAGGAGAGTACCACGGATTCATCCCGAGGGGAATCCGTCGAACCTTGCCGCCCTCGGGCGCTTGACACGGCGGCCTTGTCAGAACAAAATTCCTAACACCCACTCGTCCACCATCTCGCGCAGGAGCAGTGCATTGCCAGAGAAACCAGAGACGAAGAAAGTCGCCTTCGACGACTTTCACATTGATTTCGGGCGATTTCAGCTCTGCCGTCGAGGCAGGCCGGTTCGGCTCGAAGGTCTGCCCCTGCAACTCCTGATGTTTCTGGTCGAAAACAAGGGCCAGCTCGTTACGCGCGAGCAGATTTCCACTCAACTTTGGAGTAATGGCGTCTTCGTCGACGTCGACCAGGGAATCAATACTGCGATCCGCAAAATTCGCCGCGCTCTCGGCGACGACGTCGGCGAGCCCAAATATCTCCTCACCGTGGTTGGACGCGGCTATCGCTTCGTCGCGCCCATCGTTGAGGAGGATGCCAACGCGGCGCCAGAGTTCTCCGTTTCCGCCGAAGAACTGGGGCGAGCGATTATGACCGCAGCCGGCCTCGATCCCGACAATCCGAAGGCTCCTCCAAAGCCAACCGAAGAATCATGAAGCCGGTCGTGGTCTTGCAGCCGCATCTCGCGGCGAGAAGCTACCTCGTTCTACAATTTAAGAATGTCCCGTCTCGAACAGATTGCCGATCTCGAAAAGCGCTTTCTTCTCCCAGCCTACAATCGTTATCCCGTCGCTTTTGAGCGCGGGAAGGGTGTTTTTCTCTACGACTTCGAGGGCAAGAAGTATCTCGACTTCGTTGCCGGACTGGGTGTCAATGCGCTCGGCCATGCGCACCCGAGAATCGTGAAGACGATTCGCGATCAGGCGGCCAGGCTTATTCACGTTTCGAATCTTTACTACCACGAGTATCAGGGACAGCTTGCCGAACGTCTCTGCCAGCTCTCTGGCCTGGATCGCGTCTTTTTCTCGAACAGCGGAACCGAGGCGATGGAGGGCGCCATCAAATTGGCGCGCCTCGCCGGACACAAAGCCAGTGAGTCCAAATGCCAACTGGTGGCGCTACAGGGCTCCTACCACGGTCGCACTTTCGGTGCGATGTCGCTGACCGGCCAGGAGAAATATCGCAAAGGCTTTGAGCCGCTGCTCGGAGATGTGACCTTTGTTGAGCAGAACAACATCGAGTCCCTGCGCGCCGCGGTCGGTGCCAACACCTGCGCCATCGTGCTCGAGCCGATTTTTGGCGAGGGCGGGATTCTGGAGTGTTCGACGGATTTTCTGCGCGAGTGCCGCGCGCTCGCCGATCAGCACCAGGCGGCGCTCATCTTCGACGAAATCCAGTGCGGGCTTGGACGAACGGGCAAGATCTTTGCATTCCAGAGCTTCGGTGTTGTGCCCGACATCGTTACGATCGCCAAGCCGATTGCCGCTGGAGTGCCTCTGGGCGCATTCATCTCGAAGGACCGCTTCGCCTCGGCGATATCGCCTGGGCAGCACGGCACTACATTCGGTGGAGGACCGCTGGCTTGCCGCGTCGGGCTTGAATATCTGGCGATCGTCGAGCAAGAGCATCTGCTTGAAAATGTCGCCAAGGTTGGAGGCTATCTGCAGCTGCAACTGCAGGGATTGGTCGATAAATACGCGAGCACGCGCGAGGCTCGGGGCCGTGGGCTCATCCAGGGACTCGTGCTCGATGTTCCGGCGCGGCCTTTTGTGGAGCAAGGACTGGTGGAAAGCGTGCTTTTCAACGTTACCCAGGACAACGTGCTGCGCTTCCTGCCGCCGTTTGTACTGGAAGAAAAGCATGTGGACAAGGGAATTCGCGTGCTGAAGAAGCTGCTGGGCAGAAAACGCGGAAAAGACCAGAACAAGATCTCTGCCGCCATCGCGTCCATGTCGCACTGAAAGAGTGAAAGTTTATCTTGAAAAAAAAGTGGAAGCCGAGTTCCGGCTCCCACTGAAGCGACAGAGGCGATATCACTCATTTGGTAAGAACCAGATTGTGAGAGAAACGTTGCCTATCGATATCCAAAAGCCGCACGGAAGATCTGATCGCCCGTCTCAGGCCAGCCACGCCTCCAATCGCAACGAGCGGCAAGGCGACCCGGAGTATCCGGTCGAAGAGCTTTGGATCGAACTGGCCGGCGGGCGCATGCGCTACCTTAAAGCCGGTTCCGGCCGTGCGCTCATCCTTGTTCACGGGTTGATGGGCTACGCCTTTTCGTGGCGATTTACCATGCCGGCACTCGCGCCTTACGCGACCGTGTATGCAATCGACAATCTGGGGGCTGGATTATCGATCGCTCCCGAGGACATGGACTGCTGCATGCGGGCCACCGCCGAACGTGTTTTGCAATTCGTGGATGCGATGGGCATCGGTGAGTTCGATCTGCTGGGAACGTCTCATGGTGGAGGGGTTGCCATCATGACAGCGGCGCTTTGCGCGGAGCGCGGCGACCGGCGACTGGGGCGCCTGATACTGGTCGCGCCCGTCAATCCCTGGTCTCCGCATGGCAAGCAGCTTGCGCCGTTCCTGGCCAGCCCGCTCGGTTCCATTGTTTTCCGCAACACCATCGAACGGTGGCGTTCGCTCGACTACTTGTGGCTGCGCCGGCTGTTTGGCGATGGGGAAAAAATTCCCTCCGATTCGCTTGCGGGTTACCGCATTCCCGTTCTCAAGAATCAAGGGTTCCGCCACGCTGCGCATATCCTGAAAAGTTGGACTGCTGATCTTGCGGAATTGGAAGCGACGCTGCCGAAGATTCGGGATTACCCAACGCTGCTTGTCTGGGGGACGGAGGATCGCGCCGTTCATTTTTCATCCGCCGAACCTCTGCGCCGGAATTTTCGCAATGTCCGGCTGGTCGCGTTCCCAGGCATCGGCCATCTGCCTTACGAAGAGGCGGCGGACGAGTTCAATCGCACGCTCATTGAGTTCCTCACCGCACCACGATAGACGGTGGCGGCTGGCGGAGAGTCTCGTCTGCGCCTGCACGCGGACAGGAGTGTCCGCGCTCCAGCCACGCGGGCGAGGGCGCTTCGACAAACGCTCAGCGGAGGCGCGCGCCACACGGACCTCCCTGCTCGCGGACGATTTTTTCAAGTGGCCCACCGTCGCCCGCGCCGCGCCACGCCAGGCGGCGATGATGACCTCGGGATGGAGTTGCGCGGGCACATTACAATTGCGCTGTGTATTCTGCGGAACTCTTAGACCATTTTCAGAATCCGAGAAACGCGG
>Ga0075030_100004712_pt1 | contig 12328 bp, 9 predicted proteins | sample LitLauG_LLR_2012_FD_71393 | JGI IMG/M metagenome (GOLD analysis project Ga0075030, IMG submission 71393) | Freshwater sediment microbial communities from Pennsylvania, USA - Little Laurel Run_MetaG_LLR_2012 | ecosystem: Environmental > Aquatic > Freshwater > Creek > Sediment | place: USA... | reverse complement strand
GAGCGACGAGGAAATCCTTGGTGCGGAACATGCAAGATCGTTGGTCGCCCTGAAGCGGCGAGTGCTGGAAACCGGCGTTGGGGTGCGGGAGGAAGTCGTGATCCAGCAAAACGGCAGCAAGTACTATTTCGACGTCACGATTGAGCCGCTACTGGACTCGGAGCGCAAGGTCATTGGGATCACCGCCGCCTCGATGGACATCGCGCGCTTGCGGGAACTGGCCGACCGCTTGCGCGCGACGAAGGAAAAGCTGGCGCAGGAGAAGTTGTACCTGGAAAGCGAGATCGAGACCGAACTCGGTTTCGAGGAAATTATCGGCCAAAATTCGTCGCTGCGGGAGGTGCTGCGGCAGGTACGCGTGGTGGCTCCGACCGACTCGACCGTTCTGCTGTTGGGAGAAACAGGAACCGGGAAAGAGTTGGTGGCGCGATCCGTACACACGCTCAGTCCACGGCACGACCAGAGTTTCATCAAACTGAATTGTGCAGCGGTGCCCTCGGGGCTGCTGGAGAGCGAGCTGTTTGGCCACGAGAAGGGAGCATTTACCGGAGCGGTCAATCAGAAGGTTGGGCGCCTGGAACTGGCCGACAAGGGGACGCTGTTTCTGGACGAGGTGGGTGAATTGCCGCTGGATCTGCAACCAAAGCTGTTGCGCGTTCTGCAGGACCGCGAGTTTGAGCGTTTGGGCGGGGTGCGCACTCTGAAGGTGGATGTGCGTATCATCTCCGCTACGAACCGCGATCTGTACAAGGATGTGACGGAAAAGAAATTCCGCGAAGATCTGTTCTACCGGCTGAATGTGTTCCCGCTGCAGTTGCCCCCCTTGCGGGACCGGCGGTCCGATATTCCCCTTCTAGTGCATCATTTTCTGCGCAAACACGCGGGGCGAATGGGAAAGGTGATTGAAACGATCCCCGACGACACGATACGTGTTCTCCAGAACTGGAACTGGCCAGGAAATATTCGTGAACTGGAAAACATGATTGAACGGATGGTGATCCTAACCAAGGGACAAATCCTTGCCCTGCCGCCGCTGGAATTAGACGTGCCCCAGGGGTTAGCGGAGGACAATCTCACGGAGATGGAACGTGAGCACATCATCCGTATTCTGCGAGAGACCCATGGAGTGCTGTCGGGAGCGGAAGGGGCGGCCAGCCGGCTCGGAATCAAGCGCACCACATTGCAGTCGATGCTCAAGCGGTTCGACATTGAACTCGAAGATTACCGGCGGGGGACTGGGACGTTTGGACCGGAGTAAATGACATCCCGGTTGCAGCGTGTCTTGGTTCAGCCTGAAATGGAGAAGCGACGTTCTCCGTGAGTGAGTATTCCGCCCTTCGGGCAGGGATTTTCAAGGCATGGGGTCTTTCGATCCGATGGAGGTTGGCGGCGCAAGAACGAGTCCTCACGCCCCCCGTTCATCGTTTCGTTGAGCCCACCGGACTATCCCTCGGCATGGTTGCGTCCCCGCAGTGCCCGCTTCCGTTTTGCCCGGCCGCCTCATTGTAGCTCCACGCTGTCCGGCCGTCTCAACTTCGGGTTTGCCCGTGACGACCGGAATCTGGGCTTCGGCGAGGGATCGCCGGAGAGGGTGCGGCGACCCGTTATGCGATCGGCAGAGTTGATTCTTTCAGGAAAGGCGCTGCACCCAGCAGCATGGCAACCGCAGGTACTGCTGCCCAAATCAGGACACCGAGTGCTAGGCCGGATGGATGACTTAAGGCGAAAGTGTTGTGCTCGAAGAACGCACTGATCGGGATCAGCAAGCCGCAAAGGAAAAACATTGTGAGGGCTGGAAAGGCGCCGGCCACGATTCGTAAGACTCGGGTTCCGCCACTTCGGCGTGAAAGGAATGCTCCCAGCGCTCCGCATGGCACCTGGACAAGCAGCCACACGATGTAGAACCAGCGCGGCAGGCCGGAAATCAAATGACTCGGCCGCAGGCTGATGTCGGTGAAATAGAAGGAAGGATCGTGCACAAGGATAAATTCCTCGGCAAACATCAACACGCTCGCCGCAGTCAGGCTTACAAATCCCGGCAGCCAAAGCGATTTCGTTCGCAGGTTCAGACGATTCGCCTCGGATGCCGCGGCACAGAGTAACAGCGCTATACATACGAACCAGACGACCCGTGGCAGAATGGCCGCGCGGTCCACGAAGAGCAGCATCAGACCGACGCCGAACAGAACGGCGATCGCAGGCAGTAGAACGGTTTTGGTGCGGTTATTCATGGTTCCATCGTTCATGGATTCCTCCTCGGATTTCGTGCGGGCGATCTCCCCGCCTAGGACTTGCCAGTCGCCGACTTGTTCGAGAGCGATCCTGATGGCGTCTGTATCGCTTGTGCCGCGGGCGCACGCGTCTGCGTAGATTTCTTCCAGGTGAGAGGCGAGTTCTGAGACGACATCTTCCGTGCACGGCAGAGCCAAACGCTCGCGAACCAGCTCGGTCCAATCAGGCTTCATTCGTTCAGGCATGACTCACCCCCGCGAGGCTGTCGAGAGCCTGGAAGAATGAGCGCCACTCTTCGCGCAGCGGAGCAAGCTGCTTGCGGCCGGCAGTGGTGAGTCGGTAGTAACGGCGGTCGCGGCCGGCCTGGTTCGCTTGCCAGTGGCCCTCGACCCAACCTCGTTTCTCCATTTCGTAGAGCAAGGGATAGAGCGAGGCGAGCGTGAATTGCAGGGCGCCGCCGGTGCGCTGGCCGATCTGGCGAGCGATTTCGAAGCCATAGAGCGGCTGCTCGGCGAGCAATGACAAGATGGCGAGTTCGCCGCTGCCGCGCGCGATTGTCGAACTGATGCGTTTAGTCATTGCCACTCCACCCTATTTGCAATATAGGAATCCGATGTTCGGAGTATAAGATTCCTATATTCGAAGGCAACATTACGAAAGGCCAGTGGGCACTACGGGGGCGGCGTTGCTTGCAGAGTGCAAGAAAGTCAGTTGGCGAAAGATCGCGATTGCACTCACAACCCCAGAAATCGGCAGGTCACCTTGGCGCCGCACCTTCCGACCTATTTCACCAGACGGTTGTACTTTTTGAGCACCTCACAGAGGCGGTCGTGAGGAAGGGCGATGACGGTGTGATTGTTGATGCCGGTCATCGTTTCGGCGGCCACCATAGTATTGACGACCGCTTCTTCGGTGGCCTGCACGGTGGCCAAGAAGATGGGATTGAGGGATTCGTTTGGGAGCATCGTGAGTTGGTGCATTCCCTTGGCGCCGACCGCGCCGGGATTGGCCGTGGAAAAGGCGATGAAGATGTCGCCGGAGCCGTCGCCGGAGTAGCTTCCGTCGCGGCCGAGGCCCAGGGAAACTCTCCTGGCGATGCGCTTCAGTTGGGTAGGAATCAGAGGAGCGTCAGTCGCGACGACGACGATGATGGAGCCAATATCTTCCAACCGGCTGGTTTGCTCTGGGATCTCACGGCCAACATTGACTCCTGCGATACGAAGCTGCTGCCGCGACCCATAGTTGCACTGCACGATGACGCCCACGGTATAGCCCCCAGCTTTGGCATCGAGCACGCGGGAACTGGTGCCTATCCCGCCCTTGAATTCGTTGCAGATCATGCCGGTACCGCCGCCCACGTTGCCCTCCTCGACCGGGCCAGTGTGGGCGGAGTCGAGGGCGTGCCACGCGTCGTCTGGCTTGACGTGAAATCCGTTGATGTCGTTGAGATCGCCATCCCAGGTTTCGGCGACGACGGGAAGCGACCACCAATAGCCTTCCATATCGGGTGATTTGTGCTTCACCTTCCAGGCTATGACCGCGTCACGAACAACGCCCACGCTGTGTGTGTTGGTGATCATGACGGGACCGTCGAGGAAGCCCGAGTCATCGACCCATGTAGTGCCCGTCATTTCACCATTTCCGTTAGGGGTGAACCACGCAGCGAAGACGGCGTCGTTGTTGTCCTTGCCGCGGGGATGAATGGCGGTGACGCCCGTGCGCACCGGTCCTCTGCCCACTACGAGCTTTCCTTCGCCGGAAATCAGCGTGGTGTGCCCGACTTCGACACCTGGAACGTCAGTTATAGCGTTGTTGGGACCCGGCGTGCCATCGAATGGGACGCCGAGATCGCGGGCGCGGGGTTTTGGCTGGGCGAAAAGAGTCACCGCGAGGAAGTGGACGGCGACGAGTTGAGTGTACCAACGGATGCGAGTGGGCATGGGGCCTCCGGCAAATGAGGCAGTATACAAGGATGGTGCGGAGATGGAGGTTGCGCCGTTTGGTGCGCCCCGGCAGGCGCGGGTACAATCAGAGCAGTCGAAGTTCTCGGGGGCCCGCGATGGATAGCTGGAAAAAAGCAGTAGTCTTGGGATCGATTGGTGCGGGTGCAATCCTATTTATCAGGAAACGGTATCCGGCGGGAGTGCTGGCAACAGGAGTCGGTTTGGCGGTGCTGGCGTCGGAGTATCCGGAGAAGTTCGAGAAAGTGCGCCAGGCGCTGCCGGATTATTTCGAACGCGGCATGCAGGTCATGGAGATGGCGGGGCGCGCCGGTCGACGCATTACCGAGGCTGCGGGGCGAAGCGCGGCCGAGGCGTGGGAAGAGATCGGGGGATAAGGTCTGCTTTACTCGATGCCCAGTTGTTTGCGGGCTTCAGGACTGAGCCGTTCGGGGGTCCAGGGCGGGGTCCAGACGACATTGACGGCTGCGTTGCGAACCCCGGGCAACTGCTCGAGCCTCGATTTGACCTGCGCACTAATGTTGACATGCTCTGGGCAGCCTTGCGCGGTGAGGGTCATGTCGATGGTGACGTCCTGTTTATCGTCGGTGGCGGGCGCGAAATTCACGTTGTAAATCAGGCCCAGATCGACGATGTTGACCGGAATCTCGGGATCATAGCAACTCTTTAGCGCACTCAGAACATCTTGTTCAGTGATGGGCATTGCGGATACTCCTCTGCTTCCAGTGTACAACGCGCTTGTTCAGATCCCCACCCTTTCGACTCCGCGGCGATCTGGTAAAGTCTCTTCATGATCAGTCAGGAGGCGAGGCAGCGGGTTCAACTTGTTCTGCTGGTGGCGCTGCTCGTTGCCGGTTTGCGTGCGGGGTACATTCTTTACCAGCGCTATGAGGACAAAGTCGCGGCCGAGAAGCAGAAGCAGGCACGGAACGTGGGATACTCCAATCCCGACTATTACGTTACTCCGAAGAAACTATACCCCTACGATCTGAAAACAGCGAAACAGCTCACCCAGCAGCCGGTGTGGGTCAAGGAAGGATATCGCTACACCTACTACCGCTACGACGCGGCGAGTAAACACGTTGACTTTGATCATGAGGCTGGCCTGCTGTTGCCGATTGAGAAGCTGGCGATCAAAGATGTGGTGACGGCAACCCCCCCCGGAGCAGGACAACGCAAGCAGATAATGGCCGTGTTTGAGAAGGACGGGAAGAGCTACGCGGTGCCAATTGGATTTGAGGCTGAGGGTGAGTACAAGATCTACTCGGACGAGATGTTCTTTGTTGAAGATCCGCGTGATTTGTACAAGCACTGGCCGGCCGACGTCTGGCAAGCGGTGGAGCATCACGAGGTCAAGTCGGGGATGAACGAGATGCAGGCGGATTTCGCAATTGGCATGGGTGTGCCAGATGCGGGGGATACTTCGTACCAGAAAACGGTGCGCTATCCGAACGGCGGGAAGCCGCTGGTGATTGTTTATCACGACGGAAAGGCCGCGGTAATCAACCCCGGGGCGCCGGGATCATGAGTGGAGTCCTGTTGTGAGAGGAGCGGAGATCGGTCCATGAATCGACGCGAAGCAATGCGGCTACTGGCGACGAGCGCGGTGATCCCCCTCGCACCGGGCAGTGTGATGGCGATGCTGAGGGACGCGCGCACGGTGGTCGGCACCCAGCCGGCTCCACGCACGCTGAACCCGCATCAGGAAGCCTCCGTGAGGGCTATGGCAGAGATGATTTTGCCTCGAACGGACACGCCGGGAGCAACGGACGTGGGTGCGAGCGAGTTCATCGATTTGATGCTGACGGAATGGTACGAAGACAGCGAGCGCGAGCGGTTCTTGAACGGACTCGAGGACGTGGACCATCGGGCGCAGTCGCTGTTCGCGAAGGATTTTGTCGATTGCCAGGCGATACAGCAAGCCCAAGTACTGACCGCCCTGGGAGAGAAAATGGCTGAGGAAACCGAACGGACCCCAGACCGCGGACGTCAACTGCGGGGCTCTTCGCCAAGGACCGACGAGAGTTTCTACCCTATGCTGCGGCGGCTTATCCTGACCGCCTATTACACCTCAGAGGCTGGCGCGAGCGGGAAACTGCATTTCGAAGTGATCCCGGATCATTTCGATGCCTGCGCCGAAGTCCCGAGCACCAAGGAGGGCGGGGGGCGCCAGTGAAAGAAGAAACGACCTACGACGCGATTGTGATCGGCTCTGGCATCACCGGAGGCTGGGCCGCGAAGGAGTTGACCGAGAAGGGACTGAAGACGCTCGTGCTCGAGGCCGGGCGTCCGATTGTGCCCGAGCAAGACTACGTAGAGCACGTTCCCCCGTGGGAGATGAAATTTCGGGGACTGCGGGACCGGCGCCTGCAGCGGGAAGATCAACCGATTCAGAGTCTGTGCTACGCCTGTGACGAATGGTCGTCGAAGTTCTTTATTAGCGACAAGGAGCATCCTTACACCACCGACGCCGGCAAACCGTTCTGGTGGATCCGCGGACGGCAAGTTGGCGGCCGGTCGATCACGTGGGGGAGGCAATCGTATCGCTGGAGCGACCTGGATTTCGAAGCGAATCTGCGGGACGGAATTGCGATTGATTGGCCGATCCGCTATGCGGATCTAGCGCCGTGGTACGACTACGTGGAGGAGTTCGCTGGAATTTCGGGAGAGGCGCTGGGTCTGCCGCAATTGCCCGACAGCAAGTTCTTGCCTCCAATGGACTTGAACTGTGCCGAGAAGGTCGTGCGGGATGCGATAGCCAAACATTTCGGCGGAGAGCGCGTACTCACGATTGGGCGCGCCGCGGTACTCACCAAGGATCATCAGGGCCGGTCGGCGTGCCACTACTGCGGTCCGTGCGAAAGAGGATGCATCACGCGATCGTATTTCAGCAGTCTGAACTCAACCCTTCCCGCGGCGGAGAAAACGGGACGGATGACGTTGCGGCCCTTCAGTGTGGTACACAGCTTGAACTTCGACCCGCGGACGCGGCGAGCGACCGGCGTACGGGTGATCGACGCCAAGACGAGGGCCAGCGTGGAGTTTCGCGGCAAGGTGATTTTTTTGTGTGCTTCGGCGCTGGAATCTGTGCGAATTCTTTTGAACTCCTCGACGACGGAGTTTCCCAACGGGCTAGCGAACTCAAGCGGCGAACTGGGCCACAACCTGATGGACCACATCAAGGGCGGAGGCGCGGTAGGAACGATTCCGGGGAATGAAGACCGGATGGTGCTGGGCCGACGGCCCAACGGAACTTACGTTCCGCGTTTCCGCAACGTAAAGAAGAAAGATGGAGCCTTCTTGCGCGGGTATGGGTTCCAGGGTGGAGGCCAGCGCGAGGGTTGGCAGCGCGGCGTGACGCAGACCGGATTCGGACCCGAGTTCAAGAACTCGGTCAGCAAGCCCGGGCCGTGGCGATTTACCTTCTATGGTTATGGCGAATGCCTGCCGAATCACAACAACTACGTCGAACTGGATAAAGAGAAAGGGGACGCCTGGGGGATTCCGGTGTTGAAGGTCCACTGCGAGTGGGGCGAGAATGAACTGGCGCTACGGGATGACATGGCCGTCTCCGCGGCGGAGATGTTGGCGGCGGCCGGGGCGCACACTATAGAACCCCTGCGGGGAGGCGATCCGCCGGGGCATTCGATTCATGAGATGGGCACGGCTCGGATGGGGCGAGATCCCAAGACCTCGGTTCTGAATGCTTTCAATCAGGCGCACGATGTGAAGAACCTTTTCCTTACAGATGGAGGGGCGATGGTGTCGTCGTCGTGCGTGAATCCGTCGCTGACGTACATGGCGCTCACGGCGCGGGCGTGCGACTATGCAGTGCAGCAGTTGAAGAAGGGCGAGCTTTAGGCTGCCCGGGAGATTCCAGATGAAAAAAAACAAATTGTTCGCGTCGGCGCTCGCTGCTGTGTTGCTGGGAGGGTTCGAGATTTCTGTGGCTGGTGCGCAAACGGGCTATCAACCGGCTCCCGAGAATCTCAAAGCGCGAGAGGAATTTCAGGATGCGAAGTTCGGAATGTTCATTCATTGGGGCGTGTACAGCGTGCTCGGGGATGGCGAGTGGGTGTTTCACAACCGTAAGCTTACGGTCCACGAATATGAGAGGCTGCCGAAATTCTTCGATCCGGAAAAGTTCGATGCGAAGGCATGGGTTTCACTGGCGAAGGCTGCGGGCATGAAGTACATCACGATCACTTCGCGCCATCACGATGGCTTCGCCATGTTCGATTCCAAGGTTTCGGATTGGAACATCGTGCAGCGCACGGCCTATGGGAAAGACCCAATGAAAATGCTGGCGGATGAGGCGCACAGGCAGGAGATCAAGTTGTTTTTCTATTACTCGCAGTTGGATTGGCGCAATCCCGACTATTTTCCTCGCGGCGCGACAGAGCGAGACAACGGCGAATGGCACAACGGGCGCCCCGATCACGGGGACTGGAATTCGTATCTCGATGACTACATGGACGGGCAGTTGCGCGAGTTGCTGACCAACTACGGTCCAATCGGGGGCATCTGGTTCGACGGCATGTGGGACAAACCGAATGCGGACTGGCATCTGGACAAGACGTACGCTTTGATCCATCAGCTGCAGCCAGCGGCGCTGATTATTCCCAACCATCATCAGGCACCGAAACCGGGAGAGGATGTGCAGACGTTCGAACGAGATCTCCCGGGGCAGAACACGGCGGGGTTCAACACGAAAGATGTCAGCACCCAGTTGCCGCTGGAGAGTTGCAACACTCTGAACGAATCGTGGGGCTTCAACATTGGCGACGGCCACTACAAGAGTCCCGAGGAACTGGAACGGATGCTGGTGCAGGCCGCGGGAAACAATTCGAACCTGCTGCTGAATATCGGGCCGATGCCGAACGGGGAGATCCAGGAAGATTTTGTGATGCGCTTGCACGCCGTCGGGGAATGGCTGTCGCGCTACGGGGATTCGATTTACGGCACGCGGGGTGGGCCGCTTGCGCCGGCGGACTGGGGGGTGACCACGCAAAAGGAAGGCAAAGTCTACGTGCACGTCCTGAACTGGAAGGGCAAATTGCTAGCCCTGCCCGCGGTGCAGAAGACTATCGGCAACGTGCAGTCGTTCCCCGATGGCTCCGCGGTGGACTTTCATCAGACGGGCGACGGCGTGGTATTGACATTGCCAGAACTTAAGAAGGACGAAGTCGACCGCGTCGTGGTCCTTACGCTAGCCAAAGGCAAGTAGGAGCACCTTGGCTCGCTAATCGAGTCAGCGGAGCGGCGCACCTCGACGTCCATCGCCGTCGAGTTCCTCACACCTAGGGTCTCAGTCGCCGGCGAGGGCGCTAGAAATGTCTTCTGCCATGGACTGCCTTACTTCGACAATCCCGCCATAGGTAACACCGGAGTCTATTTGTTCCCGCCGCAACTGTGTTTCGAGCACCGCGAGCTGAGCCTCGATCTCCTGTTCGGCCTTCCGCTTGCGGATCACTTCCTCGCGGTAACGGCGCAGGAAATAATCGATGGTCTCCACTCGGATTCGTATCGAGCCTGAAGGCTTGTTTTCGTCAAGATCCTTGAAGCAGAAGTAAGGCGTGCCCGACTGTTCGATGATTCCTTCGATCACGCCATAAATCGGCGCATCATGGCCACACTTGAAGCTGGAAATCTCGAGCGCCACCAGATTGGGGTGCCGCGCCGTGAACTTCGCGGCCCATACTTTGTGGTTCGTGCTGCAAGAGTATGAGTTCTTCCAGGCATCGGTAATATCGAGCGGGCTGCTGATAATTCCCGCGCGCACTTCTTCGCCAAAGAGACGTTCCAGCAGATCTTCGTCCAGCGGCAGAGTGTTCTGGGAGAAGATCGGGTAACCGAGTTTCTGGAATTCTTCCAGGATTTCGTGATTGAGGCCGGGATCGTGGTGATACGGGCGTCCTAGCATGACGATGCCGATACGGTCTTCGCGCTCCAGTTGATCGAGCACCTGCCGCGCACGGCGGCGAATGCTGGTTTCATACTCTTTCAGCGCAACGAATCCGGACTCGACGGCGCGGTCGTTTTCTTCCTGCGACAGACCTAAGACAGGCTGCCATGCCTGCAGCATCTGATGAGCGAGCAATTTCCGATCCGCCAAATTGAGCACGGGATCGATGTATTTCACACTGTGCTCGGCGAAGACGTCGTTCTCCTTGGTGAAAGCGGCTTTTACAGTCTCCGGCGTCGCGGTCACAGTAGGGCAGGCATTGGCGCCGACGATCTTGACTAGCGGCGAATGCAGTACGTCGTACATCGGGAAGAAAATCGCGTCGAGCGCTTTCTTGCGGTGCTTCTCCTGGATCAGGTTATATACGTGCGAGATGCCGATCTTCGCCGGGAAGCATGGATCGATCGCTCCGCGGCTGGCTCCGGCGCGATATAGCTCTGAGCTGGTGTAGTCGGAGTAAATGATGTTCTCCGGTTGCACGCCGAGACTCTCAAAATATGCGTTGAACAGCGGAGCGTACGTATAGATGTTGAGCACACGGGGAATGCCGATGCGCACTTTGCCGCGGTTCTCCATCGCCGCCCGGCGCTCCTTGGCCCCCTTGCTCCATCCAGCCCAACCGCGTGTCGGCAGCGGGTCTGCGACGCGCTTCGCATTGACCGGGCGGAAGACCTCTTTCGCCGCGTAATCGACGAAGTTGGGGTGCGCCGCCCGGATCGTATCCAGTCCCGCCTTGATTTCCTTCATGTCATTGACATCTTCGACCGTCCCCTTCTCGCAGGTGGCGATGATCAACCGCTGCTCGCCGTGCATGAGCGGGACCTTTGTGATTTTCTGAATTGGCACAAAGCTAAGGTCATTCTTGGGCTGAGTTCGGATGTCGATGAACGTCCGTAGGCAGTCGTTCTTGCAGAAATGGCACCGCGTGTCCTCGTTGCGCGTGGTACGGTACTCAATCTTGCGCACCGCGTCCAGGCCGACAAACGTCGTCTGCTGACCTTTCCGCCACAGCCGCACCGCTTCCTGCGCCGCGCCAATGGCGCCAGACTCCCCGCAATGTTCGTGCACAATTATCTCAGGTTGCTTGCCCGTAGCCCGGAAGCTGTTGCGGATAAAATCGACCTCCGCCTTCACCACCGCGAGATTATTTTGCGTTCCACCTTGCAGGACGAAGCGCGAGCCCAAGGCCGCGAGGTTCGGAATACTCGCGACGTACAAAAACACATTCTTCGGCAGGACGGCCGCGAGTCCAGCGAGAATTTCCTCCGCCCGCCAGCCCTGTCGTTGGAAGTTCACGATATCGGACTGCATGAACACCGCGCAGCCATAGCCGAAGACCGGCATGGCTTGCGCCGAGAACGCCAGATCCGCGTATTGATTTACGCTCAGCCCGAATCCCTCTGCCGTGGATTGCAGAAAATATCCATTGCCGGCGGAGCATTGGGTGTTCAGCTTGAAGTCCTTCACGCGCCCGCCGTGCAGAATGATAATTTTGATGTCCTGGCCACCCACATCCACGATCACATGCGGATCTTCATAGAACTTCAAAGCTGACTCGGTGTGCGCGACGGTCTCGACCAGAGCCACGTCAGCGTTGAGAACATCCTTCAGAATGTCCTTGGCATAACCTGTAGTGGCGACGCCAAGCACTTCCAGTTTGGCGTGTTGCGCTTCCACCTGGCCGCGTAGGTTTTCGAACATCTCGATCGTGTCCTGGATCGGGTTTCCGTTCGAGAGTTGATACGACTTGCAGAGGATGTCGCCGTTTTCGCTCAGCAAGACCGCTTTGGTCGACGTGGATCCGCCGTCGATCCCAATGAAGCCGCCCACGGTGCTGCCTTTCTGAAACGCGGCAGGGGTGAATTTCTTCGGCCGGTAGGCTTCTTTGAACACGTCGAGGTCAGCCGGCTTCTCGACCAGGCCTTTCCCGCCGGATTTGGCCTTTTCTTCCTGGCGGCCATATTCGATGTAGTGGAGCAGTTGCTCATAGCCGCGATAGCAGCCGATGCAATCGTCCTCGCTGCGTCCGAACTCGATCGCGCCCAGGGCCGCGAAGTACTGCGCATTCTGCGGAACCTTGATCAGATCTTCCGGCTTGGAGCCTTGCGGAACTTCAACCTTTCGCTCCTGCCACATGCGCGGGATATTGGCCTGCCAAGCTTCGCGCATG
>Ga0075030_100004707_pt1 | contig 12335 bp, 12 predicted proteins | sample LitLauG_LLR_2012_FD_71393 | JGI IMG/M metagenome (GOLD analysis project Ga0075030, IMG submission 71393) | Freshwater sediment microbial communities from Pennsylvania, USA - Little Laurel Run_MetaG_LLR_2012 | ecosystem: Environmental > Aquatic > Freshwater > Creek > Sediment | place: USA... | reverse complement strand
ATGGCGGCGACGACCGGCTTGGGACACTCCTCGATGGCTGCGAAATGACTATTCATCCGCTTCATGAACGCCCCGATCTGCTCGACGGCATCGGGAGCGCCGCGGTCGACTCCCGCGAGAGCCGCCAGGTCCGCTCCGACGCTGAAGTACTTCTCGTATTCCGACGCGAGCACCACGACCCGCACCGCAGGGTCGCCGCCGAGCTCCTTGAAGACGTCAGCGAGCTCCTGCATGAGGTCTTCGGCGATCGAGTTGTTCCCCTTCCGGTGCATGACGACCCGCGCGATCGGTCCCTCACGCCGGACGTCGACGAGCTCGCCCATCAGGCGGTGAACAGCGGGATTCCGCCGGCAACCTCGATCACCGCGCCCGTGATGTAGCCCGCCTCGTTCGAGCACAGGAACGCGATCGTGTTGGAGATGTCCTCGGGCTGGCCGAATCGCTTGAACACGGTGCGCGCCTTGAAACGCTCGTATAGAGGGTTGCTGTCGGCGGCCGCCTTTCCGGCCTCTGACTCGATGATCCCGGGCGCGATGGCGTTGGACGTGATGTTGTGGCGGCCACCTTCGAGGGCGGCGGTCTTGGCGAGCCCGATCAGCGCTGCCTTGGTCGACGAATAGCTCGCCTGGCCGAAGCCCCCAAGAGTTCCGGCGATCGATGACATGAAGATCAGGCGGCCGAACTTGTTCTCGACGAGATACGGCCAGACCTCCTTGGTGCAGTTGAAGGCGCCGGTGAGGTTGACCCTGACATCGCGATCCCACAGCTCGTACGACTGGTTGGGGATCTGCGCCGCGTGGTCCAGCGTGGCCGCGTTGTTGATCAGGATGTCGATCTTGCCGAACTCCTGCTTGACCTTCTTGAGCACGTCGCGGACCTGCTCGCGGTTGGTCACGTCCATCTTGATGGCGAGCGACCGGCGACCCATCTTGCGGATCTCTTCCGCCGTGCTGTTGGAGTGCACCCAGCCCTGCGACACCGCCACCTGCGCGAGCATGCTGCCCTGGGCCTCGGCGGTTTTCTGCAGCTCGGGATCGTCCTCGACAAGAACGTCCGTGATGACGACGTCGGCGCCGTTTCGCGCCAACGTCAGCGCGTCCTGGCGGCCGAGGCCTCGCGAAGCGCCGGTGACGACGGCGACCCTTCCCGTCAGATCGAACATCGAACCCCTCCTAATGACCGCTCAACTGCGCAGCCTGATGGTGCCTCGCGAACCGGCGATGGCGCGCGAGATGACGAGCCTCTGGACCTCCGCCGTGCCCTCCCAGATCTGGTAGATCTTGGCGTCTCGAAACCATTTCTCCACCGGGTACTCCCGGATGTAGCCGTAGCCGCCGAGAACCTGGATCGCGTCCGTTGTGACCTCCATCGCCGTGTCGGCGGCAAAGCACTTTGCCATCGAACCCTCCGCGCGCTCGAACGGGCGGTCCTGCGTCGCCATCCAGCCCGCGCGCCAGGTCAGCAGGCGAGCCGCGTCGATCTTGATCGCCATGTCGGCGAGCTTGAAACCGACAGCCTCGTGCTGCCATATCGGCTTGCCGAACTGCTTGCGGTCCTGCGCGTAATCGAGGGCGAACTCATAAGCCGCGCGCGCGATTCCGATCGCACCGGCGGCCACACCGGGCCGCGTCGCCTCGAGCGTCATCAACGCCCCGAGCGCACCCGGCCCTGCATTGTCCGCGTCCGGCTCGCCGCCGAGGCGGTGGTCCAGTGGAATCTCGCAGTCCTCGAGGATCACCTGGGCCGTGTGGCTCGCGCGCACTCCAAGCTTGCTTTCCTTGCGACCCATGCGTAGCCCCGGAGTTCCCTTGGGCACCAAGAACGACGCGATTCCGGCGGGACCTTTGGAGGGATCGGTGTTGGCGTAGATGACGTGGTAGTCGGCGATGCCGCCGTTGGTACAGAACTGCTTCGTGCCGTTGAGCACGTAGGAACCGCCCGTGCGGGTCGCCCGTGTCTTCATGGAGAGCGCGTCCGATCCTGAGTCGGGCTCGGTCAGTCCGAGCCCCCCGAGGACGAGCTTATCCGGGTTGGTGAACTCCGGCAGCCACCGCTTCTTCTGCTCGTCGGTGCCGCTCGACCGAATCCCGGCCATCGCGAGCGCCATCGACTGAATGCAGACCGCGATCCCGGCGCAGCCCCAGCTGAGCTCCTCGTTGAGGATGAGCTCAGTGAGGAAGTCCAACCCCTGGCCCCCGTACTCCTCAGGGATGAAGGCGGCCGGGCTCAGCCCGATCTTGTGAGCCTTCTTGACGATCTCGTAAGGGAACTCCTCGGTCTCGTCAAACCGCGCTGCGACCGGCCTGATCTCGCGCTCCGCAAACTCGTGAGCGAGCTGGCGGATCGCCTCCTGCTCGGGGCTCAGTGAGAAATCCAGCGTCATGCTTCGACCTCCGCCACCGCTTTCGTCAGCACTGCGTCGCCTCGCTGATTGACCGCGCGCAGGTCGAGCCTCGCCGGGGCCGAGGCCTCGGCGCTGAAGGTCACCGTGTCGCCAGGCTGCACCATGCCGGCAAAACGGCACGAAAGCCGGCGCAACCGGTCCGGCCCGCCACCCGCCTCCGCCGCAACCACGGCGAGGATGCCCATCTGGAGCATGCCGTGGGCGATGACGCCGGGAAGGCCGACGGATCGCGCGAAAGCATCGTCGAGGTGGATCGGGTTGAGGTCGCCTGACGCCTTCGCGTAGGCGGCGATCTGGTCGCGCGCGAACGTGACCTCGCGGCTGGTCATGAGCGAATCACAAAAAGGGCTCGCGAATGGCATACGGCGGCGCCACTCCCGTCCGTGGTCTCGGTCTCGAACGTGACCATGCGGATGCCTCGCCGGCTAACGTCTGCCGTCACACCGCCCCGCGACGTCACCGTCTCCCCCACCTTCGGATGGCGGTCCCAGCTGAACTCCTGCTCGGCGTGGAGGAGCTTGGCGAAATCGATCGCCGCCTCGGGGTCGGAGAAAAGCTGCGCGGCCGTCGTCCCGAGCGAGTAGACCGCGGCGAATGTTGGTGGCACACCCGCCGATGGGTCAGCCCCGATGGCCCGGGCGAACGAGCTCACGCGCTCGGGTTCGATCACGAACGTGACGGGCGGATAGGTTCGCCCGGCGACCCCAGCCGCCAGCTCCCCGGCCGGTGACACGGCTAAAGGTTACGGCCTGACGTACGTCGAAAGCGGGCGAGCACGCGGCGAAGCAGCAAGGGCCGCAGCTCAGACCAAGCTTCCATCACCGCCGCGCGCGACGAGGAGGCGACCTCGTCTGGGGCGTAGGCCGCCACCACAAATCCGCCCGTCAGGGCCCGTACCGCTTCGGTGGATTCCGGGAACGCGGTCTGCAGCCGCCGCCCGAACTCGAGCGGGGTCTCGGCCGGCCTTTGCCGGGATCCCGCCATGCGGGCGAGGGTGAGAGTTCGATTCCAAACCACCGTGACCGACCTCGGGCGCAGATATCTAGAGACACCGGCCAGCACGAGCAGGACGATCGCCAGCAGGATGGCGAAGATCTTGGTCCAGGTGCCCGCGTCCAGGGCCGTCAGCCTCAGGCCGGCCGGACCCGCGCCGCCTGCGGTGTCCTGGTTGCCACTGCCGCGCCCGACATGTGGCACGGCGACCCCGACGGCGGTGCCTGTCGGGATGGGAACGTCACAGCCGTTGTCACGCAAGCAGGCGTTGACGCCGGTCGCGCCCCGCGTGATCGTCTGGTACACCCTGTCGTTGGTGGGCTCGAACGGAATCCAGCCGTATTTCGGAAAATACGATTCCACCCACGTGTGCGCGTCCTCGCCTCGCACGACGTAGGCGTTGGCCTTGGCGTCGAACTGACCCGGGCCGAAACCGTTGACCAGCCTGGTCGGGATGCCGAGCGAGCGGAGCATGTCGCCCATGGCAGTCGCGAAGTATTCGCAGTACCCCGCGTGCGAATCGAAGAGGAAGGACACGAGGGGGTCGGCGCCCGGCGGCGCGGTCGGAGGTACGAGCGTGTAGCTGAATATGCTGCTCCGCAGGTAGGACTCGATGGCGGTTGCCTCGTCGTACGGGTTGGTCGCGCCGGCGGCGGTGATGATCTGCAGCGCGAGCGCGTGAATCCGCTGCATGGCGTCCGGGCTGCGGTATCCATCGGTGGGCAGGCTGGCAAGCGGCATGACCCAGGGCGGGTAGTCTGTGCCGGCGGCCTGCAGCTCGGCAGCGGTCGCAGTCGAGTACTCCACGTCGACGGTGTAGTTGCCGGCCGAGGAAGCAGGCTTCACGGCCGAGAGGCGATCGATCGAGTCGAGACCCTCGGGAGGAGTTCCCGGCGGCACGGGCACCTCAACCGCCACCGACGGCCTGTCCGCGCGGTCGAGAAGTCCCGGATAGAACAGCAGATCGGGAAAGTCTGTAGGCGGCTTGACCATGTTGATGTTGAAGCTGGCCACGGCGAGCTTCTGGTAGGGCTCGGCATAGACGGGGGCCTGGTTCTGGCCGATTGCCTCTATGAGGCCAGGCCCTCCGACGGGGTACTGCCACTGGCCCTGCGAGGCGAGCGTCACGTCGAGCCCGCGGAAGTAGCGGGGTCCGGCATAGGTCCCGGAAACCGTGTACTCGAAGACAACGTCGCGCGTCCGGAGGAGAGGACCGCCGAGGGAGACGCTGGCCGAGAAGCCGGTCGTGCCCGATCCCTGCGGACCGACTCCGATCCCTATCGGATGGTTCAGCCGCTGCTGGAGCTGCGCCCAGCTCGTGAAAAGGCTCGACTCAACTTGTGTCGTGCGGTCGGTGGTCGAGAGCGGGGGAAGGAGCACGCCGAGCACGATCAGACCCGCCATGGCGGCGAGGCCGCTTTCCCAGAAATCCCAGCGCGCGTCCCCGCTGAGCTTCACCTGGGCGAGTGCCGCCGTGGCGACCGAGCCGGAGTACGTGGACCAGAGCAGAAGGCCGAGCGTGAGCACGAGCACGGTCAGGGTGTAGCCGTTCTGGTCCGTCGGGAAATTGAGCACGTTGGTCGCAAACGCGGCGGCGCCTGGGACGAGCCCAAGCATCGGGTTGCGCCAGCGCAGAACGCACCAGCTCAACCAGCCGCCCGTCACGAACATCAACAGACAGATGAGGGCCAGATAGAAGGAAGGGTCCGAAGCAGCCTGGCCGTTTGCAATCCGTCCTGACCAAACGCCGAAGAGCCCGAAGCCGATCTGATCGAGCGGATGCGCAGCGCGAACCGTCGGGAAAGCGGCGGCCACCGCCGCCACCGGGGCGACAACGGCTCCAATACCCAAACCGATCGACCAGGGCACCGGAGCGAGCGCCAGGGCGGTCATGAGGATGGATGCGCCGACGGCGACGAAGACGATCACCCCGATGCCGTCGACCCAATCCGCGGTGACCGTGGACCGCGCGATGGTGAAGCTCAGCAAGACGGCGAGCGCCGCCGACCAGAAGAGTCCGCCGGCGAACGGGCGGCGTGCTCCGGACCAGACCAGCTCGCTGATCAAAGGGCGGCGGCTACTCGATGCGGATTGCATCTCTCGTCCGCATCAGGCGCGCAAAGTCGTCGCCTCGGCGCACCACGTACAGGTCCACCTCCTGACCCAGGTCGAAGCTCGGGTTCTGCTCTGGCCCGCCGAAGCTGGAGCCGTCGACGTAGAACACGATCATCGTGGTGCGCCTGCCCCGCACCGCCTGCAGCATGCGCACCCAGTTGGGATCCGCGCTCGGAGTGATGACGGCAATCGCGCGCCGCGGAAGCCGGCGGATGCGCTCCCAAGCCAGCGTCTGGGTCAAAGGCGTCCTGCCGTCCGCCTGCGCGATCGCCAGGTAGTCGAGGATCAAACGATCCTGGCGAACGGCGCGGTGCGGTTCGAGGATCGTTCCCTTTGAGTCGTTTGCGATCAAACCGACCTGGCGGCCGCGACTGTGAACCTGCGAAGCCATCGAGGCGGCCAGGCTGACTGCGTACTCGACAGTCGAGTCCTCTCCCTCGCCGACGTGCACGCCGCGGTCGAGGTCGAGCAGGATCCAGAGGTCAGTGGTCAGCGGCTGCTCGAAAGTCTTCGACATCAGCCGCTGGTGGCGCGCCGAAAGCGGCCAGTGGATCCGGCCGAAGCTGTCGCCGGTCGTGTAGTCGCGCACACCACCCGTCTCGGGTGGATAGTCGGCCCAGTATCCAAAGCTGGTCGAGGTACCGACCTGGAGTGAGCTCGGCGTCGTCAGGTCCGGAATCGGGCGGACCCTCGGATAGACCAGAACGGACGTCTTCTGGGGAAGCCTGACGACGCCTTCAAAAAGGCCGAACGGCTCTCGCACCCTCAGCGCAGTCGGACCGAAGGCCATCCAGCCGCGCCGCCGGTACACGCCCCGCGCCTTCCACCGCACCGTGTTGCTGCCGACGGAGATGACCCGCCCTGGCTGATATCCGGGGATGTCGCTGAGGTCGCGCACCTCCACCCACGGGGCCGGCACCCAGCTGGTCCGCCGCACCTCGAACGCCTCCTCGTACGTCTCCCCAACGGTCGGTGTGCCCGGGTCGAGCCGGCGGGTCAGGCTCATACCGCGGATTGCGGCTTTCGGCCAAGCCCAGGCCACCACAAAGAGCAGACACAGCGCGTACGCAAAGGCGTACGCGGGTCGGATGGCGGTCAGATACGTGAAGAAGAGGAGCAGACCCAATGCGCCGGCGAGGGCGACCTTGCTCAACTCGAAGGCCCTAAGTCTTCACCTGCCGGTCACCTGTCATAAGCCATCTGCGGAACGGGCTCTCTGTCCAGGAGTCCGGTCACTAGCTTGCCCGCGCTCTGGCCCTGCATCTCCGCGTTGGGCCGGAGGATGATCCGGTGCGCGAGCACCGCCTCGGCCAGTGCCTTGATGTCGTCGGGCAGCACGAAGTCGCGGCCCTGGACCGCGGCGAGCGCCTGGCTCGCGTGGAAGAGGTTCAAAGTCCCCCGCGTGCTCGCACCAAGCGCCACCTCGGGGTTGCCGCGCGTGCGGCCGACCAGGCGCGCGATGTACCCGCGCAGCTCCGGTTTGACGAACACCTCGCGGACGGCGGCCTGCGCCGCGGCCAGCTCGTTGGGCGACACGACCGGCTGCAGCTCGAGCATCGGTGACTCGACCTTGTGCTGGCTCAGAAGGTGCGCCTCCTCTTCCTCGGAGAGATATCCAAGCCTGACCTTCATCAGGAAGCGGTCCAGCTGCGCCTCGGGCAGCGGAAACGTGCCTGAGTATTCGACCGGATTCTGAGTCGCCATGACCATGAACGGCTTGGGCAATGGATGGGTCTCGCCGTCGATGGTGACCTGCCGCTCCTCCATGGACTCGAGGAGGGCGGCCTGCGTCTTGGGACTGGCTCGGTTGATCTCGTCGGCGAGAAGGATCTGGGCGAAGACCGGTCCCGGTCGGAACTCGAAGTCGTTGAGCTTCTGATTGAAGGCTCGAACGCCGGTCACGTCCGAGGGCAGCAGGTCGGGCGTGAACTGGATGCGCCGGAACGTGCAGTCCAGCGAACGCGCGAGCGACTTGGCGAGCATCGTCTTGCCGACGCCGGGCACATCCTCGATCAGGAGGTGGCCCTCGCACAGAAGGGTGACCAGGCAGAGCCTGATCTCGTCGTCCTTGTTGACGATGGCGCGGCCGACGTTGCTTGTGAATGCGTCGGCGACCCGAGTCACCACGGCGGAGGGACCCATCCCGCGGATTATAGGTTCGGCTTCGGGTGGCCCCACTCCCCTTGGATACCGGCAGGCGTTACCAATCTCCGGCCCCGGCGTGTTGTGCTAGAGGACATGAGGCTCTCCGCCGCGCTGCTCGCCCTGGCCTGCCTTGCCTGCGGGTCGACCACTGCGTCCACGACAAGGCCCACGCCTTCGGCGACCCCAATGGCCGTGGCCGAGCTGAAGTTCAAGCTCCTGGACTCGATCGGCGCGCCGGTTTACTGCGACCCTGATTTCTATCCCATAGCGCGCGCGGGCGGCGAGCAGGCGAGCGCTCTGGCTGCTTACCCGACGATAAGGGCTGACGCCGAGGTCTACCCGGCGATCCTCGCTCATGAGCACCTGTCATCCGGAGATCTGAGCGATGCCCAGAAGCTTGTCCTCTACCGCGCCTGGAAGCTGCTGCGGGCGCTGAGCCTCACGCCGCGCGGAGGCGCTTACGTGTTCGCCTATCGTGTGATGCGGGCCGGCGCCGATCCTGCCTATCAGATGGTGTCCGGAACCATCGCCACCGACGGGTCGATCACGGTCGGCAGCCGAATCGCCAGCGGGCCGCCGCCCTGTCCTATCTGCCTCGCCGCCTCCACCATGATCTCGACCCCTTCGGGGCCGCTTCCGGTCACCGAGGTCGGGCTCGGGACGATCGTGTGGACCGAGTCGGTCGACGGCCGTAGGTTCGCGGCCCCTGTGGTTCAGGTCGGGAGCACGCCGGTCCCGTCCGGCCACCTCATGGTCCACCTGACCTTGGCCGACGGCCGCGAGCTGCTGGCGTCGCCTGGTCACAGGACCGGGGGCGGGCTTCCGCTGGGCACGCTCGCCATTGGCGACCGGCTCGACGGCTCGACCATCGTGACCTGGGAGCTGGTGCCTTACGCCGGCGCGAGGACCTACGACCTGCTGCCGGCCGGTGTGACAGGCGAGTACTGGGCTGACGGCATCCTGCTCTCGAGCACGCTCAAGCCCTGACGCAGAGCCTCGTCTAAGAGACCTCTTCCTCTTCCTCGACCAGGCGCAGGTGACCGCTGACGTCGAGCCCCAGGTGCCGGGCGAAGAATCCAGCCACACGCTCCACGTAGAGCGGCCGATCAGCGAAATACGCGCCCGCGTGTGGGGCGCCCTGAACGATCCAGATCTCGCGCGGGCCCCTGTAAGCGTCGTAGAGGTGCCGGCTGTGGTTGACGGACGTGATCTCGTCGGCCCCGCCATGGATGAAGAAGAGAGGCCGCGGCTCGAGAGAGATGAGCATGTCTTGAGGGCTGCAGTCGGAAAGGCGGCAGCCGGTGCGCAGGCGCAGCATCATGCCGGCGAGCGCGACGAACGGCGCGCCGGGAAGTTTGGCGGTGTGGCGCACGTTCTCTTTGAGCAGCGCTCTCAGGTCGCTGAACGGGCTGTCGAGCACGAGCGCCTGGACACCGGGCTCTCCGGCGGCCCCCAGCAGCGAGACCACCGCTCCCATCGAATAGCCAAGCAGTCCGATGCGGGCGTTGGCGATGCGCTTGCGCGCGAACGCCACCACCGCCTGAAGCTCGAGGACCTCCTTGATACCGAACGTGATCGGCGCACGGTCGCTCCCAGGCATGCCGCGGTACGAGTAGAGGATCACGTTGAACCCCTTCCGCCACAGAGCGACTGAGATCCCCAGGGCTCCCTGGCGCTGTCCCTTGTGCCCGCCGGACACGATGACCGTCTGCGGCGAGCCAGGCTGCCGAAAGTGCCACGCGCCGAAGGTGATGCGGTCCGCGGTGACCAGCTCGATCTCCTCGTAGTCGGACTGGAATTCGTAGGGCGTGAAGGTGAAATCGTCGAGGTAGACCGGCCGGTTGGGCACGAACGCACGTCTGTAAAGGACGAATGAGACCACGACGTAGGCCGCACCCAGGGCGAGCAGCGCCACCAGCACGTCGACCATCGGAGACACCTAGATCGAAGCTTATCTCGAAGTTGTGCGTCTGGACTTCGCCGTTTTGGCGCGTTTTCCCGCCTGACCCTCTTCGTAGCGGCCCAGGACGAAGAGGAGCAAGCTCAGCCGGTTGAGCCAGCGCCTCAGCTGCGGGTTCCGGCCCCCGCGGGCGCTGTCCAGAGACACGTACCTGCGCTCAGCCCGCCGGGCGACGGCGCGCGCCAGGTCGAGGGCCGCCGAAGCCGCCGTTGCGCCGGGCAGGATGAACTCGTCCGGCATCTCGACCTCAGCTTCCAGCCCGGCCATCAGCTCTTCCAGCCGGCCGACGTCTGAGGCTGCAGTCTTCGCGAAAGTCGCCTTCGCCCGCGGACCGGTCGCAAGCTCGGCGCCCACCTGGTACAGGCGGCGCTGAAGCTCCTCGCAGATCGACGCGACGCTGCGGTTCCGGGTGAGAGACCGTGCAAGTCCGATCGCGCTCGAGGTCTCGTCGACGGTGCCGAACGCCTCGATCCTCGCATCGTCTTTAGCAGCCCGACCGCCCCCGAGGAGGCCCGTTGTGCCGTCGTCCCCCGTGCCGGCAAGGGCGGCCATCGTCTTCTTGCGCAAGGCGTTGTTCAATCGCGCATCAGGCATCAGGCAAAGACGCGGCTCAGTTCGTAAAGATCCCTGGGCACCTGATGGTCGCCTTTCAGTACGTCCCTGATCGCAATGACGTCGACGGCGCCGGCTCGCCGAATCGGTATGACTCCGCTCTTTCCTCCCGCGATGAGCTCGGCCGCGGCGACGCCGAGCCGGGTCGACCAGATCCGGTCGGTGGGGCTGGGCGAACCTCCTCTCTGCAGGTGGCCGAGCACCGTGACACGAGATTCGAACCCGGTCTCGGACTCGATGGTGGAGGCCAGGAGCTCGCCGATCCCCCGCTTCGCCAGCCGGATGTGACCGAACGCATCCTTGATGGGCTCGCCCCCGGCTTGCTGCATGAGCTCTGGGATGTGCGCGCCCTCGGCGACCACGATGATGCTGAAGAGCTTTCCCTGGCCCCGCCGGCGATTGAGATGGGCCACCACCTCGGTGAGGGTGACGGGGAACTCGGGAATGATGATCAGGTCGGCGCCGCCCGCCAGGCCGCCCATCAACCCGACCCAACCCGAGTCACGGCCCATCACCTCCACGACCATCGCCCGGTGATGAGCCGAGGCCGTGGTGTGAAGCCTGTCGAGCGCCTCTGTGACGACGCCGACCGCGGTGTCGAAACCGATGCAGAACTCGGTCACGGCCAGGTCGTTGTCGATTGTCTTCGGCAGCCCAACCGTTGGAAAGCCTGTCTCGTGCAGCGCCGCAGCCACGCTCAGCGTGTCGTCGCCACCGATCGCCACCAAGCCGTCAACTCCATTCTTCTTGAGGATGTCGATCACTCGCGCGATCCCATCCTTCTCCTTGAGCGGGTTGGTGCGAGATGTGCCGAGCATGGTTCCTCCGAGCGGGAGAAGCCCGCGGACTTCGGCCAGGGTCAGCTCGTGGATCATGCCTTCCTCGAGACAGCCTGCCCATCCGTTCCTGATCCCGCTGACCTGGTGGCCGAGCTGCAGCGAACGCCGGGCCACCGCCCTGATTGCAGCGTTGAGACCCGGAGCGTCGCCCCCGCCGGTCAACATCGCAACGCGCATCAGAAGCCGCCCCGGAGTCTTTTCACGCTGGCTAGGTTAGCCGGGTCGCACCTCGAGCCTGCGGATCAGCTCGGCGACGGTGATGTCGGCGAGGGATGTCACGACAAGGTCCGCTTGGGTGAGGTCGAGGCCTGCGGTGATCGGGTTCGGCACTGCGACACATCGAAGGCCGGCCAACTTGGCCGCCGTGATCCCGTGCGGCGAATCCTCCACCGCAAACGCTTCCGAGGCATCGACTTCAAGGCAGGCCAGCACGGCGATGTACAGGTCCGGCTCGGGCTTGGCCTCGGCCACCTCGTCGCGGCATACGACGCAGTCGAATCGATCAAGGATGCCGAGACGTGAGAGGTGGCCCGTCACCCATTCGCGTGTCGAGCTCGAAGCCACTCCGAGCTTGAGGCCCAATGACTTGGCGGCCTCCAGATGAGCCTCGACGCCGGGCAGCAGGTCCAGCCCTTCGATCATCTCTGTCCTGCGGCCCAGCCTTCGTTGCAGAACGGCCGGCTCGAGGGGGCGCCCCAGGCGCTCCTCGAGGTAGCGCTGCGGGTGGAATCTCTTGTTCGTCGAACCAACAATCTGCACCCATCGTTCGAAGGGCAGCTCTTCCCCATGTGCCTCGTAGACCTCGAGCCACGAGCGATACACGGGACCCTCGGTATCGAGGATCAATCCGTCGAAGTCGAAGACGATGGCCCGCACCAAACCGCCTCCGGGCTTCAAGCGCCGGCCGGTCGGTTGATCATCGCGGTCGACGCGGTGCCGAAGTAGTCGAGCAGGGTGGCGCGCAGCTTCGGTGCAAGGTCAAGCGATTGGACTGCCGACGACATATGGCCCATCCACGCGTCCCGCTCCGCCTGCCCGATCGCAAACGGCTGATGGCGCATGCGCAGCCTTGGATGACCGCGCGTCTCGCTGTAGGTCGAGGGGCCGCCCCAGTACTGGATGAGAAACAAGGTGAGGCGGTCGGTGGCCGCGGCCAGATCCTCGTCGGGATAGAGCGGGCGCAGCAGCGGGTCGGAGGCAACCCCTTCATAGAATCGCTTGACGAGCCGCCTGAAGGTCGGCTCACCGCCGGCCAGCCCGTAAACGG
>Ga0075030_100004706_pt1 | contig 12335 bp, 10 predicted proteins | sample LitLauG_LLR_2012_FD_71393 | JGI IMG/M metagenome (GOLD analysis project Ga0075030, IMG submission 71393) | Freshwater sediment microbial communities from Pennsylvania, USA - Little Laurel Run_MetaG_LLR_2012 | ecosystem: Environmental > Aquatic > Freshwater > Creek > Sediment | place: USA... | reverse complement strand
GATATTCACAGAGTGCTTGCGCAGGGATTTTGGTTATTTCCCCATCTGGCTCCGAACCCCTTGTCGGACGAACATCGCTTGACAGGATGACCTCCATCAATCGCTTTTTACTCGTATCGCGTAAAACATTCCCGCGTGCGGATTGGCGACCTGCGTTTGATCGAAAACAAGGAAATTCTCCTCGAAGAGTTCGGCGAACAGGTCATTTTGCGTCGCCTTACGGTCCTGCCACTTGTGCCATTCGACCGCGATCGCCCACACCTTTTTAAGCAGGCCATCCGCCCGCAGCGATCTCAGAATGTTGAATTCCGCCCCTTCGCAGTCGATCTTCAGATAGACGCCAAGTCCGAGGTTTTTCGCATGGTCGAGAAGCGGGCCCAGCACCGCGCTGGCGCCGCGGATCGAAATGGTCTCCTCGTGCCCTTGCGACAGGCCGGCCAGGGAGGTTCCGATTGTCGTGTCGGAATCGACAAGCACCCGCAGGCTGGCGTCCTTGTCGGAGAGACCGAACGGATAGACGGTCACCTTCTGGCCGAATTCCGGGTTCTGAGCGATGTTGAACCGCGCCCGACCCAGCGGAACCGAGAACGGCTCGAAGGAATGCACCTCTTTGACGTAAGCGCGCGAAGCCAGAAACAAGGTGGTGATGCCGGAATTCATGCCGATGTCGATCACCAAAATATCTTTGTTCGAGACGAAATTGTATTCCCGGGCGATCAAAACCTCCCTGAGAACCTGAATTTCTTCCCGGTGTTGCAGCCTTATCCTTATGCCCGCCGAAACCGCATAAACCTCGTCCCCAACCGGGACAATGTTTATCCCCTGCTCGTAGAGCTGCCGAAGCGCAGCGAGGTTCCTCGTGAAGAACTCCGGCGCGGCGGGGGTGGGCGAGGCGCACACCGGCGAGAAGTCATAGCCGTCGCCCGCGGCTCGCTTCACCACCGGCCGATCGCATGAGATTTGCAGGGGACAAAAGCCGGTTACGGAGGCCCGGAACTCCATTTTCGTTTTGGTCTTTACCTTGAACGGCAATGTATATTCGGTCTTCCCGCCGAATAAATAGGAAGAGAACACGTTGGTCGCTTCGGATACGCCGGCGTCAGGCGAGGAAACGGCGTCCAGAGTGCAGCAGAGTTGCTCAACTTGCGGCGGCGTTGCGTGGTCGGGAAGCCGGATCGTAAACTTCACCAAATAGTCGCCGGGCTCGAATTCCTCATAAGGCCCGTACAATGCGAAACCGCTGTCGCCCAATGCGATCGAGACCCACGAGGATTGGTCGCGATCCATTAATGAGCCAACCGCAGAATACATAATTTTCTCCGCCTTTCGGATTTCGGGAATATCACACGCGTTCGCAATAACCTACATGTCCGCAGATATCGATTTGAAATCGTCAAAGGCGACCGATTCTATGAAGCTCAGCCGCGCGTCCGTGTCGCTGGCCGAACAAATCATGAAGCCCAATACGCCTATCGAGGCGACGCGAGGATCGTCGCCGTTGGTCAGCGCCCTGAAATCCGCCGCCTGGTCGGCCGAAAACCGAAGCTCCGATACGAAACCGAGGGGAAGTCGGGCGGAATTCGCCATCGCGGTTGCAGGGATGCGGAACGTCACCCATTTAACCTGATCCTGGGCGATAAAGACGACGCGCTTACTGACCCCGACCAGCGTCACCGTTGCGGTACACGCCAGCCCCTGCACGCCTTTCAGACCCACATAGAGCACCGCCGCCTCGCCTTGCGGCAAGGGCGCGACGAACGCCAGCCGCGCCACGCCCGGCTTCGTCCAGCAGCCCCACGGCTCCGGCCACCACCAATTGGCGCCCTGTCGATAGATTTCTCCCGAGGACATGCCGGGAAAGATCAGCGTCTCCATATTCTCCGAGATTCCGTAATAGCGCCCCAGCTCCACCGCGAACGGCCACAGGCCGCGCTCGGTGAACGCCTCCCTGCCCTGGTCTATCGGCGCATCGCGCCGGGACCAGTTGCGCACGAGATCCACCACCTGATTGGCGATGTCCACCCATCCGCGCGCCCTAAACTCTTCGACGACCTTGCGCTCCTTGTCTTCACGATAGAGCTTGTCAAAGATCATGCGCTCCAGGGCGCGCAGCAGGTCCGTCTCCGATCTGACGTCGAAATATTCGGCGAAAGCGCCGCCCGCCTCGGGAAGGCTGGAGGAATCGGCCAATACCGGCACTTTCCCGTAGCACAGGGATTCCGTGACCGGCAGTCCCCAGCCCTCGTAGGAGCTGGGATAGAGCGTGAACAGACACGTGCGGTAAAGCGTTTGCAGATCGAGGTCGGAGATCCTCGACAGCAAGACGACCTTTTGCTGCAGGATTTTGCTGGCGGCGAGCTTGGCGTAAATGGCGTCGTTGAGCCAGCCGCGATTGCCGACGCAGACAAGCTTAGGGATGTTCTCCGGCCCATGGCGCTTGGCCAGCGTCAACCACGCTGAAAACGCCATCAGGTGGTTCTTTCGCGACTCGATAGTCGACACGAACAGCACGAACTCGCCTGCGGTCAGATCGTTGCGCAGCAGAATCTCCCCGCCGCCGTCTCCCGACATGAATTCCTGGGGAAGCCTTGCCGTCGCGCCCCGGAAGTCCGCGTCCAGAGTGACGACGTCCGGCTCTTCCACCTCGTGACCCAGACGTTTCGCCACCGCTTTGACGTCAGCCGCTGTCGCGCGCGAGTTCACCATCACATGATCGGCGTGCTGAAACGCGCCGAGCGCCCAGGTTATGAAATCGCGCGTCAGGTTGTCGACGCAATGTTCGGGAGTAATGATCGGGATGCAATCATGTACATAAGGCACATAACGAATGCCATATCGAGCTTTGGCGTCGCGGACGTGCAGGAAATAATTCTGAAGCCACCACGAGGTACCCAGGTTGATAAGATAGGCGCCGCGCTTGAACGTAAGGGATTTCGCTTTGGATAGATGCAACCGCAATTCGTCCAGCGCGCGCAGCCAATCCGAAGCGGAAGTGTCGCCGCTGACCAGGGCAAGCTTACATATGTGATTGAAAAATAGCAGAGGCAGCTCAAGCCAGGCGTCAGTTTCTTTTGTAAAACAGCAGACGCTTAATGTCATATTGTCAGGCGGCGCCAGCACCAGATTTGTAATGATTTCAATTTGAACTCGCTGAATGCCGGTCGGCAAACGCGCGTTGTGAAAATATTGAATAAGATCACTAACATCAAAAACAATTTGATTGTCTTCGGATCCTGGGTTGACATTAGACGATGTTGTTTGCTTCTCTGTAGTAGGAACTTGAGCGCGCGATCTTGGCGCCGAGCGATTCTCACCTTCAATGGTCCCATCAAAAAATTCGACGTCAAATTTCCGCGCAGCCGTCCCTTTGGACGCAAACCAATATTCTTCTTCCTTTACCATGTCTATGGATATTTCAAAAACATCAACAAAATCAATCTTGCTTCGTGGAATTTCAAAATTGATCGTCGCCCAAATGTTAGGTTCTATTATATCGACATCACTCTTGGCGCGTTCTTCAAACAGTACAATGCTGCCTCCCTTTTTTATCAATTTCACGCCTAGATTAAAGGCGCCTGTAATTCCAGGTTGAAGCCTGATGGCCGCATTTCCAAAATGCCGAAATCGGCCGTAAATATACGCGCCATCTATCGATGTAACAATCCCGCTATCGGCGTCCAGCTCGATTTCGAAATCAAAAGAAACAAGACGCATAGATGCAGCCGACCCCAGAGTCGTTCCAACTACCGTATTTGAATTTGCTATCGAAATCTCAGCTTTATTCATTTAACTCTCGGTCCCCGGCCGCTAACATATTTATCATTCATGCGAAGGGCAAGCGAATGGCCCCGGCAATTGGTCCTACCCATGACGGCCTCCACGACACCCGACGATTTTTCTCATGGCGGACCAGATCCGACATTTATATCGGCGAAGGGAGCCCCAATTTCGTCGAAAGGAGCCCCGTCGGGCGCAGGAAACGCGCACCCGCCGCATTTGAACAAGAATCGCACCCTTGGCTTCGACGGGAGATCCTCCCGGGCTGTTGGCTTTGGTTAGGGGCCCTATACAACCGCACAAGCGCGTTTGGCGAGCGCAGATCGCGCGCTCTCCCGCCGACGGCGGCGACACGCGCAAGAACCGCCGCCAGACTATAGAATCTAAAGCCTGCGTTTGGCGGCGACACGTCCGGGCGCTCCGGCCCGCCTGGCGAACAAAGCTCGATCAGACGGCGTCGCGCGCGTGGATCAGCGCCATGATGCCTTTTCCCATTCGCGCATAGTCCCTGTCGTTGGCGAGTTCGCCCTTGATCCGGTACGCGTCCATCACGACGATGCGATCAGCGACGGTGATCATCTCCGGCATGTCGCTGGTGATCAGGAGAATCGCGGCGCCTTCATCGGCCAGGCGGCGAAGCAGCTCGTGGATATGGGCCTTGGTCTTGATGTCGATGCCCACCGACGGCTCGTCAACGATGAGAATCCGCACGCCCGCCGCGAGCCATTTGGCGAGGCTGACCTTCTGCTGGTTGCCGCCAGAGAGATTGCCGACCGTCTGCGCGAGCGAGGGCGTGCGCACTTCGAGGCCGGCGATGATCGGCGCGACATGGGCGCGGACGGCCTTGTCCGTCAACAGGCCCAGCCGGTTGGCGAGCTTGCGCCAGACGGCGACCCCGGCGTTCTCCAGCACGCTATGCGTCAGGATGAGGCCCTCCTGCTTGCGGTCTTCGCTCATATAACCAATGCCGTGTTTGTAGATCGCCTCGGAGACGCTGCCAATCCTGCGCATCTGGCCCTCAACGCGGAGGTCGCCGTCGGTAATCAGGTGCAGACCCATTATGCATTTGGCGAGTTCCGTTCGTCCGGCGCCGACGAGGCCATAGAGACCCACGATCTCGCCCTTGCGCAGCTTGAGATTCACGCTCGTATGGCCAAGCGATGTTGAAACGTTCATCAGCTCCAGCATCGGCGGAGCGCCCTCGGCGGAGCGCCGCGGCCAATCGGGAATTTGCTCGGAACGACCGATCATCAGGCGCACGAGATCTGCGCGCGCAAGACCTGCCAGGGCGCGGCTCGGACAGGCGTTGCGCCCGTCGCGCAACACTGTCACCTCGTCGCAAATGTCCTGCACTTCCTCAAGCTTATGGCTGACGAACAGCAGGCTCGCGCCTTCGTCGCGCAGCTTGCGCAGCAGGCGGAACAGCACCTGCGCCTCCTGCGACGTCAGGGACGCGGTGGGTTCGTCGAGCAGCAGCACGCGCGAACGCAGCGACAGCGCCTTGGCGATCTCGACCAATTGCACCTTGGCGACGTTCAATTGCGAGACGGGGGTGCGGGGGTCGAGGTCAAGCTCCAGCACGTCGAGCCATTTGCGAGCCTCGGCGTGAATTTTGCCATAGTCGATGCCGTGCAGGACTCCGCCGCCCAGATGTTCGAGGCCGATGTTCTCGCCGACGGAGAATCGCGGGATGAGGTTGCGTTCCTGGTGCACGACGCCGACGCCAGCGGAGATGGCTTCGCGGGCGCCGGCGAAGCGCACAGGCGCGCCGTTCAGCCGCAGTTCGCCGGCGTCGGGGCGATGAACGCCGGTGATGATCTTGATGAGCGTCGACTTGCCCGCGCCGTTCTCGCCGAGCAGCGCGTGGATGGAGCCGCCACGCAGAGAGATCGAAACATCCTGCAGGGCCAGCACGCCGGGAAAGCTCTTGTGAATTCCGCGCGCTTCGAGGGACAAGTTCGTCAAGCTCAGGCTCCCGCAAAGCGGACTTCGCGCATCCGGTTGAGGCCGACCGCCGCGAGGATCAACAATCCGAGCACGACCTGCACGAAGAACGGGTCGATGCGAAAGATCACCAGCGCCTGAGTGATGACGGCGACAATAACGACGCCGAAGAGAGTTCCAAACACGCTGACATGGCCGCCTGACAGCGCGGCGCCGCCGATCACCGGGGCGGCGAACGACAGGATCAGCCAGTCGTCGCCGATGGAGGGCTGGCCGAGTTGCAGACGCGCGACCAGCATCACGCCGGCGAGGGCTGCGAGGAAGCCCGATATTCCGTGCGCCCACAGGATCGTGCGCGAGATCGACACGCCCGACAGCTCGGCGGCGCTGGCGTTGCCGCCGACGGCGAGGATGTAGCGGCCGACCTTCTGCCGGTTGAGAAGCCGCCACATGCCAGCGACGACCAGCGCGGCAGGCAGCGCGAGCCAGGGGATCGGGCCGAGAATCGTGGTGTCGCCAAGCGCCTTCACCTCGGCGGGGATGTTGTAGAACGGCTGCGCGCGCGTGATGCCGAGATCGGCGCCTTTGAAGACCGAAAGGCTTGCCAGCGTGATGATGAAGGCGGAGATGCCGGTGCTGGCGATCAGCGCGCCGTTGAGCAGTCCCGCCGTCACGCCAATAGCGAGCGCCGCCGCCGCCGCCAGAGCGGGGGGGAAGGACCAGACCTGCATCAGCCCGGCGAAAGAGATCGCAGCCAGGCCGCCGATGGCGCCGATGGCGAGGTTCATCTGGCCGACGGCGATGATGATCATCTGCGACATGGCGACCACGACGTTCACCGCCGTCGCCAGCATGAGGATCTGAAGATTGAACGGCGACAGGAACGACGGATCGAAGATCGTGATGCCGATGGACGCCGCCAGGATGATGGCGAGCGGGCCGAACCAATCGGCGCCGAGCCAGAGCCGAAGACGCGGCTTCATCGCGCGACGCTCCCGATGCTGGCGAGAAATTTGCGGCGCCCGAGGTCCAGCAGCACCGCGATCAGCAGCAAGAGGCCGAGATAGGTCTGCACCCAGAACTCGCCGACGCGAAATTGCAACAATCCATTGGTGATTTCGCTTACCAGCGCCGATCCCAAAAAGGCGCCCAATACCGACACGCGACCGCCCGCCAGCGCCGCGCCGCCGAGAACCGGGCCGAGGAAGGCGGGCAACAACCAGTCCTGCCCGAGATCGCCCGCCATCGAAGGCAGCGCCGCGCCGGTGCGCGCCACGACCATCAGAGCGGCGATCCCGGCCAGGACGCCTGACAGAAGGTGGCACAGCACATAGGTGCGTCCGAGGCGCACGCCCGAAAGCTCCGCCGCCGGGGCGCTGGCGCCCGCCGCCAGCATTTCGCGCCCCAGCGGCGTCAGCCGATAGAGCGCTGCGAGCGACAACCCGACGCCCGCGCTGACGATCAGCAAGGGCGAGACATAGCCAAAATATCGCGCCTTGCCGAAAGCGGAGATCGCTGCGGGCAAGGCGCGGAAGGCTTCGGCGCGGGTGACGAACACCATGACGCCGAAGAACACGCTCATCGTCGCCAGCGTGATGATGAAGCTGTGCAGACCGGAGCGCACGATCAATTGTCCGTTGAGCGCGCCCAAACATCCGCCGAGCGCCAGCGCGCCGGGAATGGCGAATGCGAGCGGCAGGCCCGCGCGCTCGCTGAGACAACCGAAAGTCATGGCCGAGCAGACGCCGATGGCGCCGACCGATAGGTTGAGGCCGCCAGTCGCGATCACCACCATCATCGCAAAGCCGATCATGATGTCGATGGCCATGACGCGGCCGAGCGTGAACAGGTTGAAGGGGGAGCCAAAGCCCGGCGTCCCCAAAGCGAAGGCGACGCCGAAGCCGACGATCAGCGCGAGCAGCCCGAATTCGTTGGTCAGCAACCACGACGCGGCGCGCGGCAAGGCAGGGCGCGCGGTCCCTGCCCTTTCCGGCAAACCCAATGTCACGAGCAGGTCAGATAGGTCTTCTCGAACTCGGCGAAAATCTTCTTTGTGATCGACTGCATAGACCCGACATAATTGTCGACGGCGTCCTTGTCGGCATAGACGGTTCCGGAATCGATGAAGCGGTTGGTCAGCGCGATGGTCTTGAACGGCGCGTCCTTTTTCACCTTGCAGCCGGCGCGGATGCGATCCAAAGCGTAAGAACCAATATATCCCTGGCCATAGGGGTTCTGCAGCATCGTGCCGTTGACGAAGCCGTCCTTGATCGCCTTCAGCACGACCTCGTCGTGATCGATGCCGACCATCTTGATGCGTTTGTCGCCGATCTTGCGCAGCGCGTTCGAGGCGACCACGGCGGGAACCCAAGCTGTCGTGACGAGTCCATCCACATCAACGGCATGGGCGGCGAGATAGGCGTTGATCTTCTCTTCCGCTGGCCCCGGCGCGTCGATGTCGGCGATCACCTGCACCACGGTCACGGCGCCGTTCGTCTCCTTGGCCGCCTTCTCAACCGCGTCGATGCGAAGCTGCGTGTTGGGATCGACGAGGAAGCCGGTGAAATGCGGGATGCGGCCCTTGCCGCCCATCGCTTTGATGAGTTCTTTCGTGCCCAGATAAGCGGAATTGCCGGTGTCGGTGCCAAAGCAGAACAAAGCCGTGGTCGGCTCCTTCAAACAACCTGCGGTGGCGATCACGGGCGCGCCGTTCTCGGTCAATTCCTGCACGGTGCTGTTGGAGCCGACGGGGTCTCCGGGGAACACCAAGAAGGCGTTGTAGCCTTGGCTCAGCAGGCTTTCGAGCAGCGAGTTCTGCAGGCCCAGCTCCCACTTCTGCGGCACGCGATAATCGGCGGCGCCAAGCTTAAAATCCTTCATCCCGTCCTGCCCGGCCTTTTCCCAGGCGGCGAAATAGGGATGGGGACCGCCGGGGACCAGCGCGACCTTGGTGGCGTCGGCGGCTTGTGAGGCCGTTGCGCTGGCGGCCAGCGCGAGGGCGGCCGCAGCGATCATGTTTATGGTCTTGAGCGAGCGCAGCATGGAGTCCTCCCGAGACGATCTCCCACGGCGTTGTCGGCCTCTTGTGGGCGACATGGATGCTAGTATACATGATTGAACCATGCAATGGATTTCCGCAATCTGGCCTCGCCCCGCCGCCCGCAGCGGGCGTGTCCGCCCATGAGCGAATCCTTGGCTCTCAACGTCGAAGAGGCGGAGGAAGCGCTCAACCGGCTGACCATCGTGTTCGACCGGCGCCGGCAGGTTGGCGACCAGATCTACGACGCGCTGCGCAGCGCAATTGTCTCGTTGCGCCTGCCGCCCGGCGCCTCGATCAGCGAGAACCGCATCTGCCGCCAGATCGGCGTGTCGCGCACGCCCATTCGCGCGGCCATCATCCGTCTGGTCGAGGACGGCCTGATTGAAGTGTTCCCGCAGAAGGGCAGCTTCGTCGCGCCCATCAAGCTCAGTGCGGTGCGCAACAACCATTTCATCCGGAAGGCTCTTGAAATCGCGGTCCTGCGGCGCGCTTGCGCGGCCTGGACGCCCGACGTCGCCGCCCGCTCGCGCCAAATATTGATGCGCCAGACCGCCGCGCTGGCCGATGGCGATGTCGATAGGTTCCACGAACTCGACGAGGCGCTCCACCGCTCGTTTTGCTCGGCGGCGACGCTGGAAGGCGTGTGGAGCACGATCCAGATCGCCAAGGCGCGGGTCGACCGGGTGCACCGCTTGGCCTCGACGCCAGGGCGTCTGCGTCTCGTGGTCGCCGAACATGGCGATATCCTCGACGCGCTCGACGCCGGCGACCCCGCGCGCGCCGCCGAGCGGCTCGATCACCACCTCGAACGCGCGCCCGCCATCATGGAAACCCTGATGGTTTCGCACAAACAATATTTCGTCGAATAGCAACGCAACACGGGAGGAGCGCAATGGCGACCATCGCACGCGTCGAGATCGCCATGGTCGACTTGAAGCCGAAGGTGAAGCGCGTCGATGCTATTCAGTCCTTTGTCAGTCAGGAAACGCCGTTCGTGCGCATCACCGATTCCGACGGCGCGGTCGGCTTCGGTTACAGCTATACGATTGGCGCGGGCGGCCCTGCGATCGTCGAATTGCTCGCCCGCACGCTGACGCCGGCGCTGCTGGGTCGCAACGCCGCCGAGGTCGAGAAGATCTGGCGCGACCTGTTCTTCCTGACCCACGCGACGACCGTCGGCGCCATCACCAGCCTTTCGTTGGCCGCCATCGACACCGCGCTGTGGGACCTGCGCTGCCGTCGGGCCGGGCTTCCCCTGCATGTCATGGCGGGGGGCGCGAAGGATAGCGTACCCCTCTATACGACCGAAGGCGGCTGGCTGCATCTGTCCCAACAGGCGCTGGTTGATGACGCGCTGCAAGCGAAGGCGCGGGGGTTTGGCGGCGCCAAGGTGAAGATCGGGCGGACGATTCCTGAAGACGTCGAGCGGCTGGGCGCGCTGCGCCAGGCGGTCGGGCCGGCGTTCGAGATTTTCACCGACGCCAATCAGGCGTTCAATGTCGACGAGGCGATCCGCCGCGCCCGACACTATGAGGGCGTCGATGTCGGCTGGTTCGAGGAGCCGCTGCCCGCCGACGATGTCGAGGGACATGCAAGGCTCGCGCGCTCGACCTCCATTCCCATCGCCGTCGGCGAAAGCCTCTATGGACTGTCGCACTTTCGCGACTATTTGCAGCGCGGCGCCTGCTCCATCGTGCAAGTCGATGTCGCGCGCATCGGCGGCGTGACGCCGTGGTTGAAGGTCGCCCATCTGGCGGAAGCCTACAATGTCGCCGTCTGCCCGCATTTCCTGATGGAGCTGCACGTCGCCCTATGCTGCGCGATCCCCAATTCTCGCTGGCTGGAATATATTCCCCAGTTGGACGACCTTACCAGCGAACCCATGCGCATCCGCGACGGACATGCCCAGCCGAGCGCCGCGCCTGGTCTAGGGATCGCCTGGGATTTGGCGGCGATAGAACGCCTGACGGCGGAGGGAAGCCGGCGCGATCTCGGCTTGAGTTGAAGCGCGCAAGGGGAGACGGAGATGAAGCGCATGGGTTTGTGCAATCGCCTTCGGCCTGAGAAGGCCGAGGACTACAAGCGCCTGCATGCCGCCGCCTGGCCCGGCGTGCTGGCGACGATCTCGGCTTGCCATATAAGCAATTTCAGCATTTTCCTGCGCGAGCCGGAAATGCTGTTGTTTGCCTATTGGGAATATCACGGCGACGATTTCGCCGACGACGCCGCCAAAATGGCCGCAGACCCGGTCACGCGGGATTGGTGGGCGCTCACCGATCCCTGTCAAGCGCCGTTTGAGAGCCGCGCGGCGGAGAGTTGGTGGGCCGATATGACGCAGGTGTTTCATCATCCATAGGTCAGGCCACAGTTAGCGATCGGCGTTCAGGTCGCCCTGTCGGGCTCCAGCAGCGGCACAAGAACGCGGTAGGCCGCTTCGATATCGTTGCGCACCGCAAGGCTCACTGCGGCCTCGTCGCGCGTGCGGATTGCCGACAGCATGAGTTCGTGTTGTTCGTTAGCCTTGAAATAATTGCCGGACGCGTGCAGCAGATGAAAATAGGGGCTGATTTGCAGCCACAGCGTCTCGATGATGGCGATCAGCGCCTCGGATCGCCCGGCCTGATAGATCCTGAAATGAAACGCGCGATTGCCGCGCAGATATTGCTTATTGTCGCCCCGCCGCGCCGCCGCCTCCATCTCCGCGACAGCGGCCTCCAGCTCGGCTATTCCCTCCTCGTCGATATGGGGCGTCGCCCAGACGGCGGCGAGCGATTCCACCTCCAGCCGGACGCGACGAAGATCGGCGAGGCGCTCGCTGGTCAGCAGCGGAATGCCGATGGAGCGGCTCGATATCACCGTCAACACGCGGGCGGCGGTCAGGCGCTGCAACGCTTCGCGCACCGGCATCGCGCTAACGCCGAAGGCGTCGGCCAATGACTGGATAGTGATGAGTTGGCCGGGCGCGATCTCGCCGTTGAGGATCAACTCGCAAAGCTGGCGATAGACGAAATCCTGCAACGTGCTGCGCGGCGCGCGCGCCACCGGAAGAATGGGCTTGGCAAGGGCGTCGATGGGCAGGCTCAAGGCCGATTCTCCTCAGGGGCGTGCATATCCTGCCCTCGCCGCCGCCGTCCAGCGGCGAAAGGCCCCTTGCCTTGTCTAGGATCATTGATCTATGATCACAAGTGAGCTTGACGGCATCGGCGATCAACGCCGGGAGAGCGGGGCCTTCGCCCGCCGACCTCGAGCCTGTGGGAGGAACCTCATGCACAAACGTCGAAAACCCTTGGCGAAATGGCTGCTTGCCGCCGGTGTGGCGGCCAGTGTCGGGCTCGGCGCCCAGGCTCAGGCCGCCGACAAGAAATTCAAGATTTTCCTGTCGATGAGCTACATCGGCAACGATTGGCAGGCCGAGGCCGCCAACATGGTCAAGGCGATGGCGGCGCACAAAAATTTCGCCGACAAGGTCGATCTTCAGGTGCAGGTCGCCGGTCCCAACGCGCAGCGCCAGATTCAGCAGATCAACGCTATGGTGCAGCAGGGCGCGCAGGCCATCGTCGTCTATCCGATCTCG
>Ga0075030_100004702_pt1 | contig 12343 bp, 8 predicted proteins | sample LitLauG_LLR_2012_FD_71393 | JGI IMG/M metagenome (GOLD analysis project Ga0075030, IMG submission 71393) | Freshwater sediment microbial communities from Pennsylvania, USA - Little Laurel Run_MetaG_LLR_2012 | ecosystem: Environmental > Aquatic > Freshwater > Creek > Sediment | place: USA... | reverse complement strand
TCGATGCCATCGCCAGCGTTGCTGCAACGCGCTCCACCCATGCTCCGCAATCCGGGCGCCGGCGCCCGGATTGCGGAGCATGGGTGGAGCGCGTTGCAGCAACGCTGGCGATGGCATCGACGAACTCCTCGTCACTATGCAGCCCCCTCTCCCGACCGGGAGAGGGAAGGAGCTTCGTCCGATCAGAATTGATATCCCGCGTTGAACCCGAAGGTGCGCGGCGGCAGGTATTGCGATTGCCAGGTCCCAAAGGAGTTCTGCGCGTTGGTCTTGACCTTGCCGTCGCCCACGTTCTGCACGAAGCCATCGATGTACCAGGCTTTGGGTGCGGCGTAACGCAAGCCCACGTCGGCGCGCGTGTACGCGGCCTGCTGATCGCCCGAGCCCAGGTTGAACACGCTCAGCCAGCTCGAGGTTTCGTAGTGCAGGCTGGCACGCGGCGCCAGCGACGCGCCGCTGGCAAGCGGAAAGCTATGCTCATACTGGACCTGCGCCGCAAAAGTCGGTGCGTGCGGCATCGCATGGCCGGTGACGTCCAGGCAGTTGGATATGCCGGGTACCGCGCACGCCGGCAGGGAATAGTCGTTGCTGCCCGCGATCAGGTGGCCCAGGCTGGTGTGGGTATACGCCAGCGCAAGTTGCACACTGTCCTCGTGCGTCAGGCGCGCCGCCAATTCGGATTCCACGCCGTAAACCTTGGCGCCATCGGCATTGGAGGTGGCCAGCGAGTGGGAGCCATCGGGGTTTGTGACCGGCGCGCTGAACTGGAAGTCCTTGAAATCCTCGTAGTACGCCGAGTTGTTGAACTTGACACTGCCGCCAGCCAGGGTGTTCTTCGTTCCTGCTTCGTAGTTGGTCAGCGTTTCGGCACCATACTTCAGTCCGCCGTCTTGCAGACCACCCGATTTGTAGCCGGTGGAGATGCTGGCGTACGTGAGGAAATCCTTGTCGATATCGTAGTTGACGCGCGCCAGCCAGGTTGCCTTGTTGCCGGTGTAATGGCCGTCGTTATGCTGGTAGGTTGAAAAGCCGCTGTTGGCCTGGAACACATTCAGACCCGGGTCGACCGGTACCGCGGCGGCATTGGCGCCGCCGACCCACCCGTTGTTGGTGCCGCCTTCGTTCTTGCGATCATCCGAGGTGAAGCGCAGGCCGCCCGTGAGGTGCAGGGCCTCGTTGACGTTCCAGGTTGCCTGGCCGAATTCGGCGAAGGACTGCACGGTTTCGCGGGGCTGGATGAAGGAACCCTGCCAGCCGACGGTACCCACCTGCGTGCCGTTCATGATCGGGATGTCGAAGCGGATGTTGTTGTTCTCGGCCGCGTAGTACAGACCCAATATCCAGTCGACCTCGCGCTTGCCCGTCGATTGCAGTTCGAGCTCTTCGCTGTAGTTAAGATAGTTCGAGCTGTTGGTGCGGTCCTCCTGCTGCGTAGCACCGGTGGTAAAGCTCGTCGGGATTGTGGCGCCGCCGTCCTGGTCGAAGTCGGACGAGCCGCTGAAATGCGAGAAGCCGGTGATCGAGGTCAGGCTCATGGCATCGTTTAACGCGTAATCCATGCGGCTGCGTACCGTGCTCACGTTGCGGTCCAGGTACGGGGCGGTGGTGATGAGCGCAGACCAGAACTTCTGCCCGGCACGCGGGTCTTGCATCAGATTCATGTTGGGCGTGCCGCGGTCGAGGAAATACTCGTACGAGATGTCCCAGCTGAAGGCACCGGTGGGGCGCCACAGCAGGCTCAGGCGCACCGCGCTTTGGTCCTGGGCGTTGTACTTGGGCCCACCTTGCACGAACAGATTGGGGTTGATCGGCTGGAAGGCGACCGGCACATAGGTCTGGCCCTTGGCCGCGGCGGCGGCCGCGTTTGTGGCGTTGTAGGCGTTGACAGCTGCCTGCTGGCTGGCCAGCGATGGAATCTGGGGCGTCTGGTAGTCCACGTAGCCGTCATGCTGCTCATGCACGAAGGCCACGCGCAGCGCAGTCGTATTGTTCAGCGGTACATTGAAGGCGCCGCGCTCGCCCTGGCGGTTGTAGCTGCCGAAACCAGCCTCGACATTGCCGAACGAGTCGTTGAGCACGGGTTTGGCTGTCTGCATATTGACGGCACCCACCGTCGAGTTGCGGCCCCACAAGGTTCCCTGGGGTCCGCGCAGCACTTCGACCGACTCCAGGTCAAATAGCAGAGCGGCAGCACCCTCGGCGCGCGGCGCATAGATGCCGTCGACGAACAGTGCCACCTCGGGATCGGCATATTCGGTCTTGGCGCTATCGTTGCCGATGCCGCGCAGGGTCATCGTGATGACGCCATGGTCGCCCTCGGTCGTGGCCTGAAAACTCGGCACGAGGTGGACCACGTCTTCTATGGTCTGCACGTGGGCCTGTTCGAGCGCGGTGGCGCTGATGGACGTGACGGCAACCGGGGTCTGCTGCAACGAGGTGGAGCGCTTGGTCGCGGTTACGACGATATCCGGCAGCATGGAATCGGCGGAGTCCGGAGAACTTTGCGCCTGCGCAACCGAACTCCCGGCAAATGCCGCCAATACCGCCAAGCGCACGGGCGAGGCCCATTGCTGGCGAAACTTGAGATTGGATAATCCCATCATGTCTCCTCTCCTTGGTTGTGCGCCAGCGATGAACTGTCTTTGACGCTTTCCTTGTGGGCCGGATCATGGGACAAAAAGACAGCGCTGTCAATGGAAATGACAGCGTTGTCTATTTTGCTCGTATCATCGCTACAACAGGAACGGAAGACTCCAATGCAGGCAGGACCGGCGGCCATTCCAGACCGATCCGCAGAACAACCCAGGGAGGAGAACATGAAGCCCATCAAGCGGGTGCTGATCGTCGGCGGCGGCACGGCCGGCTGGCTGAGCGCCGCCTTTTTGGCCCGCACCTTGGCCGCGCGCGATGAACAGGGCGTACGTATCACCCTGGTCGAATCAAAGGAGATCGGCATCATCGGTGTCGGCGAGGCCACCTTCCCTTCGATCAAGGGGACACTGGCGGCCATCGGCATCGACGAGGCGCGTTTTCTGCGCGACAGCAACGCCACCTTCAAGCAGGGCATCAAATACGTGAACTGGGTGCGACCACGCGGCGCGCCAGGTCCCGACCACTATTTCCATCCCTTTAGCCTACCGAGCCAACAAGCCAACGGCCTGGAACTGCTGCCCTATTGGCTCATGGGCGGCGCCGGACCGAACGCGGCATTTGCCGAGGCGGTCACACTGCAAAAACGGGTTGCCGACGCGTCCCACGCACCCAAGCGAGCAAGCGATCCGGACTTCCTGGGGCCGCTCAATTACGCCTATCACCTTGATGCTGCCGCTTTTGCGGACCTGCTGAGCCGTCAAGCCCGCAGCCTGGGCGTAGAACACGTATTTGGCACCGTTGAACACGTGGAACTCGATGACCAGGGTGCGGTCGCTGCCGTGGTCACCAAGGAGCACGGGCCGCTGCGTGCCGACCTTTACATCGACTGCACGGGTTTTCGCAGCGCCCTGCTCGGCGCCGCCTTGGGCTCCCCATTCCACGGCATCAACGACGTGCTCTTCAACGACCGCGCCGTCGCCTTGCAGGTGGATTATCCGCACCCGGACGCACCGATCGCCTCCTACACCATCGCCACGGCCCAGGACGCCGGCTGGACCTGGGACATCGGCCTGCAGCAGCGCCGCGGCGTAGGCTACGTCTATTCGAGCCGCTACACGGACGAGGAAAGCGCGGAAAATGTCTTGCGCGCCCACATCGGACCGGCCAGCGTCGGGCTGACGGCCCGCCATCTGAAATTCAATATCGGCTGGCGCGAACAGCAGTGGGTAAAGAATTGCGTGGCTATCGGCCTGTCGGGTGGCTTCATAGAGCCGCTCGAGTCCTCAGGCATAGGCCTGATCGAAACCGCCGCGTACCTGCTCGGATTCCTCTTTCCCGCCGATGGAGACCTTGCCCCGGTGGCGCGGCAGTTCAATAGCTTCATGCGCAGCCGCTACGAGCGCATCGCCGATTTCATCAAGCTGCATTACTGCCTTACCCAACGCGCTGACACCGGCTACTGGCGCGACAACGCAGACATCCGGACCGTGCCCGCGTCCTTGCAGGAAAAACTGTCCCTGTGGCGCTACCGGCCGCCGCACCGCCTGGACTTTCTGACGGATCTGGAGATGTACATGCCCCCCAGCTGGCAGTACGTGCTCTATGGCATGGAATTCCGCACCGAAATGGCCGCCGCCTCGGCACGCTTCCCGCGCATGGACGAAGCGCGCCGGCAATTCGCCATGATCCGCGATATGTCTAGCCGGGCTGTGGCCGACTTGCCGACGCATCGCGCGCTGGTGGCGCAGCTGACAGCGTTGTCTAGGGCGGCTTAATCCCCTCGCGCAGCGGCGACGCTTGCACTACGCACTGGCGGCCACCGCCACGGCTGCAGTCGATGCGCGCAGCATGAGTTCGTATTCGAGTTCGCGGCGCGGCATGGGCTTGGGCCAGGCGGGGTCGGATTTGCCCACCACCCGGGCCAGCAGGATCTCGGCCGCCGCGTCGGCCATCCGGCCGATCGGCTGGCGCACGGTTGTCAGCGCGGGCCATACGATCTGGGCGATGGGCGCATCGTCGAAGCCCACGACCGAGAGCTGCTCGGGGACGCGAATGTTAAATCCATGCGCAACCGCAATGACGCCCGCGGCCATATCGTCGTTGCTGGCCATGATCGCGCTGGGACGATGCTCGCGTTGCAACATGCGGCGCGCGCACTCTACGCCCGACACATAGGAGAACAAGCCCTGCTCTATCCACTCGTCGCGCACGCTCAGCCCGTGCGCCTGCATGCCACTGCGGAAACCTTCGAAGCGCAAGCGGCCCGCAGCGTGCCAGGGATCACCCTTGATGAACCCGATCTCGCGATGACCCAGGCCGATGAGGTGTTCCGTGAGTTCGCGCGCCGCGCCGAGGTCGTCGATGCGCACCTGCGGCGAGCGGTCCGAATCGATATCGGGCGCTATGCGCACGTAGGGCACGCCCGCACCGTCAAGCACCCGCAGGACGTCGCGCTGATCGGTGATGGGCGCGGTAAGAATCACGCCGTCCAGGCGCAACTGCGACACCAGCGCCAGGGTGCGTTCGGCCACGTCGTCGGCCTCGGCGTCGATCTGTTCGACCAGCAGGTGGTAACCGGCTTCGCGGCAGCGGTTGAGCAGGCTCACCTGTACGCGATGCGTGTAATCGCCGCCGGGATCGCCAAAGAGATAGCCAATGAGAAAGGAGCGCATTCCCGCAAGGCTGCGCGCCGAGAAATTGGGCCGGTAGCCCAGCATCGTGGCCGCCTGAGTGACCCGCTCGCGCAGTTCGTCGCGGACATTGGGCTCTTTGTTGATCACCCGCGACACGGTCTTCATGGAGACTTCCGCGAGCCGCGCTACATCCATGATCGTCGGCTTCGCGTTACCGGACTTCATTGTTCCCGCGCTCCCCATCGCCGTAGGCTAAGGCCGGCGGGTCGCCCGGCAACGCGCACCCACCGCTGGGCCCCGATAATAGCCGTCATGCTGGAAAAATGCCTTCGCCCCGGCTTGGCCCGTGCGACACTTTCGCCCCGGTACGTACGCGCAGCTTTGTGCGGCTGCGCGCCAGACGACCGCGCGGCAGCGGCACTCAATTCGCTGCTGGTCTCAAAGAACAATACCGGGGGAGATTGGCGGCATGCAGTCCGATGAACCCGGAACAGCAGGTTCCGCCAGAGCCTGCACCTCGACCGCCGAGCGGTCTATAACCGTCACGCCGCTGCCGGCGCGCGGGCGCTTCGGGTTTGCGGTCGGTGACTTCGGATTCAATCTTTATTGGCAGGGGCTGGGCCTCTTCCTGATCTACTTCCAGACCGATGTGCTGGGCATACCCGCCCTCTGGGCTGGCCTTTGCTACCTCATTGCGTCGGTCTGGGACGGACTTACCGACCCGGTCATGGGCGCGATAGCCGATCGTACCCGCAGTCGCTGGGGCAAGTACCGGCCGTACCTGCTCTTCGGTCCCCTGCCCCTGGCGGCGGCCTTTGCCATGACTTTCTGGGCACCGCAACTTCCTTTGCCGTGGCTGATCGCCTACACGCTGCTCACGCAAATGGTGGTGCGCGCGCTGTACACCGCGCTAGCGATCCCATATTCCTCGCTGTCGGTGGCCATCACGAACGACAGCGCACAGCGCACCGCGCTGACTGGATTGCGCATGCAATGCGCGTTTCTCGGGGGCATTTGCGTCGCCTATCTCATGCCGGCCCTTGCCATCCGGTTGGGAGGGTCGAACGTGCGCGGTGGCTACGGCCTGGCCGCGGCGGTGATTGGCGCAATTGCCACGGCCGCATTCCTCTTCTGCTTTGCCTCGGTACGCGAGCCCGCTTATCCGGAACAGGGTAGCGAGCCCCCGCCGCAGTTGCTTGCCGACGCACGCGGCTTCTTGTTGGTGGTTCGCGGCAGCGAGCCCTTGCTGCGCGTGATCCTGGCCAAGTTCCTTGTCACCTTCGCGCTCACGATGCATACGCGCAATATCGTCTATTACGTGAAGTACGTGCTGGGGGCCGTCGACGCAGTTCCTTATGCCATGCCGCTACTTACCACTGCGAGCTTCCTTAGCGTGCCCTTCTGGGTCTGGGTGATACGCCGCACCAGCAAACGTACCGCTTGGCTCGTCGGTTGCGGGGCCACGCTGGTCTTCGCGCTGTGCCTGCAGGTCAACAGACTAGCGTCGCTGCCCGTGGCTATCGCGCTGCTTTGCGCCGTGGCTGCCAGCGCCACCGCGTTTGCCGTGTGCTTCTGGTCCATGTTGCCGGACACCGTCGAATACAACGAATTGCGCTTCGGGCGCCGCGACGCTGCCAAGGTCTTCGGCATTGCTTCCTTCTCCCAGAAAATGGCCATGGGCCTTTCGGCCGTAACCGCCGGCATGTTTATCGATGGCAGCGGCTTTCTCGCCAACCAGGTACAAGGCCCGCAAGTGCTCGACGCGATACGCGTGACCATGGGATTGATACCCGCCATCGGCACGGCGCTGTCGTTTCTGGTGATGCGCGGTTACACGCTCGACGACCGCGAACACCGTCGGATCGTCGCGCTTCTCGCAGGAGGCGCGGTGGATGAGCGCACTGCCCCCTAGTCCACGCAACGGCTCGGGTCCTGCGACGAAGGGGTCGGCCGCCGGTGTCACGGGCGCACCGGACCGATGCTGAACGTTACGATACCCGGCTTGGCCGCGAGTTACTTCGCCAGCAACGCCGGCAATACGGTGCGGGAGCGAGCCAGTGCCTAAGTTAGCTAGCCCATCCTGCAATAGCAGACGGCAGTGCGGAAGTCCGCCGGATTTCCGCACCGCCCGCTTGTAAGACTCACGGGGGCAGGTCACTCAAAATTAGGGATGGTCATAGTCAGCGCGCGCAATAGCAATGGGCGACAGGGCGAGAAGGGTGCGCGTACGCAAGAACGCCCCTCCCGACAATTGGGAGGGGCTACTTGATTCAGCACGGGCTTTAAGCCATCAGTGTGTGCCAACTGCTAGAACTGAAGTTGCATCGGTGACGTGCTCGTCAGGTACCAGAACGCCACTATCGCCGACGGATAATCGCTTGGAACTATCGTCGGCCCGACCCCGCCCTTGCCCCAGAACGAGTCGTTGAAATCGGAAAAGAAAAGCCCTGGCGCGAATTCTATCGCCGGGCCCATCGCGGCGGCGTTCCCGGCGCCTGTTGCCGAGGCCGAGTTGAACCACGCTTGCACGATCGTCTGCGCCGTTTGACCATTGATGCCGAGCACCCGGTCGGCGACGCCACCCTCGAACGGGCCGTCGCCTAGGCCCGGCGAAGCGAACCCCGTCAGCACGTGCAGTCCGCCGAAAGCCGGGCCCCAGCGCTGCGCCACGTTGAGATTTGCGCTATTCAGTGGGTCGAGCATGTCGCAGTCATCCAGCAACAGCCATTCCAGCGTGTCGTTAGGACCCACGGGGCCCCAAGAACCGCTGTAGGGAACCGTTGCGAACGCGCTACCGATCTGCACGTCCGGATTGGATACCGGGGTCGAAATGGCGCCCCCATTTGCCGTGTTGTAGTCGGTGTCGGCCGCACCGGGGTACATCAGCGAGGTTCCGTCAGGCGAACCATCGGCATTGTCCAACACGATGTCGGCAGTATCGATGCCCCAATTTGCATAGTCGGCGTCACCGTTGATCCAGGGAGTGCCGACCAAAGTTGCCGGCGGGGTCGGGCGAATAAAATCACCCGGCCACGCATCATCGCCGCTCCAGTTGAAACTGAGCGTCGCACCGGCCCCGGCCGACCCCATTTCCTGGTTCCAGGCAACCTGAGCCGGTACCCAGTGAAGCGGCGTTCCGGGGTTTTCGCTGCCGAAGGTCGGCATGGTTGCGCCTCGTGCGGCAAGGATCGAGACGCTTTGCGGAAATGTCGGAGTCGCTTGCACTGCCAGGGACTGACTGGCAGAAACGCGCACTCCGTTGGCATCAATCACGGTTACCGAAATGCGTTCATTTCTTTCGGGGCGCAGATGGGCATCGCTCAGCAGCGCTCGGTCCGCACGAAATTGAGGCACGTAACGTATCGCCGCTGTTTGCATGCGAGAGACCTCGGCATTGGACCCGCCCCACACGAACCGGTAAGGCGGCCGTCCGCCTTCGACCGTTGCGGACGCTTGCACTTCGGTTCGCCCGCTTGCCTCGAGTTTTATCCTTGGAACGAATTTGAAATCGCGGGTCGCGGGGATGAATCCGATCCGCGTCTTGATCTCTCGTGTGACACCGGATTTCGGATCGCGGATGGAGATGGTGCCGTAATAGGCATACCAGGGAATCAGGGTGACTACCGGCGATGCGTCCCCGGCTGTGGACAAGGGCGGCGCGTAATAAACCAGGCGTGAACTGACTTTTGCCTTCGGCGGCAACAGTTGGGAAATCAGCTCTTCGGCCTCCTTTTGAGGAATGATGTCGACGCTGCCCTCCGGCGCCAGCTTGCGCGCGGCCAAGTAGACACGGCTGACTTGGCCACTGGCGTCAAAGGAGACCTGCGCCTGCGCACCCGGACCGAAAACCGGGTATCCATTGGATTCGGTGAAGCGATAGGTGACTTCGGTGTCCAGCGCGACTTCGCCTTCGCTCAATTTTTTCGCACCATCCTTCGAGTACAACGATAGCTGGTGATGACCCACCGTCGCCTGACCGAACTGGGGTGCCATTCCAGACTTATCGAACGCGTCGGCCACGGTGGCAAGAGCGCGCTTTTCGTCGAAGGCGTGCAAAGACGCCAATGAACGGATGTTCAGCAGGGTTGGCGAAACGGGTCGCGCCGAATCCTTGATCCGAGTTGCCTTGGTGGCACGAAGCATGTGCTCCGATTTGAGCACAGTGTCGGTTGCAGCTTCCTTGGGCCAGGCGAGGTAGCGGCTGGTATCGACATATTCGACCACCCCTGCTTTGGTGCCGGAGAGCTTCGGCTCGGACACGCCGAGGCGCTTTGCAAGCGCTTCGCCCTCGGAAGCCGTGAATCCCTCCTTGAGCACCTTATAGACCGGTAGGTGGCTCGGCTCCGCGCCATGAACCGAAGGGCAATGCCAGAACACCATCGTTGCAACAGCGATAGCCATGGACACCGCATTGCGCCGGCGCCCATCCGGCGGCATCGAACTGCTTGGAACAGACTCGAGCATCGTTACCTCCAAGAAATAGGGTTGAAACGCGCCTTCGGGCCTACTGCAGACAGTGGCCCATCTTTCAAAGCCGAATCGCTCTGGTCCCGCATAGGACCGCCAATGGCCCCGAAAGACAGTCCTTACGTTCAATACCGCCCCGGAACAAGGACCGTCTCTGCCGGGGAATACGAATCCGGAACGGGGACTCGGACACGGCCCAGCTGCTGGGTCAAACCTTCGAGGCAACTGGATGAAATTAGAATTACAAGACACCCCCTACTGCGCCCGCCCCGTCCCGCGCGCACCGGCATAGGCCGGTTCATTCCGTCCGGCTGCTAAGCCAGATTTCGCACGGAATCAATAGCAAGACCACCGGACGCGGCAACCACCAATTTCCGCATTGGGGTCGTGCCGAAAGAAGGCGTCCGCTGACCGAAAACCGGCCCAATTCCCGCAGATCCCCCTTGCGGCCTTGCCGGGCGGACCATACGCTTCTGCCCAACCGGGCAGAAGCGGCCTCCCCGAATGAAAGGCAAATCGACGTGATCAACCTGCAATGCCGGAAATGCGGATGAACCTTGCCGATCAAGAACCGACACGGGCAAAGTCCCAAGAAGACGCGGCATCTGCACACCGGCTCAATCGGCAGCTGCGCTTGCGCGATCTGGTATTTGCCCAGGTGCTCACCGTCGTGGGAAGTTCATGGGTCGGTATCGCGGCCGGTGTCGGCCAGGCGCAGTTCCTGGTGTGGATCGTCGCGTTCACACTTTTTTACGCGCCAATGGCGGTTGCCACCTATTTCCTGAACCGGGAGATGCCGCTGGAGGGGGGGCTTTACGAATGGGCACGCCGTTCATTTGGTGACGCGGTTGGCTTCATGACGGCGTGGAACATTTGGGCGTATGCGCTTAGCTCCATCGCCACAATATTGTTTCAAATTCCCAGCGAATTGGCTTACATGATTGGACCTTCGGCCTCGGGACTTCCCGAGAATCGTCCGGTTGTCTATGCAATGATGTACGCAACGGTAGCCTTGCTCACGGCGACCGCCGTTCGCGGCTTGGGCATCGGCAAATGGATTCACAACGTGAGCGGCGCGTCGATCATGCTTGCCTTCGCACTTTTGATCGTGGCGCCTCTCTGGGTTTGGCTTCATGGGGAACCTCTGCACTACGCCCCGTTTGCAATTCACCTCCCTTCCGCCGATGGCACGTCGCTGTCGCTTGTTGGCCAGGTTCTGTTCGCCGCCGCCGGCTTGGAGTACATCGCCATCATGGCAGGCGAGACAAAGTCTCCGAGCAGCGCGATCGGGCGATCGGTCGTTTTGGCCACCCCGATTGTGTTATTGATGTTCGTGCTCGGCACGGCAAGTGTGGTGAGTCTTCACGAGCTGCACGCGGGCACGACGATCAACTACGTTGCCCCGATCCCCCAGGCACTCAACCTTGCTTTCGGTGAAGCCGGTGTCGCCAGTTTCTTCGGCAAGCTAGCGATCCTGCTACTGCAAATTCGGATCCTCGGCGCTGCAAGCTTCCTGTTTGCCGGCGCAACGCGCCTGCCAATGACCGCCGGTTGGGACCAGTTGATCCCGGCGTGGTTCACGCGCTTACACCCCCGGTATCGGACGCCGACCAATTCGATATATGTGACAGCGGCCGTCATTCTTGTAATGCTGACCTTGGGAAGTTGGGGTGTGAAGTCGGCCGAGGCTTTCGGCGTTCTCAACGATGCAAGCTCAGAGTTTTATGCAATAGCTTATCTTGTTATGTTTCTGATACCCATCTGCGGCACATCGGCGGTGCGCGGTCGCTTACCGCGTTGGGTCGCGGCCGTCTGCGCCTGCGGTGTCGTTACAATTCTTTTTGTATTGACGCTCAATGCTTACCCATTCGTCGACGTAGAAAGTCCGGGGATATTCGCGGTGAAAATTCTGGGAACAGTGGCCGCGGTCAATGCCTTTGGCTATGGCTTTTATCGCGCCCGGCAAGCCCATGCAAAACGGCTACATCGAGAGCTTCAACGGTAAGTTCCGGGATGAGTGTCTGAACGAGCACTGGTTCCAGACCTTGCGCCAGGCCAGAAACGCGCTTGCCGTCTGGCGACAGGATTACAACGAGGTGAGGCCGCACAGCAGCTGCGATCGCATGCCACCAGCCCAGTTCGCAGCGCGGCATCGGCGGCAAGCCGCCGATGCCGCGCAACCGAAGAAAGAAGAAAATCTTTAACCTTGAATCCGGATTTCCGAACCGCCCGCTGGTAGGGCTATAGGGGGCAGGTCATAACAATTTTTCCGCGATACGGAAAATTCGGTGATTTGTCGCAGCGATCCACTGCCCTCCCATTGGCAGGATTGTACGAAATACAGATTTCTGTAGACTGGGCGAATGAAGACGACTCTTGACATCGACGACGCTCTTTTGGTCCGCGCGAAGGCCCTTTCGGCACGGGAGCGCAAGAGCCTCACGGCCCTCATCGAAGAGGGACTGCGGCTTCGGCTACGCACCAGGAGAGCCTCCACTTCGGGCGACGAGGTGACGATCCCGCTGTTCCACCGCAAGGGCGGCCTGCGACCGGGAATCGACCCACTTTCGAATCGGTCAATCCTGGAGGCGATCGAGGGCGATGGCCCCTGACGTCAATGTCCTCATCGCCGCCGCACGCGATGATCACCC
>Ga0075030_100004701_pt1 | contig 12343 bp, 12 predicted proteins | sample LitLauG_LLR_2012_FD_71393 | JGI IMG/M metagenome (GOLD analysis project Ga0075030, IMG submission 71393) | Freshwater sediment microbial communities from Pennsylvania, USA - Little Laurel Run_MetaG_LLR_2012 | ecosystem: Environmental > Aquatic > Freshwater > Creek > Sediment | place: USA... | reverse complement strand
CCGGAAAGCGCTCGGGCCAGTTCGAGCAGCAGGCCTGTGGACGAGCCTCCGTCGTTCGCGCCAACAAATTTGCGGCCGGGGAAATATTTTGTATCGAAGTGGCCCGTGACGACGATGGCGCGTCCGCTCTTGCCGGGAAATTTGGCGATGATGTTGGTCATCGGCACATCACCCTTAGGCGTTTTCGCGATGAACGGGTCCTCCGTCAGTTCGCATTTCCAGTTGCGGAGCTGCGCGCGGATGTACGCCTGCAACTGTTTATTGGCGGCGGAGCCGGACGGGCGGGGGCCAAAATTCACCGCGTCCTGCGTATATTTGAAGGCCGAGTTGCCGGAGAAGTCCGCCGCGTGGGCGGCGATGGCGAACCACATCAGGATTTGCGCGCGGAACATATATACCCCAGTGTAAAGTCTTGGCGGCGGTCGAGTGGATCGAGCAACGGCAGGAGCAGGGCGGGCGGGACGAAGAAGATGGCGGCGATGAAGATCAATGGGCCGGGGAAGAATTGCAAGGCCGCAAACATGCGGCGCGAGAGCATGCGGAAGAATCCTCCGACGGGTCGGATTTCCTGCGCCTCCATGCCTGCTTGCTTCAACAGGTGCTGGAGGCTGAAGCGCGTGAAGCGGAAATAGTCGTGAGGCTGCTGATGCTCCTCCCATTCGAAGGGCACGATCAGCAGCAGGCGTCCGCCGGGGCGCAGGGCGCGGGCGATTTCTCGAAGCACTAGCGCCGGGTCCTTCACATGCTCCAGCGTGACGACGTTCAGGCAGGCGTCGAACGATGCACTGCGGAACGGCAGCGCGCAGAGATCGCCGATCACGTCCAACTGCGCGTAATTCCACTGCGTATCGCCGATGCCGAGGTCGAGCCCGCAATAGCGCTGCGCCGAAAAATAGCGCTTGTAATTGCCCTCGCCCGCGCCCGCGTCTAGCAGCGACGCCTCCTTAGGCAGCGACACCGCGAACTGCGCCACGGCATCTTCGATCTGCGCCTCAAAATGCTGCGCATACCGCAGCAGAGGCTTGGGGACGAGGTCGCGCAGGCGCTGGTAGATCACGATTTTTTGCGCGCTTCCACCATGATGGTGGACCCGGCGCGGCACGCGGCTTCGAGCAAGGTAAATGGAACCGACACCACCACCAGCGCGGCGTAGATCAGGTCTTTGCTCAGGCGCTGGCGCGGCGTTTCCGGAATCTGGCGCAGGCGGCGCGCCATGGGATCGAGCGACGGCGCGAGGCTGGTCGCCAGGCCGGCAGGATTGTCGCGCAGAGAAAAATGCTTATGCCGCAGCACTTCAAAACCGCACGCATCGAGCAGCGTATCCACATCGGAGAGGCGGAAATCGATCAAATGCCGGGGCACGTCGATGCCGTTCCAGCGCTCGCCCATCAGCAGGAATTGCCAGCAGGCGGCGTTCGGCACCTGGATGATCAGGCGTCCGTCGGGACGCAGCAGTTGATGCGCGGCGTCCAGATAACTGGCCGGATCGTAGAGATGTTCCAGCACATGAAACATGGTCACGGCGGCGCAGCTCCCGGGCGCGAACGGCGCGCGAGTCAGCGTGGCGCAAACGGTCGGCACGCCCGCGCGCCTCCACGCCACGTTGGCGGCATCCAGCGAAAAATCCAGCCCGACGGTATTTTTCACGCCGCGCTCTGCCAGCATTTGCAGGAACAATCCGCCGCCGCAGCCGACGTCCAGCACCAGGCCCATTTCCTCGGATTCACGCAGCGCACGTTGGACGAAGCCGAGATGATCCCGCAGCACGAAGCGCCTGTACACCTGTTCCAGGCGAGCTGCGGTGTCTGCCTCCGAAGTGTACCAGTACGCTGGCGGATAGTACTCGTGCAGCTCCATCGGATTGGGCTGCGGGTCGAGGCGGATCAGCCGGCAATTGCGGCATTCGACAATGCGGAAAATCTTGTTCGTCGTGCCGTAGAGGCGGTCCGTTCCGGAGAACAGCAGCCGCGATTCGCGTGTGGAGCAGGCCGGGCACGGGTCAGGCGGTGTGATGGTGGAAGGGGTTATGTCGAATTCTCGGACAGTTCGCGCAGGCTGATCCGGAAGCGAAGCAGCAGGCGGCGTACTTGCTTCGGGCTTAGGCGATGCTTGGGGAGGAACGCTCGGCGCTTGCGGTACATCGACGGCAGGAGAGGCAGGGCCGACACAGTTCCCCGTATCAGCGCCAGGGCCGCCGTTAGCTTGCCCATTGGTCCCGAATAGCGGCGGATCTCCCCCTTGTTGCGCAGGGCCGCGATCGCGCCCGCGCCGATTCTTGCCAGATGATACGCGCCGTTTAGCCAAAGTAGATTCCACGGAAACAGCTTCGCCACCAAAAGAACGCGATTCCGTTCAATCAGCGTCAGGCGCCGGGCCGAGTTCAATCCCAGCGTCGCGCCCCGATGGTGGCGCACCACCGCGCCGGGCGCGTACAGGCAATTCCAACCTGCAATCCTGGCGCGCAGCCCTAGCTCGGCGTCGTCGGCGTAGGCGAAAAACTGCTCGTCAAAACCGCCAACCTCATCTAGCATCGCACGCCTGTACAGGCACGCGCATCCATCGGGCCACAGTGCTTCCTCCATTCTGTCGAACTGGCCGTGATCCTTCTGGCCGGTGCCGCGTCCGCGATTCTGCCCGTCTGGATAAATCAGGTGCCCGCATTTGTCGATGATTGACGGATTTTCCCACACCACAATCTTCGACGCGATCATGCCGACGTCGCTTTCGCCGACGGCTGGCTTCAGCGAAATGGCGTCATACATCGCCTGCAGCCAGCCCGGATCGGCCTCGGCGTCGTTGTTCAGAAGGGCGAAAAACTCGCCTTTGGCCGTCGCGAAGCCTTGGTTATTGGCCGCGCAGAAGCCCCGGTTTTCGCTGTTTTCGATCAGCCGCAAGGCGCCCGGGAAGGGCAGGGACTTCAGAAATTCCACCGATCCGTCCGTAGAGCCGTTGTCCACGACGACCACCTCAAAATCGGTAAACGTCTGGGCAGCGAGCGAATCCAGGCAGGCGCGCAGCAGTTCCTGGCGGTTCCAATTGACGACGATGACGGAGATTACGGGCAGGCAGCGGCTCCCTCGTCTGTTTTAGCACAGGGCTTGACGGTACCCTGCGGGCAGGATTGTGATATTTTAATGTCTTATGACCTCCGTCGGTGAAATTCTTCGGAAGGAACGTCAAAAGCAGGGCCGTGACCTGGCAGAGATCGCGGAGGAACTCTGCATAACCAGGTGCTACCTCCAGGCGATCGAGGACGACGACTTGAAGCGTCTGCCTGGAGCGTTCTTTTATAAAAGCTTTGTGAAGCAGTACGCGACGCATCTTGGTTTGGATGAGTCGAAAATCCACACGGGTGTGGAGGAACTTGCCGCAACCGAGGAGCCTCTGCCTTTGCCGGGCGCAAATCCAAAGTACGCCTTGCGCGAAGTAGACCCCATCGTTGCGGATACCAACCGGCGGTACTTCTCAGACAAACGCGTAGGACTATCGGTCGCAGCACTGGCCGTCGTTTTGTTAGGGTGCTCCGGGTTCTACACCTGGTGGACGAAGGCTCCGCGGGGCGCGGTGCAGGCCAAACAGTCCACGGCGGTTCCGGCGGTGAATGCGGCCCAAACCAGCGCGCCTACGGTGAACGTCACCACGGAGACTGGTCCGGACGGCGTGAATCACGTGGTGCTGAATCTGTCCGCGACGGAAACCACGTGGCTGCAAATTACCAGCGAAGGCAAGCAGATCTTCTCGGGCGTACTGGAACCCAGCCAGACCAAGACGTTAAAGGCGTCCGACGTGGCGCGTATGCGCGTCGGCAATGCAGGCGGTTTAGAAGTGCGCTGGAACGGCAAGGCGATCGGCCCCATCGGTCCGCGAGGCCAGGTGCGCGTGGTGCTGTTCACGCCTGACAATTTCCAAATCCTCCCGCCGGCGCCCCCGACGACGACGCTATAGAGATAGCTCCCAGGTTTCGTAATCGCCTTCGGTGGCGATTTTTTGAAATCCTTGGGCCTGATAAATGCGCCGCGCCGGAATCAGGGTTCGATTTGTCCACAGCACGATCTTGCGATAGCCCGCCTGTCTTGAAAACCGGATACATTCCTCCACCAATCGCCGTCCGACGCCCAGGCCGCGAGCCTGCGGCTCGACGAACAGCATGCGCAGCTGCGCGACGCGCTCGCTTTTCTTCACCAGCGTGACCGAGCCGATGATGTTCCCCGCCTGCTCCGCCATCCAGCAGCGCTCGCGCGCGGGGTCGAACTTTTCGATAAATCGCGCGCCGATGCGAGCCACTAGCGCCTCGAACTCTGCTTCCCATCCTTCCTGCTCAACATAAAGAACCGCGTGGCGATGCACGATCCATCCGATGTCACCCGGGCGGTGCGTGCGTAGCAGGTAGGGCTCGCGCGGTGCCGTGGAGCCTAAGATTCCCTCGATCGTGTTCATGGCCGTGATCAATTTGGCCTGATCCGACTCCGAAAGCGGCGCAAGCATCGCCGCCGCCTGCTGCTGCGATTTGGCGTTGAGAGATTGAAACAGCGTCCGCCCGGCCTTTGTTAGGGAGAGGCGCCTCTGGCGCCGGTCATCGTTGGATGTCTGCTTCTTCACATATCCCTTGCGGACGAAGCTGTCCAGAATGCGGCTAAGATAGCCGGGGTCCAATTCCAGCGGGGTGGCGAGGTTCGATGCCGCGGCCTCGCCCTGGGCCAGTTCGAACAGAACACGGGCCTCGGTGAGCGAAAGCGGGCTATCGAGCAGGCCTTCCTGCAACAGCCGGAAGCGGCGGGTGTAAAAACGGTTGAACTGTCGGACGAGGGTAGGTCGGTCCATAGTTGACAGTGTCAACGATCTGCTTGACGGAGTCAAGAAAGAAGGAGCGAGGATGCAGCCCCCGGCGTCAGTCGGGGATAGGCCGCAGTTTGCAGCCGTACTGATCGCGGTTCATAGTTGATTCCTCGGCTCACGCCGAGGGCTGCGCATTGTCCCACTAGCCATTGGCGGAGCTCCAGGCTTTATTGGAGCGCTGTTTTTTCTGGCGGGCGGTGTGGATTTGGGCCGCTGTAAAAACGAAGCCATCGTCGGAGGGGTTGTAGGGAACGCCTTGGCGCTCATGCTTTTCCAGGATCTTGAGGAGCTTCGTCATTTCCCATTCCTCGTGTTCGAGGCGTTGTTTCTGTAGCTCGCGGAGCTGGGTGACGGTGCGTTCGAACTGGCGGGAGAGGCGCTGGCTGTGGAGGCTGAGATTCGCGAGGGCCTTGGACTGCTGCTCAAAGGCGGCGGCGATGGCCATGGTGTCGGTTAGTGCGTCTTCGCCGCGGACCGAGAGCGTGAGGATGTTGGATTCGAGGGCGGCGATGCGGTTGAGTCGCCAGGCGGCGTCGGCTAGGCTCTGGGCGAGCTGGGATTCGGTGGCGTTGGCGGGGTGGTACTCGTCGTTGAAGTTTTTGACGTGGCGCTGGTAGGCGGCGAGGTCCTCACTGGGCATGACGACGATTTGGCCGGTGAGTCCGTGGCGGAGCGCGTTCAAAGAGGCGCGGTGTTTGCCGGCTTCGGTTTTGGGTCCGGTGGAGTACTGCGCGTTGGCGCGATTGATATTTGCGGAAGATGGCATCTGATTCCCTTTCCTGAATACGGGTAACATCCGTTCAGGTTGGGGAACATTTTTTTGAAAGCGGGATGCTGTTAAAAAATAGTGAATTGCGGCGGGTTATCGGGGCGTGAGCGAAGTGGGACCATGCTAACGATCTCTGAAGCAGTCGAATAGGTGGGCCGGCAACTGCGAATCGCCCCGGCCCGAGGATCTAATTCCCCTCAATCCTCTTGCAAGGCAAGTCCGCCCCGCCCTGATGCAGCACCACTTCCGTTGTCTTCCCCTGAGCATCGGTGTGGAACGTCAACGAAGCCTCAAATTCCTTCACGAAAAAATCCTTCAGACTTTCCGCAAACACTTCAAACTTCGGTTGACCCGTCGCCTACGTAAACAACCGCCCGCCGTCTCGGCTCACCGTCAAAACCATCTGCGGCGTCACCTGGTATTTTCCAACGTAGCCCTCGAGCACTTTAGAATCGACCACAATTTTGTTTCGCTCCGGAACTTTCGGTTCAGCCTCAACTCTCTTCGCGACCGTGTTCGCTCCGCCCTGATGCACGACTAGTTCCGTGGCCTTGCCATCGTCGCCCGTGTGGAAGCTGAGCTGAATATCGGCGGCCTTCGCGAAGTATTCTTTTTCCGACTCCGGGAAAATCTCAAACCGGCCCTGTCCCGTCGCCTGCGCATACAGATGATCGCCGTCCCGGGTGATGTTGAGGATGAACCTCGGAGCCATTTCGTAATACCCCACGTAACCATCGAACAGCTTCGTGTTGAGGGAAACGGCCTTGCGTTCTTTCTTATCAAAGCTTGCCAGCGGGAAATTCGCGTTGATCAAATGCCTGCCGATGTCGTCTACGCCCTCCGCGTTCGCGACATTCGACAGCACCACCACACCCAAGCGCGTTTGCGGATCGAATCCCATAAATGTTCGAAATCCACCCGTGCCTCCGTTATGCCAAATAATGCTTCGCCCATCTTTCGTGATCACGTGCCACGCATACGCGATCTCCATGTTCGGCACCCCCGTCGGCTTTCGAATCGAAGTCTCCGTCGCCATCGCCGCCGCCAGGGGTGTCTTCACATACCCGAGGTTCGCCGCCATGAACGTCAGCATGTCGTTCACGTCGGACCGCAGCGCCCCGGCGCCGGCCAGCGTCGGCAAATCCCACGCCGAAACCGCCTTCAAACCCGCGTCGTGCCCCACCGCGAATCGCCCCTTCATCTCTGGCGTGAGAGTGATGCTCGTGCTCGCCATCCCTAAGGGACCCGTGATGCGCTCCTTCACCAGCGCCTCATACGACTTACCCGCCCGCAGTGCCAGCGCGTGTCCCAGCAGCCCGACGCCCAGGTTCGAATACTCATACTTCTCACCGATGTCCCGCGTCAATGTGTAGCCCGACAAGAACTCGTACATCTGTTCAACGGAATAATCGGCATAAGGATTCGCGATTTCCTTCGGCTTGAAATTCGAAGGCATCCTTGGAAGCCCCGAGCTTTGCGTGGAAAGGTCGGCGAGCGTTATCTTCTTCCCATTCCGCTCCGGTATCTTCACCGTCGCCGGCAGGAATTTCGAAACTGGATCCGTCAACGCCACCTCGCCCTTGGCGACCATGTCCATCAGCAGCAGCGACGTGAACACCTTGGTCATGGACCCGATCTCGAACACCGTGTCCGCACCCACCGCGCGCTTGTCCCGCTGGTCGAAATTACCCCAGGAAACGACCCGTCTTCCGTGCTCGTCGATCACGCCCGCCACGATTCCGACCCCTTGGTGGTCGCGATCGATCCGGTCCGAAAGTATTTTCCGAATTTCGCCATCCGGAGGCGCTTGCGCGGAAAGGGGCAAAATCAAAGCGATTGCTGCAATTAAACTTGGCTTCTTCATATCAGTGAACTCAAGACGAAAAAGGGCTCGGCCTGGGTCGTCGCGCTGGTGATTTGCGCTTTGGGACACCCCATGAGGGATCTTAAGCTATTTTGGGCTCGAGGACCGAGCCGTCAGCGTGTCCCCCAGCTTTACGCCGGGGGCCGCACGGGGTGTACGTTTCCGGGGCGCGCGTGCGCCACTGGGACCTAGTCCTCGACGGTGATCTTCGGTGCCGCCGGGTGCGAGGCTTGGGTGTTGGCTTCGAACCGCTCCGCCAGCGAGGCGAAGGCGGTGTTGCCTTGGGTTGACACTGGAGCTCCGGTATCACCGCCGATGCGCACACCGGGGTCGAGCGCGAGTTCACCTAAGAACGGGACGCCCATCTGCTCCGCGGTGCGTTTGCCTCCGCCCTGGCCGAAGACGTCGATGCGTTCGCCGGAGCCGGGGGCGATCAGATAGCTCATATTCTCGACCAACCCGAGCACCGGGACGCGGACCTGGACGAACATATTGATGGCCTTGCGGGCGTCTTCGAGCGAAACGTCGGAAGGGGTGGTAACCACCACGGCTCCTGTGAGCGGCGCGGTTTGGATCAGGGAAAGCGCCACGTCGCCGGTGCCCGGGGGCAGGTCGATGAGCAGATAATCGAGCTCGCCCCAATCGACGCCGCGCAGAAACTGCTGGATGACGTTGTGCAGCATCGGCCCGCGCCACACCAGAGGCTTGTCGCCGGGATTGAGGAAACCCATGGACATCAGCTTCACGCCGTAGCTTTCGAGCGGCTGAATACGGTCGCCGATGGCGCGCGGCGCTTCACTGACGCCCATCATGAGCGGCACGTTGGGCCCGTAGACGTCGGCGTCCAGCAGGCCGACGCGGCGGCCGAGGCGCGCGAGCGAGATGGCGAGATTGACGGAGACGGTGGTTTTTCCCACGCCTCCTTTACCGGAACCGATGGCGATCAGGCGGCTGACGCCGGGAATCGGGGGCTTAGGCTGTTCGGGCTGCTGAGGATGCATGAAATTCGATGGTAGCAAGTCCTTAGCGCTGAATCGCGAACACGGGCAGCTCGATCTCCACTTCCTTCACCTGGTGATTCGGCTTGTTGGGAAGCAGCACGCGGGCGCGGAGCCTTATCACGTGTCCGGCGGGGCAGTTGAGCTTGGCTAGCGTGTACTTGGCCGAGGCGCCGACCCAATCGTAGTCGCGCCAGTCGTCGGAGACACGTGACGAAAGGTCCACGCAGTCGTCGTCGGAAAACAGTTCCGCCGGGCGGAAGGCGTCGCCGTCCGGCAGCAGAATGGCGATCACTTCGCCGGGATTAGCCTTGCCGTCGCCATTGCCAAGGCCGAGTGTTCGGCTTTGCTTTTGGGTAGCGTGTTCGAACACCTGCACCTTGCGATGGTCGGCGATCTGAAAGTCTGTGGCGAGCGGCGCGGGCGGGACCTTCGGGGCTTCCACGGTGCGATGGACCAGGTTCTTGCCGATGGTGACCTGGTAGTCGTCACCGTCGAGTTGGAACTCCAGACGCCCATTGGCGTCGGCGAATTCGTGACGCTGCTCAATTTTGTTGTCGCGCAGGCGGATGGTGGTCACCGGTACGCGCTGGTTCTTCCTGTAATAGGGCGCGGTGACGATGCGGACGTGAATGCCGGGGACAATTTTTCCGCGCGGCAGCCATTCTCGCACGACGGAATGAAAGCCCGTGTGCGACGCACTTTCCAGCCACGTGAAGCCAGGCTTTTTGCGATCCGTTTGCACTGTCCAATCCCAAACGGAAAAGGTGGGGTACACATCGGCGTGCGACCAAACGTGGGGTTGGGGTAGAGGATACTCAAACGCCTCCATATGGAACGCCAGCGTCTTGGCCAGGGCGGGCACGCCGTGGTCGAAATCAAAGTCCTCGGTTTCATGCGAGGGTTGGGTCCAGAGCAGGTTCATGCGGCGATGGTAGAACTGGATGAAATCGCGCGAGCCGGTCACCAGCCGCGTGCGTACGCCGTCATAATTGCCGGCCATCACGTCGTGGCTGTACTCGACAGGAAATTCGCGAGGGCCCACGACGAACTCAGGCGAGCCCATGAAATTCGACGCACTGGAGACCAGATCGGGATATTTGCCGGCGATCCAGAACGACATGAATCCGCCCATGGAGATACCGGAGGTGGCGCGGTGGTCGCGGTCGGCGATCGTGCGGTAGTGGGCATCGATGTAAGCTACGAGTTCGGGGAAGTAGAGAGCGAACTGGCGGTCCGTTTCCACCGGGCCGATGTTATAAGGACGCGGATAGTCTTCGCCGGGCTTGCGCGGATTGTAGCCGTCCCACTTCACCACGAGCACGTCGTGCGTGGCGACGAAGTGGGCGATGTTATCGCCCCCGTAGTCGCTGCCCTGGTCGTATTCCTTGCTCGCCGGTCCTTTGTTATAGCGCTCGCCGTGGCCGTGGAACCAATAGATCACCGGATAGCGCCGGTCCGTCGACGCGTAGGCGGGAGGCAGAAAAATACGGTAGTGGCGCTGCTCGTTGAACACCGCGCTGTCATGTACGCAATCGACAATAGCGGCGTCTGCCGCGGATGCCCGTACGGCAATCAGGAGCAGGCCTAAGCCGAGAGCGCGCACCTTTTATTTCTTCTCGACAGCGGTAACGGAGGCCTCCGTGCCGTCCGCATTGGTCTGCACGGTTACCATGACCGTGCGCTTCTTGCTGTCGTCGGTAGCCTGCACCAGGCCTCCGGCCTCAGTGGTGGTAGTCATGTTGATGGTAAAGCCAGCCGTTTTCAGTTGGTCGGAGTAATAGCTCATGATCTTCGGTGCGGCATCCTTCGACTTAAACGTGAAAGTGTTGGTGCTGCCGTCGCCGGAACTGCTCGAAAAAGTTCCATTAGGCGTGGAGCCGGGATAGATAGGCACCCACGAGGGCGCGGTGTTGCCGGCCGACGAGCCGAACTTCACCGTGCCGTCGGACGTAGTGATATCAACGCCACCCGTGGCGCCCTCGCCGGTAACAGAGACGGTGGATTGCTTGCCATCGTCGCCGACAATGACCATCTTCTTGGCTTCGGGATCGAACTTAAATGTAATGATCTTGCCGGTGGATTTCTCGCGCACCGTGATGGTGCCTTCGCGATCGTTGGACTTCACCGTTTCATAGTCCTTATTCATCGCCGTGACCATTTTGGCCATGGCCAGACCGGGGTTCTTCTGCATCAGATCGGAGTCGAAGCCGGCGCTCTTGATCATCTTCATGCCCATGTAGCCGATCACGCCGCAGGTGAGCGTAATCGCAAACAAAAAGATGGCGACCCCGCCTAGAATCCACACCCAGATACTGGTTTTCTTGGGGGCGGCGGGTTGGCCTTGCGGCGGCATGGGGCTGGACATAATAATTTCCTCCACGGCAATCATACAACACCGCTCCGCTTGCTTGTAGAATGAACGGGTGATCTCGCGGCGGATATTCCTGGCGTCCCCGGCAGCGCTGGCCGCGCAGCGCATTCTGGAAATCGCCCCCGCTGCGCCGGGGTTGAAAATCGGCTACGGCCGTGACGAATTTCAGTTCGGCGAACTGTACCGGCCGGAAGGGAAGGGGCCACATCCGGCCGCCGTCGTGATCCACGGAGGCTATTGGCGCGCGCGCTATGATCTGCGCCACATCGGCCATTTTTGCGCGGCGCTGGCGAAGGCAGGCATCGCCGCGTGGAGCCTGGAATATCGCCGCATCGGCAACGCGGGTGGGGGCTTTCCCGGCACGTTTGACGACGTGCGGACAGGCGCGGCGCATTTGCAGGAGATCGCCACCAGGCATGCGCTGGACCTGAAACGCGTCGCCGTCACAGGACACTCTGCTGGGGGACACCTGGCGCTGTGGCTGGGGAAGCAGCACGCGCTTGCGTCGAGAGGCGTGGTCGCGCTGGCTCCCGTGGCCGATCTGCGCACGGCGTGGCGATTGAGACTGAGCAACAACGCAGCGGAGGAGTTGCTAGGCGGATCTCCCGAGAGCGTGCCGGAGCGCTATCGCGTTGCGTCGCCCATGGAGATGCTTCCGTTGGGCGCGAGGCAGCGCGTGATCCACGGCGATCGCGACGACGTGGTGCCTCCAGACATCAGTCGAGCCTACGTGAAAGCCGCGCGCGCCTCGGGCGACGATTGCGTCTTGATCGAACCCAAGGGCGCTGGCCATTTCGAATTGATCGATCCGGAAGCCGAGGCGTTCGACCTGGTGCGGGATGAGCTGCGGAAACTTGTAGAATAGGCGGGATGAAACTCTACAAGTGGGATGCGGTGGAACTGGAAACCATGAGCAGCGTGATCGGCCGCAAGGTGATCAGCGGCGAGAAAGCCATGGTGGCGCAGGTGTTTCTAAAAAAGGACGCGGTGGTGCCGGAGCATCATCACGAAAGCGAGCAGATTACCTACATCATCGAGGGCGCGCTGAAGTTCGAGCTGGAAGGAAAAGAAGTGGTGGTGCACGCAGGCGAGGTGCTGCACATCCCGTCGAACGTGCCGCATCGCGCGGTGGCGCTGGAAGACACGCTGGACCTGGATATTTTCTCGCCGATCCGCCACGACTGGCTCACCAAGGACGATTCGTACCTTCGCCGGGGAGAGATGGAGGACGCCGCAAAAGATTGACACGCGCCGCGACTTTTGTTGTAATGAAAAAGCCTTCCAACGTTGTTCCTCGGTAGCTCAACGGTAGAGCATTCGGCTGTTAACCGAAGGGTTGTAGGTTCGAATCCTACCCGAGGAGCCAAAAATATCCCGCAAAACGGCTCTACGCCAACAACGGGGGCACCCCCCGATCCTGAACTGATTTCTAAGAACATAACACCTTCACGCGAAGTCTGTAATTTTGGAAGTTACGGAAGCCGTAGGCTTGGCGGTTGATG